>Ga0209986_10002216_pt1 | contig 18031 bp, 26 predicted proteins | sample BlataG_FD_183168 | JGI IMG/M metagenome (GOLD analysis project Ga0209986, IMG submission 183168) | Deep subsurface microbial communities from Black Sea to uncover new lineages of life (NeLLi) - Black_00105 metaG (SPAdes) (version 2) | ecosystem: Environmental > Aquatic > Marine > Oceanic >...
CGAGTCCGGCTATAACTTTGGAACAATCTGAACATGGTTTTCTCTGGAAGGGAACTATGATGAATCTCAGCCATACGACTCACTCGTATCTGAATATCCGCATAAACGGCGCGAGTGCGTTTGATGATCGTCTGAGCATGCCTTGTTATCCTGGAACGACTCAAGGTTTCACTGACCATTTTGAAAATATGTATTTCGCTCCAAACAGTATCATTGATTTGACAATCACGAATCCGAGCATCTCTTCAACGGAGTTCTCCGGCCACATTATCATTTATCGGTTTTATGATAGCGACCTGGTGCGGGATTATGAAGCTCCAGATTGTCCTCTCTGGCTGAAAGAACCGCCTGCCTGGCTTGTCAAGGCTTTACAAAATTTATATGGAGAATAATATCTGAGTCGAGGTCAGCTTATGGATGTCAAAGATTTTGCCGGTTTAAGATTATATACGCCTGAAAACGTTCCGCACTATGAGAATATGGAGGCCGCCACAATCCGGTGCCTGGATAAGTTGGCGGTCTCTCTTGGTCTCAAGGAACCGATGTTTATTACGTCCTCATATAGAACCCCGGTTGAAAATGCCGCCGCCGGTGGTGTTTCGACTTCTCAGCATATGCTTGGTAAAGCAATCGACCTTGTAATCCCTGCGACAAATTTAACCTCACTCACGAAACTACATGAATTTTTTATAAAAGCGGTCGGAGCCGGTTTCAATGCGTTCGGGGTTTATTATCCTGAACTGATCGCTCATCTTGATACTCGCTATCCCAAAGCCGGCGGCTCCGCTTTCACCTGGGGCCGGATCGGCGGACGCGATCAGCCATATATATCTTATTCTCAAGCTATGCAAAGGATTGCCGAATATCTGCAAACCGATTCACAGCTAACATTGCCGTCAAAAAAAACTTTAACTTTGGTCTTGACAATTATCGGAATTGTGTTATTGGTAATCTATCTGACAGACCGAAATTGATTAAAGTGTCGTTCTTATAAATGGCCAAAGAGGAAAAAATGCCGATCCCCGAAAAAGAATTCCAGGATGAGTACAAACCGCTTTGGCTTCGGGAAACCGAGGTTGAAAAAGCCATAAATGAGTTGAAAAAGCATAATACTCATATGTATTCCCTTGTCTTCCTTGTTGCTCTTTTCGGGACTGTCGGATCAATTGTCTTTATCAAAATCTGTCTTAATCTCAATAAAATCATTGAACTGTTTAACTGAGGTATCTATGCCGGAAAAGAAAAAACCGAAAGCTCCCGCCGATCCTGCCATAGATGAGAGCGTCGAGAGAGTCAAGGCCGATCCTGATCAACGTTTCAAAGTTTTTCGTCTGGATTTTATAAACGGGAAACGTCGGCCCTGTTATTTGGAGACCATACAAGGCTATGATATTGACTTCATAAAAGAAGAGTATGGCGGCGGGACTTTTGAAATAAAACCGATCAATGATAATGAGGTCTTTATCAAAGGCGGTTTCAATGTGTCTATAGCAGGACCCAAGATTCCATTGGAGAAAGTCAGGACAAGTCAGGAAGGGTCTGAGGGCGAAAGTCCAGACGATGATAATGCGCCGATCCTGGACGGTGGCGGTAACGAGGCTCGGATGTTTCAGTATTTAATTGACCGAAACAGAGAGCTCGAGACCAAGCTGTCACAGGGTCGGCCTTCTGTTATCTCCGAGGACGGTCTTATGACAACGGATAATATAAGTGCGGTAGTTGATAAACTCATGCAGAAACAGATGGTCTATTCGGCCATGTTACCGATTATCGAAAGAATGCGAGGCGAGGATAAAAAGTCGGCAACGGACCCGATTCAGCTTTTTGAGATGTTTACTAAAATGCTGAAAGAAGGTATCAAGCTCGGCCAGGGCGTCGAGACTCCGGAGCATGAGGATAAAGGCGTTCTGGGTGTGGTTGAAAAGTTCCTTCCGGACCTTATGAAAATGCTGGCTCCAAAACCTCCGCCCGAAGCCGCGCCGAAAGTGCCTTCTCTTTTGCCGGTCGAGACGGCTAATCCAACTATTCCAGTTGGTCAGGCGCCTCCGGGCGTGGAGTCGGCGGAAAGCGATAATATGTTCATATTCGATCTTCCTAAAAGAATTACACAGGCCATAACGATTATGATAAGTTGTTTGAATTCTGAAATCGATATCCCGCCGGAGGAGATCGCCTCCGAGTATATGAAAAAAATTCTTTCAGAAGATGATATAAAAGTCATAGGCGATAATCTCACTTATGAAAAAATTTCCGAGTTGGTCTCTGACGAGGGCGATCTTGAGGCCAAGCTGGTGCTGAGGGAAAATGAAGACCGGGTCAAGTTGGTTATCGAGTGCGTAAAAGGAATTACGCCCTCCATCCCCGATGAAAGTGATGCCAGGGATGGCAAGGTCTGAGTGGCAAACCGGCGGGGCGTGTTTAAGTGTCCGCGCCCTGCCGGAATTTTTAAAGGGTTTACGGATGAAACAAACTTTTCACAGAATTTTTAAGATAAGAGAAGGTCGAAAAAAAGAGTCTGATTTTCACGCCCTGTTTTTATATAGAACATATTGGGGTTTTCCTCTTGTGAATAAAACAGATCGAAGGTTTCGCGGTAAAGACGGTCAGTTTGGAGTAATCACTAGTCGAAGGTCGGAATCAAAGCTGATTGTCCAAAAGTGTAATGAATGGTTGCAGACACATATGTTTGAAAATGAGGAAGAATCCCTTGATTATCGAGCTGTCAAGCATGTTGTGAAATATCTATCGCCTGGCGGTGACAATGACGAACGCGCCGAGGTCGCCAGTGACTATAAAACCAATAAACGTCTTAAAGGATTATAATCCGATGTCGGATAAAAAACCTATAGTATACATGGCCGATGAGAAAGGCGAACCGTTCGCCTTTCGTTGTGGGATTGATCTCTATATCTATGTGGGCCTTAATTCCATCTCTCAGCAATTGCAAACTACGCTTGTTATCAGTGGGAATCTTAAAGACTTGATTATGAGATGGGAGAATGCTTCTGTCAGCGAGGTTGTGGCTATGGTTGAGAAGGCCGAACGTGAAGCTTTGAAAAGAATGGAATCGAATGGGTAATAATCGGGAAAAAAGCGTTGCCAGGCGGATAGTGTCTCTGTTGGATGAAATGAATGAAATCATACGTGCGCTTGATTCGCTTGTTAGGGTCTATAGTCCTGATGTCTCAGAACCTCAACTTATCCATATATCGCAAACGATACATAACCAGCAAATAGTCTTGTCGGCGATAGGTTCTAAAGCCTGTCAATCTCTAAAGCATGACATTGCTGTTATCATTGAAAGAGGTCTCTAATGAATGAACCTTATCGAGATCAAACATTGAAACAGATAGCCAAACTGTCAAAAGCTCACAGTGAAGCATTGATGGAATTCTTTAAACTTGTCGAGAGAGAGCAGTTTTATCTCTTCAATGATGAGATAAAAGTAATCTTTGCAAATATCTATTCTGACGTTCTTATGATGTTAACTATGTGCAGGACTCTTGTAAACTGTATTAAAGACAAACCGTCAAAAAAAAGCGAGGTTTCCAATGCCGGAAGTTCAGACTCTGAATGAATTGACTGATCGCATTGACGAAAAAAAATATCCGCACGGTATCTGTCCCCTTATGTCGACGGTCCAGTTTGTTCCGATGCAGGATAGCCTGGCTATGGGTCAAGCGGTGCCGGTAGCGATGCCTGGCTTTGCCCCATGCCTGGGTGAAAAATGCAAACTATGGCATAGAAAAAGTTGCTCCGTCGGCTCCGATATTGATTTGGAAAATGCTGTGGATGCTATCGCCCAAATGCTTGCTTATATAGCTGACTCTTTAAAAAATATCACTGATAGTCTTGATCGGGCTTATCCGAAATTTAAACCGGTATAAACCTTTAAACAAAGGAGTATTCTCTTATGGTAACACCTTCAACCCCGCCCCCCCGTCAGGAATTGTCGGGTGTTCTGAGACAACTCTTGACTGTAATTTTTCACATTGACGCTATGTCATGGATGGAAAGACTGATGGCGTTGAATGCAATCGTAAACTCGGTTGCTTATCTTATGAAAACATTTAAGGACCTGACCCCGGATGAGGTCCAGAAAGTTCTTGTCACTTCGATGGATGCTATGATAGGCGAGGAACCTGATGCGATCCTGGGGACCGCCGAAGCCGCACTTATCAAAGTGAATCCGGGTCTTTTGGGTGTTAATGGCTTTGAGATGTTAACGGATTTGATCGTCCAAACGTCTGCAAAAGCAATTCGTCAAGGTATGGGAAAATAGGGATCGTTTCTGTGTATATGTCGCGAGTATATTTTCTCTTCTTTCGTTCTCCTTTTTTTATGCCTTTTGTGGTGTTCCACGACCGTCGGTTTGTATCCCTAGACCGGCGGTCTGGTTTTTATTATGAATGAAATCTTATTAAAATATATTTATTATCAGGACGAAGCGGGTGTTGTGCTTCATGCCAATTCCAGCCGGATAATGAAGTATATCACGTCGGAGGATATCGACGTGGTAGTTACCGATCCGGTCTGGCCTGGGTGTAAACCTGATCTCCCAGGTTCTGAATGTCCTTACCATCTTTTTTATTCTGTAGCAAAGTTTTTCCCTCTTATAACTGACCGGGCAATAATCATATTAGGCTGTAATACTGACCCGCGATTATTGCGAGGCATTCCTCCCGGTCTCGAATTTTTAAGGCTGGCTATTATGGAGCGGATTCCGCCTTCATACCGTGGACCGATAATGTACTCATTCGATGTTGCCTATGTGTTCGGCGCGGGCTGGCTCGCAAAGAAGCATACAAAAGTTCTGCCCGCGAAATGCTCGAACCCTTCACGCGGCTATCGAGACCATAATATAAAACATCCTTGCCCCAGGCATCCGAAAGATATGATCTGGCTCCTCGAGGGATATACGCGCCCTGGTCAGATCATCTTCGATCCGTTCGCGGGTTCGGGGATGATTGCCTGGGCCGCCAAACAGACCGGGCGGCGGCATCTGTCAATCGAAATCGAAAAAGAATACTGTGATGATATAGTCCGGCGGCTCAGCTCTACCGGCTGGAATCGTTCCTTCCAGGAAGCTATGATCTGATTTCTTTTTGCTTGACAGAAAATGTCTGCATGTTATCATTCCCAGGTCTACATATTTGGTTCTCTTTGGCCGGGTATGTTCCTATCATAAAAAAGCCCAGGCTCACTGGTCAGAGTCTGGGCTTTTTTGTATCTGACGATTCACAGCGCGATCGGTGTCAAACGCGCCCAGGTCGTTGTGATGTTTGCCATGCCCGGAGCCGTTCGCCTCTTAGAAGCTCTCTGAGTAAACCGGAGTTCAAAGTCCAAGCGGTTTTTAGATCTAAACGGCGCCGGATCTCTTACAGGTCTCGGGATCCTCGAGATCCGGCGTTCCCGGAGAGTGTGACATTTTCTTTGAAAAATTATGTCACAAGGATATACCCTTAGAAAAACCTTAAAATCGATTTTCTTCCGGAAAAAAATCCTCTATGAAGCGAATGTCGATACCCTTAGATCGTACCCTTAGAAAACGTCTAGGGGTTGATCGCCTGGTGAATCCGGCCAGGTGTCGATCGACAACGTGGAGTCCAAGCACAAAGTCTGCCGGCGAGTCAGCTGACTCCAAATACTGCCCGCTTGTGCAGTCTTTTTTGACCGCGAAGCGGGTCTTACTTGTTCCCTCTCGGAGAGAGGGTAAGGAAATAAAGTTGTAATGTGAAGCTGGTTTTTCAGTTGGCTATGGTTTGGGACCGGGCTTGGTGAAGTATTAATCGATTTAATTTGACATAGTGATTTTCACCTGGTATTTTGACAGCATGAAAGCGGGTCAAGGATGGTCTGCTGATAAAAATATCCCTCAAAAACGTCTCAGTTTTGAAGATCGGCTCCAAATAGCCGCACAGCTTGACGTCTCTGGATATAGGAAAGAAGCGGATCGGTTTGTTAATTGTGGCCGCCGGGTACATATCTTCGTATCCGAGCAGACCAACACTCAATACGGCATCCTGGAAAGCTGTCGATCACGGTTATGTGATCGATGCTCTCAGATGTTTTACCGGAAATATATCCGCCAGTTAAAAAAGATCATTAAAACCATGAATGTATCGGGCAAAAAGCGGCTCTCTTTTATAACTCTGACATTCAAAACTCGCAAAGACGAATCAGGCAATCCCTTGCCTCTAAACCGATCATATATCCGCAAGTGCATTAAAAATGTAAGGCTCTTTATGAATTGTTTTTATGGCAAGTATTCCCAGACCTGGAAGCCGGAAACTCGGAAGATCAAACGTTCAAAAAAATATATAGGGTGCGGAGCTTTCGCGGTGCTCGAGGTCGGAAAGTCTGGCAATCTCCACTTTCATGCCCTGGTATATGGCTATTATCGCCCTCTCAAGACCATGTCCGAGGTCTGGAAAGAGTTAACCCGCGATAGTTACAGAATCCAGATTGACCAGGTAGGTTATAAGACAAAACAGACTCCATACCTGGCCGCGAAATATATCTTGAAGTATATACAGAAACCGCCGCCGTTCCAAAAGGTTGCGGACCTGGTCGCCTATGGGAACACATTAAAGGGCATCCGCCGGATTCACACTTACGGCGTTTTCTGGGGCGATCCCAGGTTCCGATCCGAGAAGGCGCCGTTGCTTTGCCCTGTCTCTGGCGAGGCTCTCAAATACCAGGGAACCGCTAATGATGGCGAACAGATTTTAAGATATTATGCCGTCAAAAATGAAGCGGATAAAATAACCAGGATCGATGCTTTCATAGATGATCTTATAAATTTTGGAGAAGAAAAATTTATTTGGAAGATGCTCCCCAAAGGGTATACCTCGGCCATAACCCTGCAAATCTTTGCAGATAATGTGAAACCGAATGCGATGTATGCAAAGCGTTGCATACCCGGCCGGAAGTTCAAATATAACCCTAATATATACGAGCGCACAGAGTTAGGCCGGAAATATACCCCAAAACCCCGGAATTATTTCTATATATCCCATAATTTTAATATTGACAATCTCGCGGCTTAGTGTTTACTGTCGGATAAGTGGACAGTCGTAATAAAATACTGTCGGGATTCTGAACAGTCAAACAACTGTCGGGAAACTGAACAGTGTGGAGGCCTCCAAAGTGTTCAGGCAGTGAATCGATGACTTGGTTAAACTGGGGTACCCAGGTAATGATCGGCGGGCGATGATATCGAATTTTGAAATCAGCGAGGGCGATGCTGGCACACGGGAAACCGTTTCGCTTATACGTGGCTTGATAAATCAGGGCCGAAAAGATATCGGCGTCCGCCGCCTGGCTGAAAGTCTTCTGTCTGGGTATCCGCTTGACCGGCTTTCCCAGGCAGAGATCATCAGCATCCTTTTTGATTATGTCAAAAAAAATATTTCCTATTTGAACGATCCTGTCGATGTCGAATTTATCCGCTCCGCTCCGCGTCTGTTATCCGAACCGTTTGGCGATTGCGACGATTATACTGTCCTGCTCGGTAGCCTTGCCGAGAGTGTCGGTATCCCTGTCGGCATTAAAGTCATAGATGCTGAAAATGACAATCGCTTCCATCATGTTTATCCGGTCGCTCTCTTGCCCGGCGGTCAGTTGGCTATGGACGCGACTCTGCCAGGACCGAAGCCGGTCGGTTATGAAATCCCTATGATAAAACGATCTGAAATATATAGAGAGGATGGCGGTATGCGTGGAGTATATTCAAACGTTCTCGGCAGTCTCGGCGTGGAAGATGATCTTGACATTCTCAAGATAAGGCGACATCCGGTCGCACAAAATGATTGGGAAAGCAACCGGCTCTACAGGCTTATAGGCCGGATGAAACCGGCGTTGACACTGACCGACAAGATTCAGTTTTGCCGGTATGCAGAAGACAACAGGCATCTATATGAATGTCGCGAGTTTACGGAAATGTGTCAGCTCCTGGGTGTCAGGCCGGAGGAAGGTTATAAACCGAAAGGCAAGATCGTCCCGCGTGGGACTTTCACTCAACACGAACTTCCGAGCCTTACCAAGCTTGACAGGTGGGGCGTTCGGAATTGGGTATGGCCGGGCATCTCTGAATCCCCGGACCCTGAACATTTTCAAAGCCGGTTGATGGCTATCGATGTTAAACCTCTCATCGGCCAGCCCGATTATGATGAAGTCACTTTCGCCTGGAAACAAATCCCGCTTGAGGATATACCGGACGAACCGCCGCCGCCGCCGCCGATAGGTTTTGAACCGTTGGAGCCGCCTTCCATTTTTCAGCCGCCGCCGGACGAGGCAGAAGACCCTTGTCTGAGTATCGAACTCGGCCCGGGCCAGTTACTTCTCTCAAAAGGTCTCTTTGATGTTGGTGATGTTCTGAATACGATCTGGGGCAGTCGTTTTGCCCGCACGTCGCCAGGCGGGAAAACGTCGGAGTCGTTGTCGCCTGGTCAGGCCTGGGCTTTGTATATCACTGATGTTCAGGTATGTTCGGCGGATCAATCTGTTTATACTGCCGAATATAAACTTGTCGAGGTGGAGCCTGAGGAATGGCCGGAGCCTTTTGAGCCGCGAGTTTTTGAGGAAGAGGAGCCTCCGGACCCGATGGCTTTGGTTTCGGAGTATATGAGATTGCGAGAAATACCATCCGAGGCGCCGGCGGAGCTTGTTACAGCTTTGCCGGCGCCGCCCGTTCCGACCTGGGCCCTGGTCGCGGGTGGAATTTTATTGCTTGTAGCCTTAAGGAAGTGAGGGGATTTTATGGAAGCGATCTTTTCAGACATTTATCCGAAAAAGCGGGAGATACCTTTGGATACGAGAATTGTTCAACCGATTCTTGACGTTATGGAACCGGACCGATACACCGGAATCGCTCCCTTTATACCTATGCCCGTTATTCCGCAACCGTATCCGGCGGATGAGGACCTACCTTTGGATATTTCTGTTCCCAAAGCGGTCCCGGGCGGTTTGAAACTCTGGCATTTACTGGTTGCTGTGGGTGTCCTGTTCTTGGTGAAAAAACGATAATCACATAGAGGTATTTCATGGAAGTTTATTCTTTCAGAAGGCCCGATTTCAACAGGTACGCCGTTGACCTGGCAAAGCGCCTGTCGGCTCAGGTCGACGCGGGCATAATAAAACCGGATGATCTCTCGGATATGCTTGTCGAAAACAGAATCCTTGCCAGGAAGGGCACAATCAGCCCGGTCTTTGAGGCTATAAATATCCGGGTTCTGAATACTGTCAGGTCGCAGTTTTCGTCTCTGAACAATCTCGCGGGTATGCCCCGTTTGTATCAGCATCGGCGGATTTCAGGCCTGGGATCGGTAGCGGGTTTTTGGGATTCGATTAAAGACACTGCGTCAACAGTCTATGACACCGGCTCGGATGCGCTTTCCAAGATAGGCGATTTCATTGATATAACTCCAGGTGGACCAGGCGTGAATATTAATCTCCCGGACGTCGACGCCGCCTTGAGGGAATTGAAAGAGCGAGGGCTTGTCCGGGTAACGGCTCAAATCCCGGAATCGATTTTCGGCGTGCCTACCTGGATTGTGCCGGTCGCTATCGGTGCGGTTGTGTATCTTCTTTTGAGGAGGAAATAATCATGGCTATTCCTATCGCGGCAATCGGCGCGGGCGCAAAAATACTAGGCGGTATTCTCGGTATCGGCGGCGGTGAGACTCTTGAGGAAGAACATACTCGCTGGATGGCTGGCTGGCAAAGGGAAATGACGGCGACTCAGTGGGCTTATTTCAATCAATGGATTGCCGCACGTCAGGCAAGAAACGATTGGGAGACGGCCTGTCCCTCTCTCACTGCCGAACAATTAAACTGGGCTGTGAATCGTCCCACCTGGCCCTGGCCGAATATTCAACGCAAGGCCAATGACATTTTGGGGAAAAGTCCAAATTGCCGCCCTGACTGGCGTCAGACCGGCGGTCTGGATATGCAGGAGATAGTTGACGATCAGGCCAATGCGAATCTTCCGCCCGAAAGTCAGGTCTCTATGGCCGGTATTGGTGGTATGTTTCCGTTGTTAATTGCGGGCGGTGTCTTAGTGGCCCTAATGTTCTCGAAAACGAGGTGATCTATGCCGGAAGTTGAAAGGCTCGATCGAGCGTCTGTTCAGGATGCTTATAATAGCTTTTGGAATGATTTCTATGAGGTTGTCAAGGCCCAGGACAGCATCGAGGAATATCTTCCCTCTTATGGCATAAATGAAAAATTCGATTCCGGCCTGGTCGACCTGGTCAAAAGGCAAAAGCAAATCCTCTTTGATTTGAGGACTATATATGGCGAGCTGTACGATTCTTTTAATGTAACTCAGCAGGCCAGCATTGGCGATTTTATCCGGCGGGCGACAATCAGTCTATCGGAGGGGAGGTTGCCTTCCGGTTTGTCAGGTTTGGGGATCGCGCCTTTTATCCTGGCGGGCGGGATAGTTGTTTCGATTATCGCGGGCGGTGCGCTTTTAGCGTATCATCGAAACATCTCTTTGCAAAAAGAACGCCTTGCCATGCAGGTCGAGCTCATTCCGTTGGTCGCGGCGGGAAAACTCCCGCCGGAAGTCTTGGAGCCGCCGCCCGTTGCTCCCGGTATCTTTGAGGGTTTATTTTCAAATATTGGCACTCTCATATTGATCGGCGTGGGTATATATTTCTTATGGCCGATCATACAGGAAAAGGTTTTGAAAAAAAGTGAGTAAACACAAGTCCGGCAAAAATCGATCTCTCTCTTTGAAGTCAGAGATTGTCCTGATTAAGAACGATATTGCCTGGCTTAAAAAATTAATGTTCGGTTTTATAATGTTGATAGTCATAAATATTATGATAAATCTTTTAACGATACAACCTATAGCGGAAAGGCTTTTCAGTGGCGAAGTCCAAAAAGAAACTTCCAACTCTGTGCGCCTGGTGCAAAAAAATTGTAACTATTGACGGCAAGGAAGTGCCGATCTCGGAAACCGGCCTGACAGTGAAGGATTTTGCGGAGTCCGGTTCGCATGGCATCTGCCATGCCTGTAGTGAAGAGTTTAAACGCACAACCGCCGCCTATAGGGCCACCAAAAATCCGCCGCCCTGGGCTGTCAGCCGGGCGACCTGGAAGAAAGCTGAGTCTGTTGTTGATCGGAGTTATCGCGGAAAAACAAAGCCGAAAGAATATTACGCCGTTGTCGCTGATGTTTATCAAAAAATTGGCGGGCAGATTAAACGCAAGGCGCGCGGCAATCCCAGCTCTAAAGAGTGGGATGCGGTTATTTCTATGTTCAAAAAGTTTCACCGTTTTCTGCCGTCGGAAGTTACGGCGGTCGAAGTTGGGGACCGGAAGATACCGGCTATCCTGGCAAAGTTGGGGGAGCTTAAGTCGGTGGTTTATATCTCTGACAAGTGGGACGGAAACGGAGTAAAAAAAACTTATATACATAATTTCAAAGCGAAGGATCGGCCTATCCTGGCAACCGATGCTGAAGGTCAAAATCTCTATGTTGTCGGCGGGTCGTACCGGATTAAAGCGGAAGGAATTGTCGGCTAAATAAAAAAACGTTTGGAGGTGTTTTTATGGCAGAAGTAATGATTGTTAACCCGGCTCGGAAAAAGCGCTGGAAAAAACGCGGCAGGAAAAAGCGCAAACGGGCGCGGTCAACTTCAACCGTCACCAAGACGCGGACTGTATACCGGAACCCTCGCAAGAAAGCGCGTCGACGTCGGCGGAGTTTCGGGAATCCCAGGCGCGGTCTGTTTGGCGGCCTGAATCTGTTTGACCTGGCGGGCGGTACTGGTATCGGCATCGGCTCGCGTTTGTTGCCCGGTGTTCTGGCCAGGTATGGCGTTCCACTTCCCACAACGGGGTATATGAGTTATCTCTCTCAACTCGGCTCCGGTCTGGCGTTGTCTTACATTGCAGATAAATTTCTGAAAATGAAGGGCATTGCCAGGAAGGGAACAGAGATCACGATTGCCCTGGTTATGACCCGGGCCGTTAACGATCTCCTTCTGGGCGGCGGTGGTCTGTCCGGTTTGCGTGGACTCGGCAAACGCGGTGCTTACCTGGAAGGTCTGCGCGGTCGCGGCGGTCTCGCTCAAGGTGTCTATGAACCGGGAGTATCAACGGGGGATAGTCCGACAAGTCGGATGATGTCCCGCTATGGTAAAACGGTTCAGTTTCGCGGCGCACGTGGATAGTCTCTTCGTGGAATAAAAAAAATAAACTGGAGGATATTTAATATGCCGAATTTAGGACCTGGCGCAAACGTTACCTGGGTGTTATACGATTCACTTGTGGGAGACGGTGCGCTATTACAGTCAACACTGTTTACGGTCCCTCTGGGATCGGCGGCGAAAACGAAATACGATACCAATATGCGCTTAGCCGGTCAGTTGTCGACTGACACCATGTTCAAGATACAGGCTATCGCGTGCGGTTGTCTTCCGGATACGCCGTTAGCATCTCTGATGACTTTCCTGGACGGTTATTTTGAGCTTTATGTCGGTACGGAAATCTGGTACGAAGCTCCGATCTTTACGGTCCCGGCCGGGTATGGTGTCGCTATCGAATACCAACCGGGCAACCTGGGCGCGGCTGATATTTGTCAAAATGGTATGCCGTCAGCGAACAATCTGTTGACTTTGGATCGCGAAGTCAAAGTCAAAGCCAATGAAGAAATGCGGGTCGACTTCTTCTGGCAGGCGGCGATTACGTCGCAGATTCAGTTCTGGTTTTTCCTATATGGGGAATACACGAAGCCGCTACAGTAAACGAACAGGAGGATATTTAATATGCCGAATTTAGGACAAGGCGCAAATGTCTCCTGGGTGTTATACGATTCAATCCTGGGTGACGCGGCCGCCGTTCGCGCGACTCTCTTTACCGTCCCAATTGGAGGTGCCGGCAAAACCAAATATGAGACGAACATGCGTCTCGCCGGTCAGTTGTCGGCTGACACACAGTTCAATATACAGGCTTTAGCTTGTGGCTGTTTGCCTACCACTCCCAAGGCGTCATTGCAGTCGTTCCTGGACGGTTATTTTGAGCTTTATGTCGGAGGGGAAATCTGGTATGAAGCTCCGATCTTTACCGTTCCCGCCGGATACGGTTTTAAGGTTGCCTATGAGCAAGCGAACGCCGGACTAGCCGACGTTTCTCAAAATGGTATGCCCCGGGCCGACAATCTGTTGACCTTGGATCGGGATATCGAGATCAAAGCGCATGAGGAAATCCGCGTCGACTTCGTATGGCAGGCGGCCGTTGCGGAGGTGAATTTCTGGTTTTTCCTCTATGGCGAGTATATAAAGCCGTTACAGTAAACAAGCTGGAGGCTTAACATGGAATTGACTTACGGTTTTACTCCATACTTGCGGCGTCTGGGTATACGTCCCAGACGTCCGCATAGTTTTGTAATCACAAATCCCGCCGTGGTCGCAATGAATACGGCGGCCCAATTTGATATGCTGATCGCTGAGGGAACTGATTTCCTGGTTGAATCTATCGTTGTTGACACTGAATGGCCGAATGTTAATTTTGACGATTGTTTCCTGGGCTTTGAGGCCTTGACTGCCGGCTATAAGTGTTTCAATCGAAACGGTGCTTTTATGAATCCGCCCTTTGTTGGTGATGGCGATTTCTCACCTTACCTGGCGAATAGAAGTCAGCCCTCACCTTTTGTCCTGCCCTGGATACTGCAATCGAACGAAACTTTAAGGTTTCATTTTCTTTCAAATTTCGGTGGTCTCGTGGGCGGTGATATGCGGATTGTGGTCAACGGTTATTTGCTTGACACTGTCGGCCATGAAAGTCCGTTTATTCCTTACATCTGGACTCTATCCGGTCAGGTCGATATTTTGGCGGGTGTCATTGGTCAGATCGATAAATGTCTGATGTCGGGGATTTCCGATTTCGTCTGTACTTCGATCACTTCCAAAGAAGAGTGGGAAATAGGTGACGATGTTTTACATCATGTTCGGAGCGAAAATGCGGACGAAGGCGGGCGTGACTTTTTTGATCGGCAGAATTTCGGGCGCGGGTGCTTCTTAAGGAATACCAATGGAAATAGTGAGCCGGCTCTTCCCATTGGTTTTAACATCCGCAATAATTCTGTCATAACTGAGATCAATGATAATCCTGGGGCGAATGTCAGAAGGCCCCAGCTGTGTCTGTTTGGATTCTTTGTGAATCCGGTAGTGTTCCCAGGTGCAGATATTGAAAGAGGTGTCCTATGATATATAACAGATTTTATACTTACGTGATGCACAATCGGCCTTTGGCCGCCTGGGGTACCAATGCCCACAGCATCCGGGCGGAAAAAGATTTTCACTGCTTTGATATTGCCGGCGTCCCGGATGACCCGCAAATTGAAGTGTGTACGGTTGACGTCTTTTTCCCTAATAAACCTGTCAGCAATATATCAAGCGCACCTATGGACATTCAGTTGATAGCGACTCAGGCTCCCGGCAATTCCCAGTTTCTATTTCCCTTCTTCCTCAAAAAAAATGAAGTCGCGACGATCACGGTCGTGAATGCTTCCGCTAATACCTTCAACTTCGATCTGACTCTGTTCGGTTATCATCGGGATATAGGAATGCCGTTAGCCGGTTGCCCGCCTGACAAACTGGTCTTTTATTATATTTTCAACTTTGGTCAGGTCAACGCCGGTATCATGGGAGCGCGTCAAAATGTTCGTATTAATTCAAGCTTTGATTTTGTGGCCCTGGGCACAATCGCAACCCCGGAAGCGGCTGATCCTAACGTGCTGGAATTCAAGTTTGAGATCGATTCACGTTCTGAGGTCTGGATGAAGGATTATATTATGGGCGGTGCCCTCTTCCAGAATGTTCTGGCGACTCCGCGCCGTATCTTCTGGCGTATCCCGCAAATCTTCCGGGCTTTGGAGGAAATCTCGCTTTACTGTAATAATCCGACAGTCGGCAATCAGCCCAATACGGAAGTTGCGATCTTTGGCTACCATATACCCAGGGGCTTAAGTGAGCCTGAAATCCGGGCTGATTTTGAGAGGTACCAAGATGTTAATCGGCAATAATCTCATAAGATCATCAGTCGCCAGGTTTGCCGCGATTTCAGCCTTCAATCAGAATATCGGTTTTGGTACGACCTGGACAAGTGCGGCTATAACGTTAGAACAGGCGGAACATGCTTTTCTCTGGAAGGCCTGGTTCACGACTGTGGGCGATCCCAATCAGGGCTATATAAATGTGCGCATAAATGGAGCCAGCGTTTTCGATCCCTATCTGTCTTTTTTCCCTAGTGGTGTTGTTGTCGGCACTCATACAACGGAAGCCTGGGAAAATATGTATTTCCCGCCTAATAGCGTTATCGACTTGACGATTACGAACACTGCCGGTATGGATGCCATAAGGGCTTGGGGCCACTTCGTCATTTATCGCTTTTATGATACGGACCTGGCGAAAGGTTATGAATCGCCCGATTGTCCTCTCTGGCTGAAAGAACCGCCTGCCTGGTTGGTCAAGGCTCTTGGATATTGATAAACGCCGTTAATATCGAGAGGCCCTCGCATGTTCATTAACAATAATCTTGTAAGGTCGTCAGTCGGCAGATTCGTCAGTATAACAGTTGATGGCCAGCCTGTTTTGCCGGGCGCGACCTGGACGAGTCCGGCTATAACTTTGGAACAATCTGAACATGGTTTTCTCTGGAAGGGAACTATGATGAATCTCAGCCATACGACTCACTCGTATCTGAATATCCGCATAAACGGTGCCAGTACGTTTGATGATCGTCTGAGCATGCCTTGTTATCCTGGCACGACTCAAGGTTTCACTGACCATTTTGAGAATATGTATTTCCCTCCAAACAGTATCATTGATTTGACAATCACGAATCCGAGCATCTCTTCAACGGAATTCTCCGGCCACCTTATCATCTATCGGTTTTATGATACCGACCTGGTGCGGGATTATGAAGCTCCAGATTGTCCTCTCTGGCTGAAAGAACCGCCGGCTTGGTTTGTTCAGGCTTTACAAAATCTACATGGAGAATAATGTATCAGTCGAGGTCAGCTTATGAATGTTAAAGATTTTGCCGGCTTAAAATACTATACGCCCGAAAATGTTCCTCATTATGAGAATATGGAGACCGCCACAATCCGATCCCTGGATAATCTGGCGGTCTCTCTCGGTCTCAAGGAACCGATGTTTATTACGTCCTCATACAGAAGTCCGGTTGAGAATGCCGCCGCTGGCGGTGTGTCGACTTCCCAACATATGCTTGGTAAAGCAATCGATCTTGTGATTCCTGCCTCTTATCTGACTTCACTTACGAAGCTACACGAATTTTTTATAAAAGCGATCGGAGCCGGTTTCAATGCGTTCGGAGTTTATTATCCTGAACTCATAGCTCACCTTGATACTCGCGATCCCAAAGCGGACGGCTCCGCTTTCACCTGGGGCCGGATCGGCGGACGCTATCAACCATATATATCTTATTCTCAGGCCATGCAAAGGATTGCCGAATATCTGCAAACTGATTCACAGGTGACATTGCCGTCGAAAAAAACTTTAATTTTGAGCTTGACAATTATCGGAATTGTGTTATTGGTAATCTATCTGACGGATCGAAATTGATGAAAGTGTCTTTTTAAATAACAGGCCAAAGAGGAAAATGCCGATCCCCGAAAAAGAATATCAGGATGAGTACAAACAGCTTTGGGCCCGCAAAACCGAGCTCGAACATCTCACAGATGCGTTAAAAGGCATTGAGCGAAATACGCGGTTTATTGTCTCCTTGCTTGCTCTCTTGGCTTTTTTACTGGTGATTTATGGCTATGCCTTGGTCCAGAGAGCCGATAAAATCATTGAACTGTTTAACTGAGGTAGTCTATGCCGGAAAAGAAAAAAACGAAAGCTTCCGCCGATCCTGCCCTGGATGAGATCGTTGAAAAAGTCAAGCGCGACCCTGATCAACGTTTCAAGGTTTTTATCCTGGAATTTGTGGATGGGAGACGTCGGCCTTGTTATCTGGAAACTATTCAGGGCTATGATATCGACTTCCTGAAAGAACGTTTTGGCGGCGGGACTTTTAAGCTTCAAGCGATAGATGAAAATGATACCTTTATGAAAGGCGGTTTCTCTGTTACTATAGCAGGTCCCAAAATCCCTCTTGAAAAAATGGCTACAGGCTCGGAAGATGTCGAGAAAGAAATTCCTGAGGATGATAATGCGCCGATCCTGGACGGTGGCGGTTCCGACGCTCATATGCTTCGGTATTTAATTGACCGGACCAGAGAGCTCGAAGCCAAGCTTGACCAGGATCGGCCTTCTGTTATCTCCGGAGACGGTGCTGTGACAACGGAGAATATAAGCGCGATTGTCGATCAACTCATGCAGAAACAGATGGTTTATTCCGCCATGTTACCCATTATCGAAAGAATGCGAGGCGATGATAAAAAGTCGGCAACGGACCCTATTCAGCTTTTTGAAATGTTTACCAAAATGCTGAAGGAGGGTATCAAGCTCGGCCAGGGTGTCGAGACTCCGGATCATGAAGATAAAGGCGTTTTAGGTGTGGTTGAAAAGTTCCTTCCGGATCTTATGAAAATGCTGGCTCCAAAGCCTCCGCCTGAAGCCGCGCCGAAAGTGCCTTCTCCTTTGTTGGTCGGGGAGACGGCTAATCCAACTATTGCCGTTGGTCAAGCGGTTTCAGGTGTGGAGCCGGTGGAAAGTGATAATATGTTCAGATTCGATCTTCCTCAAAGAATTTCTCAAGCGATTTCGATTTTAATAACTTGTTTAAGTTCGGATATCGATATGCCGCCGGAGGAGATCGCCTCCGAGTATGTCAAAAAAATTCTTTTAGAAGATGATATAAAAGTCATTGGCGATAATCTCAGCTATGAAAAAATTTCCGAGTTGGTCTCTGACCAGGGCGATCTTGAAGCCAAACTCGTATTAAGAGAGAATGAGGAAAAAGTAAGGACGGTTATTGAGTGGTTGAAAGGGACATTGCCGTCTGTACCCAATGCGGACGGTGCCACGGATGGCTAGTGAAGTGTCAAACC
>Ga0209986_10002217_pt1 | contig 18029 bp, 30 predicted proteins | sample BlataG_FD_183168 | JGI IMG/M metagenome (GOLD analysis project Ga0209986, IMG submission 183168) | Deep subsurface microbial communities from Black Sea to uncover new lineages of life (NeLLi) - Black_00105 metaG (SPAdes) (version 2) | ecosystem: Environmental > Aquatic > Marine > Oceanic >...
CGTATCATGCTCCATCCATTTTTTTGCTTTTTCGCAGTTCATTCCAGCACCTATATAACCATGCAACCCCTTACCAATCATATTATTATCTGTGATAATAGCCCTATCCCAGCCTCTCTTTTTTGATATCCATAATTTTTGGACATCATCTATTGCCGTGTTCAGAATTGTCCAACCTTCTATTCCCGACTCCAATATTACGCCATTTTCGTCGTTGTTTCTTTTTAACTCGTCCACATATTTTAGAAAGGCGGAGAGAATAGCACCGCCGGCTCCGCCTATTCCCAGGACATACAATTTCCTCCTTACCGCTCCATGCCCTTTCATTTTTACTGTCTATTCTTTCTTAATAATGTCTTAGTTTCCTTAATAAATTATCCACTACCTCGTTGACATCCCCGGTTCTGAAATCAATAAAGATTTTATCTTCTCTTATTTCTATTATAACACTATTACCGAGCTCGTTTATAAAGAAGTCTTTTAATTCATTAAACACCTCTTCGGTGGCAGTGGGATGAAGTGCATTTTTAGGTTCTTCAAGTATCGTCCCCTCGATTCTCTTTTTAATTAAGGTTAAAATTGCTATCAAAGCCTCTTTATGCCGATATTTCTCTATGCGCACTATTTCTATTCCTTCCTCTCTCTTCTTTAGCTTAACTTCTACAGGGTTTGCATTGAACTCCTCAATCACGTTGTCCAAAAACTCAGATAGACCCTCCAAACGGTCCTTTGACATTGGGTATTCATCTCGTTTCATACTTATGACTTTGACAAGTCCCTCTAAGAACTCAATATTATTTTTTGCTGATCCCAGCTTATCTTCCGCAGCATTCAAATGGCGCTCAGACTTGGTCAAATTCAAACTTTCGAGATCCTTCAGGGCATTTTCAACACACCATCTCGCACTTTCTAAGTTATTCCGGACTTCTTCACCCGATATTATAAGCTCTTTTAAAGCATTTTCTAATTTTATTTCCTCGTGATTTATGTTATCATTTAACTTATCCGCCTTCTCCTTTATGTTATTCTCTCTTTCCTCTATATAAGTATAAATCCTGTTTAAATGTTCCGAGACATCGCGCAGAACCCCTTCAAATGTTGATAACTCATCAAAATCGAGGTGCTCCACTTTCCAGTTTTTGATCTTCTCGAAGATGTAATCCAACCGCTCTTGATTGCTCGATATCTGGACTTCCACTAATTCATGAGGGAGCAGTGATATTACTTCTTTTAACCCATTCATCCTCTCTATTATGGTATTCTTCTCTTTTTCGCACTTTGACATCATATTTTTGAATTGAACTATATCTCTTTTGGTTTTGTCGATTTCATCTTTTAGCTCAAATATCTCGGATTCTTTTACTCTTTTCAATTTCTTTTTGCTATACATCCTTACAGATTCGTCAGTAATCGTGCACCCCCAACCTTCAAATTTTTTTCTAATCTTTTCATACTCTTTACTCTCAGTCCCAGAAATCTTTAATAACTCCACGAAATCGTTAGCGGCTTTTTCAATCCATCTCTTCTTTCCATCAATCGGTGGAATGACAAGTTTAACTATTACGCAACCAAAAGCGATAACCACTCCTATAAGTACGAACGGTAGCCATTCGGGTTTAAGCACCAGGCATAACAAAGCCAGTGCTATGAATACCAGGGCAACTAAAGCTGCTGTTTTCATAATATTTCCATGTAATGAATTATGTTATGTGAACTTTATTAAAAATAGCTAAAAACTCGCCAGCTCTCAAAAATCACGTACAAAGAAAACACAGCCACGGCAAGACTCGCAACAATAATGTATATCAAAGTTCTTCTCTTCACCCTCGTGAAAAGGCTCAGGAAATCCTCACGCCTTCTGAGCTTCTGATAAAGCGCTACACCCAGGATAGCGCCGACGAAGAGGGGAATGGAAAAGGATAGCACAATTTTTCTTTTGAGTATCGGTACAGATTCGTTATATAACGCTTCAAGGCTACTTTTATTTTCCAATGCCGCCGTGTAGTTTTCAACTACTGATAGATTTTTTGTTAAATTTGCACGCTCTGCTTCCAGCGAAAATCGCTGATATTCCAATTTCGCCCTGTTTGTCTTCATCACTTCCACTTTCGAGAATAAAGAGCTATTTATTTCGCTCATAACATTTTCAGTAGCGTTTTCTATCTCCTTGTAACTTTGATTTTCGCTCAGGTCTACTTTTAGCCGTCGAAATTCTTCTACCAGTAAGTCTGTGTCAATCTTCTCCACCTCTATCACTTCACTTGTCTCGTTTAGTGCAGCTATCTGAGAATATACCTTCTCGCTCACGTTTACAAACTCGTTCAGGCTTTCCATAATGTAAGACTCTTCGATTACAGTTGTAAAGTTCTTAAGGTCAGCCAGCGATGTTTGACCGGCGACCACACACGAACCTGCAATCGTTACCATTATCACCAAAGCCAAAACAAATGCCCCTCTCATTGTCTCACCCTCCAAAGAATGTTAGCTATGGAGAAGCATGCCCAGAAGCCAGCAAGGAACCCGAGGATAGCAAAAGAAGCAAATAAAACTTCATTACCCCCAAGGCTTCTTACATCTGCGATTTTCTGCTCCAAGACGCCCGAAGCATTCTTTTCTGCCGCTATTTTATACATGATTTCACTGGTATTCGTAGCATTTAATTCCTTAATGCTTGAAACGGTTGCACTCAGTTCAGTGACATCCTGTCTCAGACTTTTTAAGTCGTTGTATATCTCTTTGAGCTCGCTTTTCGCTCCCTCAAAATCGTCCCGATATTTTTCGCCCCCTATTTCTCCAGATGCCAAAGAGATTAACGAAAAGATGAGCATAAAGACAACTAAAACTAAACCTCTTATCCTCATTGGCTCTCGCCTCTTCCCTTGTATTCCTCCGCAAGCTTATCCATCTCCCTAAACCTCTCTAATTCATCGTATTTGTAAGTAAATAAAGTGGCTAAAGAAACCAGGTTGCGCTTTGTGAGCGAGACACCGAGATGATGCTCACCCATCTTCGAGCGGTCACGCATGAACTCCACAATGTTCTTTAGATCCAATCTCTTCTCCTCTTGCAAATAGTAAGGATGAACACGTATCATTGCTAAATTCTTCTGCGCCTCCGCAGGATCAACATCAGCTACGGTCAGTTTCTCTACTGCGATTCTGCACAGAGTGAGAGTGTCTATCTCTTTATGAGCACCGATAGGTATGAAATACTTGAGAAGGCTCCTGCTGATGCTGCTTGTACGAGCGAGCGCTGCGAAGCCCGGCTCGCCATCAAAAGATGTTGCTGTTATTATATCATTAATCTCTATGACAGGGGGATTGAAGCTGTATCTAGAAGGGTCTATTTTCTCGAGCAGGGTGCCCATAATCAAATCTGTGATACCTGCTGCAATGTAGTCGTTATAATGACTATACAAAGCCACGAAATCAGGTCTGTAAGCGATTCGTTGATTATCTACAAGGATAAAAGAGTCTGTGAATTCTTTCAGTTTGTTGATGCCATACCTTGTATTCCAAGCCTCTAACTTATCACCGGCAGCTGGTAACACGCCTATTACGACCACCTTCATTCGATCTTCGGATAACTCTTTCAAGGCTTTTGCAATATATGAGGAGATTCCGCATCCGGTGCCACCACCAAATCCAGTAAAGATTAGTGAAAAGGGCGTATGTCCCTCTCTCTCTCCTTCTTGAGTCTTCGCCATTTCAACCTTAACAGGCTTCTCTAATGCGCCCAAAAGAGTTTTGTAGTGTTCTTCAATGACTTCTGAAGCCCTGACAGGATTTTTGCCAAAACCGATAGTAACCCGCTCTTCAAAAACCGCTTTGTTTTCTTTGCCACTTATGATGCCTTCCTTTTCGGAAATGCCGAGCCAATTCTCCCTTCTTATGTTGCTCAGATTTGCGAGGTCTCTTGCAGCAGAATTGATTGCGAGTGGTTGAGCTATAAGGCGTATGTTCTTGAATTTGAAGATTGCGTCCACTAAAGCGCCTCCTGCCTGTCCTGCACCGATGAATAAATGTGCCATTTTTTACCTCCTTTGCTCTGGTTTGTTATAAGATAATAAAGATATTATATAAGGCTATCGCAAGAGAGGAATCCTTTCAATTATGATGCAGTTTCTAAAAGCTACAACTTGGCAATAGATAAGTCTACAGATTCCATAGCATCATATAACCAAGCGGGAGAACTGCGAATGTCAGAAGATGCGGGCAAGCACCTGAAGGAACTAAAAGGAGAGTGGAGATTTATATTGATTGGATTTTATGCTTTTATGGTGGTCATGATTGCGGTTTTTGCTTTTGTTCTGTTTAGAAGCGTCAAAGGGATGACAGCTTATATGAGAGATTCAAACGAGGAAAGGCTTGGAGATGTTGTTATATGGGGTTGATTTTTTACTTCTTGGTAAAATTATGCGGGGAGCAGGATTCGAACCTGCGAACCCCTACGGGAGCAGATCTTGAGTCTGCCACCTTTGTCCTCTCGGTAACCCCCGCTATATCATTTTCAAAATTTCTGAAATAAATAAATAAATAAATAATTACACAATCATCGTAGCTGCCGAAGCTATCTTTGAGAACCTCTCCACCGCTTCTCTTGCCACCGGTCCCCTTATCTCCGAACCCGTTGGCGAGCCTTTATCATCCACGATAACCGCGGCATTATCCTCAAACTTCACTCGCATCCCTGAGACTCGCCGGAATTCCTTACGCTGCCTCACTATCACCGCCTTCACTATCTGCTTCTTTATTTCCGGTCTTCCTTTTTTCACCGTTACAATCACCATATCCCCGACTCCAGCTTTTGGATACCTGTTCTTTACACCCCTGTATCCTTTCACCGCTATTATCTGCAATATCTTCGCACCGGTATTATCCACGCAGTCTAAACGTGCACCGGTTGGCAGCGCCTTCGTTACCTTCGCTTTCACTCCCCTCATTTCTTCTCCACCACCACAAAGCTTTTCGTCTTACTCAGCGGTCTGCATTCCGCTATCTTCACCACGTCCCCCACTTTTGCATCTATACAGGGTGGATTATGCGCGTGTATCTTTGACCGCCTCTTCTCGTACCGCTCGTATTTCCTTATTTTCTTCAGGTAAGACCTCAAAACAACGACCGTCTTCGGCGCTTTATCGCTTACCACCACTCCTTCTATAATTTGTCCCCTCGCCGACAACCTACCATGAAAAGGGCAATTGACATCTTCACATTCCTTCTCCGGCATCCTGACGTCTATTCCTATATCTCTCATCTCGTAATTACCCACTATTCTATGAACTTATAAATAAATCATAAACAATATTTAAGATTTTTACTTCTTTATCCGGTCCTCAGGTCTTGAAACAAGCATATCGCCTTTTACTCTCACTCGCACTTCTCCGTTCAACTCAAAAACGAATATATTCCCTGTCTTCGGTATCTTCTTCTCTTTCCCCCGCTCATTCTCTATAACAAGCATATTCCTCGTCTCGTCCACTACGATTCCACACAGCCCCTTCACATCGCTATTACTGCTATCTTCCACTTCCGTTCTCAATCCCATCAGCTCATGTCGTAATATATTGTGTGGCTCTGCCCCACGACCCCGCAAGCCCTGTAAGGGCTTACTCGATGTTATCTTCATTGTATCCGTTTAGCTCTAATCTAAAAAATCTCGTGGTTTCTTTTCTTTTTTGGATTTGGTACCCTAACTAATCTATATCCATGTATCCCATCTCGCGCAGCGCTTTCTTTACCAGTTCTTTTTGGTCACCCTGTAATTCAACGCATCCACCTTTTACCGTGCCACCACATGCACATTTTCCCTTCAATTCTTTTGAAAGCCCCTTCAAGTCCACTTCCTTCTCATTTATTCCTTTTATCACCGTAATAATTTTCCCAAACCTTCTCTTCACCGTTGACACCTTTACCATCTGCTGCTCCTTTGCTATCTCCTTGCAAATGCATAAGTCTTGTGGCAATCCACATTTAGGGCAAACTTCCGTGCTCATTTCTCCTTTTCCCTTCCCTTTTCTCCTTCGGCTGTTTTTATCCTCGCTATTGCCCTTCTTAGCTCACCTACTCTACCCGGATTCTCCGGAGCTCCACCAGTGGCTATTATCCCTCGCTCACGCATCAAATCGGTCATCAAACTCTCCAATTCCTCCCTCCTCTCTTTTTCACTCATCTTCCTTATTTCTTCCATTCTAAATATGCTCATTCTTTCTTTTCCTTTCCTTCCTCTCCCTCTTTCTTTTCCCCCTTTTCTTCCTTTACGTTCTCATTTATTGCTAATATGCGAAAAGCATCAGGTCTCTTAGCATCTGGTTTTACTATCCACACCCGCACACCTATAACTCCGGATTTAGTCTTCGCTATTGCATATCCTCGGTCCACTATTTCCTCTGCTACCTCGCCACAATGCTTTATATAACCGTCAATCATCTTCTCCATTCGACCTCGAGGTCCTTTGAGCTTTCCCGACATGATAATCTCGCACCCTAACGCCCCTTTATCCATTATTCGTTGCAGCGTTGACCTGCCTGCCCTTCTGAAATGCCAGCCTCGCTCTATAAGCTTTGCAAGTCTATTCGCCATCAACGGCGCACTCAGGTCTGGCACCGCTATGGGCTGCACGTCTATCTGCGGGTTATCCAGCTCTTGTCTCCTGTTTACGTCGTCGGTTAGCGTTTTTATCCTCCGCCCATCTTTTCCTATTATCATCCCCGGCTTCTCGACGTTCACCGTTATCTGCGTGCCCATCGGCGTCCTTTTTATCTCCATTCCTCCATAGCCCGCTCTTTCTAACTCTTTACTGAAATATTCGTTCATTCTTACTTTCTTTATCCCTTCAGCCACAAATATCTTCTCTATCACTTACTTTCTTCTCCTAACTCCCTTCTTCTCTTAACACTATTTCAACGGTAACCGTATCCGTGTTCTTGGGTGTAGCACGACCAAAAGCTCTTGGCATTGTCCCTTTTAACGTTCGTCCTTTCTTCGTCGCTACATGCCATATTCTCGTTACTTCCGGGTCCAGCCCTTTATATTCCGCATTGCCTTTCGCATCTCTTATCAATTTTAATATCTCCGCGCACGTCTTCACCGGGTATCTCCCGGCATACCACTTCTCCAGCCCCTTTCGATGCGCAAGTTTCTTTTTATGCCGTTTGAAAGGAATAGCCACGCGTTTTTCCAATACTGCTTCCAGGTATGCCTCCGCATCCGTCACTTTCTTTCCTTTTATCGCCCTGCACACCTCGAACGCATGTTTGGGAGATATGTGGAGTTCATAAACCATAGCCTTCGCAGTCGTTTCCGGATCGATTTTGGTTTCTGTTTCCGTATCCATGCAAAATTTTACCCTGCCCATCTTCCTTCTCTTCTCTTTACTTACTTACTTCAGTGGCACGTATTTTGAAGACCTCGTAGCTCCTACTCCCGCGGCTCCGTGCAATACTTTTTTACGCGTCAATGCAAACTCGCCCAAATAATGCCCTATCATCTCCGTTTTTATCTCCACGTATTCGAAGCTTTTTCCACTGTGTATCCCTATCTTCTTCCCTACCATCTCCGGCAGCACGATGGCATCCCGTAAATGTGTTTTAACGCTTTCCTTATCTGATTTAAGTTCCTCCAGCAGTTTCTCCTCGTTCTCTCTCAACTTCCTCTTCAATTTCCTTCGCTGCCTCGCACCCAGTAATTCCGCTAACTCCTCTATCTTCATCTTCTTTAGCTTCGCCAGCGTATATCCTCGATATGTAAATTCCTCTTCCTTTTTTTTAAGCGTAGTTTTAGCTTTCTTCTTTGCCATTTCTCTCCTTCACCTCTTTCTCCCGGTTCTTTTTGCGGCTATGCTCCCTACCTTTCTACCCGGCGGTGCACCTCTACCGCACGTCTTGGGCTTCCCAACGTGTTGATGACCACCACCACCGAAAGGATGGTCAACGGGGTTCATTGCCACGCCTCTCACCGTGGGGTATTTCGCCGCATGTGTCTTCATTTTATGATATTTCTTCCCCGCTTTTACAAACGGCTTTTCTGTTCGACCTCCACCGGCAACCACTCCTATCGTGGCAAAACAATCTGAAGATAGCCATTTCTTCTTCCCGCTTGGCATCACCACAAGCGTTTTCCCCGTTTCTTGTTCGTGCGCTAACAACGTAGCATAACCGCCTGAAGCCCTTGCAAACTTACCGCCGTCGTTTGGTCTTGCTTCCACGTTGCAAATCGTAATTCCTTCCGGGATACATCGAAGCGGCAATGTATTTCCTGTTTTTATCGCTGCTGATTCTCCATAAGCCACCCCATCACCTTCTCCAACTCCCTCTGGTACGATTACAAATCTCTCTTCTATTTGGTCCACTTTTTCTATCCGTATGCGAGCAATGGGTGCACTCCTCGCAGGGTCATGCGCTATTTCCTTAACTATTCCTGATACCGTCTCATTCTCATTCACCCTCACGTGTTCGAGATTACCTTTATATCTGTGCGAAGGAGCCCTAAACGTGGACGACCCCCTTCCCCTCCGTTGCGCTATTATTCTCTTCCCCATTTTTGTCCCTAAACTATAATATTCCAAGTGACGTGGCTATCTCTTTCGCCTTATCTCCTTCTTCCAATTCTATTATTGCTTTCTTCTCTCCCTTAAACGTTATCATCGTCCTTACGCTTCTCACCGGCGTCTCAAACACTCTTTCTACATCCTCCGCTATCTCTTTCTTATTCGCACGCATATCCACGATAAACTGGAGTTTGTTTTCCGAATCTATCATCAGAGTTGCTTTTTCACTTGGCACGATATGCTTCAGTTTCATCTCCATTTCTTTTCTCATCACTCCATCGTAGCAAGCTTTGATATTGACGATTCTGTCCAGATGGTCAACCTCCCAGGATGCGTTCCCGGCGCGAGCAATTCGGCATTCAGCTCCTCCACATAAGATACATCCACACCGGGTAAGTTTCCCGCTCCCTTTTTTATTTTTTTATCCCTCGATGGTGATTCCATCTCTACCCTGACGGAAACATCGTCAACCTTCGTTTTTACCTTTTTATCCTCCGGCGTTTCTTCTTCTCCGGAAATAATAATCAACACACTTTTTCTCCTCTTATATCTCCTGCCCCGCATCTTTCCTCTTCCTGCCCTTACTTTCCGTTCACTCGCACGGAGCACGTCATCCCACACACTTATGCTCTTTAAAAATTCCTCTATCTCTGCGGTTTTTTCCAAGCTTGCAAGTGAATCTTCCACTACTATCGGTAGCTCCACCGCATCGCCGAACTTATGTCCTCGGCTTCTTACGAGGTCGGTGTCTATGGTAGCAGCGATAGCAGACCTTATCGCTTTCCTCCTTTCCTTCTTGTTTATTTTACGCGCCAATACTTTCACCATTTTTGGCGGATGTGCTCTTCTTCCGCCGACTGTTTGCGGAGCTCGTGCTGCTCTTCTACCTGACTTTATACGAGGCACTCTTGCGAGTCCCCTACCGGTACCCCAGCTCTCTGCCGACGTATTTCTTCCCGACAATGGATTTGGACCTTTTGGCTGTAGCCGGTGTGATTGCATTGCGAGCACCGCTCTCTTTATCAAGTCCGGTCTGTACTCTTCCTTAAATACCGGCGGCAGTGTTACTTCCCTTACAAAGTTCCCTGATAAGTCCAGCACTTTGGTTTCCCTTTCTGCTTCTTCTGCCATCTTTCTCTTTAGTATCTTAATGTCCCTGTTGTGATTCCTTGCTTATATAAATAATCTCCGGTAAGCTCAATTTGGGATGCGGTCTTATCGAGTGCGAGATTCTTACAAGCCTCTTTTTCGGTCCGGGAACGCTTCCTTTCAGCAAAATATAATCGTTTCTCACGATGCCATACTTCAGGAATCCACCCTTTGGCGTTATCTCTTCTCCATTGTCTCCTATCTTCAATACTCGCTTGTTATACTCTGTTCGCTGTTGATACCCCATCTGCCCAAGCTGAGGTGTTCTCCATCGGACTCTTCGAGGTTTCCATGCGCCGATACAACCCACGTGACGACCTCTTCCTGACCTCCGCGCTTTTGCATTCTGTATCATGACTCCCCACCGCTTCACAGGTCCTTGTGTGCCTTTCCCCCTTGTTACCGCGGTGACGTCTACAAAATCTACTTCTTTGAATACATCCCCGGCTCTTATTTCCTTCCCTAACACTTCGCGTGCATATTCGACGTCCTTTTCTATCTCTCCGCTCATCTTTATCTCCATTATTTCGTGCTTCTTCTTTGGCACTCCGCTTACGAGCTCGGGTGATGTAGAAAGTATCATGGTCATGCTCAAATCGTGTTCACGATCAGCCGAACTTTTGATTATATCCGCTATCGCATTCAGGTCACCACCCTTTTCTGTCTTTGCCTCTGCTCCAGCCCATACTTCCGTTACTGCCCTCTTTCCGTAGTCAGTTGCTTTATAGAGACGAATACCTTCTACCCTCATAGGCGGTGTCTCTATTATCGTAGCGGGGACGGAAATCTCCATCCCTTTTGTCAGGCTGTGAGGGGCGTTATCAGTCAGAATAAGATGCGTCATTCCCGCTTTATAGCCTGCAAACCCCTGTATTTTCCTACCTGCGACTATCTCTTCTCTTTTTATCCTGCAAGTCTCACTCCTTGCTCGTTTCCTCGGTGAAAAAGCAAGTGAGCCTCTCCTTGGTCTGTGTCTTTTGGACATTTTATCCCTGTGCTGTTTATAGATGTAGTTAGTTAAAGTTGGGATTACGATTATATATAACTTGACATTGTCAGATTGATTAACCGCAGAGTTCACGGAGAACGCAGAGGATGCAAGTTTAGAGGTTTAGAGGTTTAGAGGTTTAGGTTTTAGGGGTTTAGGGATTTAGGGGTTTAGCTAACGAGCTGAACCGCTAATAAACTAAACCTCTAATCCAGCGTTCTCGGCACTAAATTTTAAATTTCTCGTGAAATGATAGAAATTTTTAAGCGTAGAACGACATACTTCAAGCAGGAGGAAATAAGGATGATAATTGAGAAGAAGATAGAAATTGTTGGTTCTAAGGGCAGGGAGGAAGTAACAGGGCTGTTTGACAGCGGGGCTACATATTCTTGCATTGAGAAGGAGCTTGCAGAAAGATTAGGAATGCTGGATGAAATTCCCGTGCCACTACCATTTGAAACGGCGAAGAAGGGTGAGAGTGTAAAAGTGAAAGAGCGTGTATGTCTCGATTTCCATTTGAATGGTTATCGCTTCTCGGATGAGTTCATGGTGCTGCCTGAACTTTCGGAAAAACTGATTATCGGTGCATCAACGATGCAGAAGTGGAGGTTCAAGCTCGACTTTGAGCACGAAGAGGTAATCATTGACCCGCGGGTGACGAGGCTTCGATTGTTAAAGGCGGTTGAAACCGAAAGTGAAATGATACTGGAGAAGGTGTTAAGATTGAGCAAAATAAGCGTTCAAAATGTCTCGAATGCACCTTACGAGATTGAAGGCTGGGACCCTGAACTGCATTATGAAAAAGGTGAATGTTCATTGATATTATCGGAAGATATGTTTAAGGAATACTTCATTATTTCACTTGAAACGCCGCATCCCGGGGGCACGTTAGTTCTTTCGCCATGCCCCAGATACGAACTCACTTTCTGCATAGATGAAGAGCAGTATGAGGAGGTTAAATCGCTGCCTCCGAATACGGTATTCGAGTTGAAAGAGATATTGTTTCTGGAGGCATAAAAATTTAGAAAGTTTTAAATACTGATGAAAAGAAGGAGCTATTTGGTGCGTATGCACAGAGGATTGATTGGGCTTTCAGGAAGGGAGGTATTAACAGGGGTGCATAGGTGGCAAGGTACGAAGAGGTGATATAAACAGGGAAATGATAAATAATTATCTCGATTTAAATAGTAAGTACCTTAAAGAGGCGGAGGGTTTGATGAAGAAAAGGGATTATGCACAAGCACAACCCTTTAAAAAAGCGTTGACGGAAAATGCTTCGCTGAAATTCTGGGGTGCTGCCGCGGAAATCGTTAAAGCAGTGGCTGCAAAAAGAGATATGGAACTCAGGTCGCATGGTGAACTACACGGGTTTGTGACGAGGCTCCGGAATGAACTTAAGGACCCCGAGCTGACGAGGCTATTTGCCGCTGCAAGCGCACTGCGTCAGAACTTTTACGAGAACTGGCTTACGCCTGAGATGGTAGAGGATTATGCCGATGCGGTGCGGGAATTTGTAAAGAAGTTGAAAAGGAGCGTAAAATGAATAGAAAAATGAATAGAGGATTGATTGGAGTTTTGATTCTGGGGATGCTGGTGTTGGCGATGGCAAGTGTGCAGGTGGTGGGGGCGATAGGTGAGGTTATTTGGTATTGGAAAGATACGAATGTGAGTGGATTTACTCTTCCATCAGAAGATCATCTGTTCGATAAATTTATGAATACGAGTGAAGCGCCTGAAGAAAATATAAATTACACGGTAACGGTTGGAAGAAATGAGAGTGTTTGGTGGTATGCTAATTATCCCGCGGAATGTAATCTGACCTTTCCTGCTGGTGATGAAAATAAGCCTTGGGTTGTATCGTATTGGGCACAAGCTTTTGGAGATGCGGGCGGCCACCCAATATATGCAAGATTATATGTCATTCATTCAAATGGAAGTGCTACAATGGTGGATGAGAGATACAACACATTAGCTCCCGCAAGTGGACTAACGAAAAAAGAGAGAGAATTATACCCTGGTGCAATAGATGTAGACGCTGAAGAGAGGATTGCTATCCAGATAGAATGGTATAAAACAGCAGGTGAGGGCGATGCTTTAAAAATATACTACAACTCCACCACTTACAACAGCACACTTACCAGTCCACCGGACAGCCCAGCCTACCCGGTCCCCGAGCTCAGCACGCTCATCCTATTCTCCACAGGCTTGCTCGCACTCGCCGGATACGTTTTATTAACAAAGAGGAGAAGGTAAAAGATGAACACCAGGATAACAGATTTACTGAGCAGAAGAACAATCATTGCCATCATCGTATTGTGGATTGCCACTGCGATAGCAATTGCGTTGGTGCTCAAATGGGCATTGGGTTCCCCACCAGCAGAGACGTTAATTTCTATAAATATAGGTATAGGAATGGCATTACTATCGCTTCTGATTACAGCGATTATGAATATGTTTAACCTTGCGATGAGGATTGAAACGAGGGTTATGGATAAACTTTCAGAGATGAGCAATACGTTGACAAAAATGGACGGGTCGCTAACAAGGATTGAAGAACTATTGAAAAAGGGATAAAGAAGAAGAAATGGAAAAAGAGAAACTCATTGCAAAACTGAAAAGGTTTGAAAGCGACACAAAATGGATACTCGAACACTACGATGAACTAAAGATTGAATATCCTGATGAATGGGTTGCATCGTTTGATAATAAAATTGTAGGACACGATAAGGACTTAGCCAATTTAATGAAGAAGCTTCGTGCAAAATATCAGAGAGATGCCGGGCATATAGCAGTGGAGTTCGTTACACCAAGGAAAGTAGAGCTGATACTATGAGAATAGAAGGTTATTTCGGAAGATATGGTGCGCCTTACATAGATGCAGTTATGATTTGTGAAAAATTGGGCATCGAAGAATCGGTGAAGTTTTTAGTGGATACAGGCGCTTCAAAGACCACTATAAGCGAAAGCGATGCCATCAGGCTTAAAATAAATTATGAGGAGCTGCAAAAATTGGAGACGGGCATGATGGGAATCGGAGGTGTGGTTAATACCTATTCAATTAAAGAATTAACATTGGCGTTTGTAACAGATGAGGGATCACATGCAGAACAAATAGGCGAGATTTTAGCCATCAAGCATAGAGTGAAAAATAAAGAGGAGGAAGAGAGGATAAAGCTGATCCCGTGTTTGCTTGGACGTGATTTGCTCGATAAATTTGCACTGATCGTAGATAAAACGAGAAATATGGTTTTAATAACCGATGAGGAGGTTAGAGTTCGGCAGGCTTAATCGCACTCGCCGGATACGTTTTGGTAACAAAGAGGAGAAGGTGAAAAATGAGTTTGGACATGGATACGATAAAACTATCACCAAAAGACCGGGCGATGATTGAGCATTTCGCCAGGGATAAGGATAAATTCGTCAGTTATGCGGTAAAGAAAACGTTGTGTGAAATGCTGCTTGAGGAATTCCACGAGAAATCAGGCATCGAAGGTAAAGAGTTTCCAGGCGAAGAAGAGATACAGAGGTTGCATATCGAGATAAAAGAGATAAGAAGAAGGCTATGGAAAGAATCACAACTAATGGAAGACTTGTAAAAATGAAGATCGGAAGCGTAATAAATTTTTATTCTCCGAAAAGATTCATAGAAGAAGTTTTATGGTAAAAGGAATGGATACACCGGGTGGGATCTAAATAGACATAAGACTCACCATTAATTAGTTAAAAAGAGGGTGGTGAAAATGGCTGAGAGTTATAGAAATACTGTATCAGATCAAGGAAGCATCGTGATTCCGACAGGGATTCGAAAGGAGCTTGGAATAGGAAAAGGCGATGAAATAGAATGGATTATCGAAGATGGAGAGATAAAAGCCAGAAAAGTTGAAGAAAGAGATCCAGATGAGATAATGGAGACCTTTTTAAGTACCAACGAACCAAATATTTAGTATGGAAAAAATACCCACATGGATTGAAAGAATGCTTCTGCCAAAGCTAAATGAAATTAGCGGTGAACTAAAAGCGCTTGAGGCAAAAATTGAAAGCGTAGACAATAAACTGGATGTTCGCATAGATTCGGTGGAGAAGGTAATCGCAAGTCTCAGAACAGAGACAAAGAGCGATATTGAAAACCTCAGAATCGAGACACTGGCAAAGCTCGAGACGGTGGATGCTAAGGTTGAAAGTCTTAGAAAAGAGATGGTTTCAAGATTCGAGGTTGTTGATGCAAAATTTGAGGCGGTTGATTCAAGATTTGACTCCCTTGAAGCGAGTATTCCCGTTATGGAGAAGATAGCGGAGTTTGAAGTCAGACTTGCCGAGCTTGAGAAGAAGTTAAGCGTGCATGCCTAAATGCAAACCGCAGAAGATGAAAAAAAAGTGAGTATATGAAGAAGAAAATCACGATTCTGCTCGCACTCCTCTTATCCATCTTATATTTTCGCACTTTTACGTGGCTAATTAATGCCTGGCTTACAGACCCCTATTACTCTCATGGCTTCTTGATTCCGATTATCTCTGGCGTTATCGCGTGGAGGAATATCCATAATTATAAGAAGGAAGACGAACCCGAACCTTTTAAACCTGCAATCCTTATCTTCGCTTTCGGTCTTATCCTCTACGTCATCGGATTTATCACTGTCTTTCCTTTCTTATCCGCGCTCTCTTTCTTATTCACCGCAAGCGGATTAATCCTTTATTTCTATGGTAAACCCACGATGCGTTCTTTTCTATTCCCTGTATCCTTCCTCATCTTCGCTATCCCTTTACCACTCTTAATCCTGAAAAAACTCACTTTTGTTCTGCAAACCGTGTCAGCTCGCCATTCCGCATCAATTATCGAACTGCTTGGAATCCCAGTTACGAGGACCGGAGCAGAGATACACCTACAAGATGCTTCTTTCATCGTCGGTTTACCTTGCAGTGGCATGAATTCGCTACTCTCGTTACTGGCGCTGGCAACTGTCTTCATCTATATTTTACGATGCCCGCGGTATAAAAAGGCAGTGCTTCTCTCCGTAACTATACCAATTGCAATCTCCGCTAACGTCCTCAGGGTTACATCGCTACTACTGCTTGCAAACGCTTACGGCGCAGACACGGCGATTGGCTTCTTCCATACTCTCTTCAGCCCTCTGCTCTTCATCATTGCATTTATATTTTTAATACTCGTCAGTATAATTATTGCATGTACGGTCACAGCCGGAGGGGGCGGAGGATGAGATGAAAAGTTTCTTCGATGAATATTCCAGGGTCATCGGAATGCTTGCACTTACCTTCGTGGTTGTCATACTCCTCTCAACGCCGTCCATGCTCTTCGCCAAACCCATTACCATGATTGATACCGAACTCTCGCGTGCATCAGGCGGTGAGACCGCTGTGAGAGCGAAGATGGATTTCGGGAGCAATGAGCACGTGAGGGCATTTCCATATAGGATTGGCGATTGGACCGGCGCAGATTACAACACGACGAGGATTGAGAAATCACTTGCCGCAGACGTGATGCTCCTTCGTGCATACTCGAATCCAAAATTATATCAGCCGGTTTTCTTCTTGATCATGCAGTCCAATAACCGCTCGAGTTTTCATCCCCCTATCGTCTGTTACCCGGCTTTAGGCTACACAATAGAGGAAGAGGGTAAAGAGATGATACCTGTGCAGAATGTAAGCTGGGCAGAAGAGCCTTTATACGCTACCTGGAAGGAGAATGCGAAAGAGAGCGTATATTTCAACGAAACAATTTCAGCCAAGAAGCTCATCGTCGTGAAGGAATCAAATGGAAAAGTTACAGAACGAAGGGTAGTGCTGTATTTCTACGTGAAGGAGAACCCCTTTGCCTCTGATACCGTTACCATGATTCGTGTATCAGCACTCGCACCCCTCGAAGGCTCTTATGACGGAATTCTTAATATAACAAAGGAGTTCATGGCTGATACCTTCCCCAGCATGTTTGAGCTGCGAAGGGAGGAGTCCCCAGTTCTTCTTATTCTCCTCGCTTCTGGTTCGCTCATCGGCAAAGTAGCAATCGTATTGCTAATTCTTGCACCTCTCTCAATTATCTTCTATCCACAAATAATAAGAAGATGGAAATAGGATATAATAATAAATAAATATTTCATCACGCTAAACGGAGAAGAGATTTGCATCAAAAGAAAAGAAGAAACATGAAAAAGAAATACTTGCTGTTTTTATTTGTCTTTGCAATGGCAATGCTTTTCGTTTTTACACTTAACCTTTACCACCCTGCATCTGCATTGGAGTTAGCGAGTGAAGAAAATGAAAAATATGCGATACAGATAAATGAACTCGGCTGCGAGCTAATGGATTATGAAATACACGTGGATTTATGGCATTTAAGCATTACTGGCTGTTATACCGTGCTGCTAAATAATTACGGCGATACAGACGTATCAATAAGGTGGAATGATGGAAGCGGGGATACTTCTCAGGAAGGGCATGAAATGATAATACCTGCGAAGACCGTGAAGAAATACAGCGTAAATTTCTATTTCCGTTTGTTATCACGAGATTTTTCTTATGTGTACAAGGAGATAGAGAGAATTAAGTAAACTCCTCAAAAATCCTGCCCGGAAAAATCCCAAATCCAAAGAAATATTTTGAATGTGTTTTTCTTTTCCGAAAACGCTTTTCTTTTTCTAAAAGAAAAGGGTTTATAAATAACTTAAAGTAACAGGAACAAAGTAGTAAGTGATAAAGATGGAAACGTTAGAAATAAGATATAACTACGAAGATTATCTTCGTCTTCCGGATGATGGGAAGCGATACCAGATAATAGGAGGGAAACTGTACAGAATGCCGGCACCTGTGCCCTATCATCAGAAAGTATCAAGGAATATAGAATTTATACTATATTCTTTTGTTAAGGAGCATGATTTGGGGGAAGTATTTGATGCACCCTGTGATGTCGTTCTTTCAGACGTGGATATAGTACAACCTGACATATTCTTCATATCGAAGGAAAGGGAGTATATCATAGAGGAGAAGAACATACGAGGCGCTCCAGACTTGGTAATAGAAATCATGTCGCCAAGAAGCGAATATTTAGACTGTAAGGTGAAGGTGGAGTTGTATGAGGAATATGGAGTGAAGGAATACTGGCTTGTAGACCCGGATAGAAAGGAAGTTGAGGTGCTGACGCTCACACAGGAAGGATATAAAAGCCTGGGTGCATTTAATAAATCATTTTCCTCGCCGCTTTTGAACTTGGGAGTGAATTTAAATGATGTATTTTGAGGAGTGGGAAGATTAACCGCAGAGTTCACGGAGAGCGCAGAGAATGTAGGTTTAGAGGTTTAGAGGGTACTGTCGAATTTTCTAGTGAAATCACTAT
>Ga0209986_10002220_pt1 | contig 18020 bp, 12 predicted proteins | sample BlataG_FD_183168 | JGI IMG/M metagenome (GOLD analysis project Ga0209986, IMG submission 183168) | Deep subsurface microbial communities from Black Sea to uncover new lineages of life (NeLLi) - Black_00105 metaG (SPAdes) (version 2) | ecosystem: Environmental > Aquatic > Marine > Oceanic >...
CCCGATTCGCGTATCGGCCCGGCTGGATGCCGGGCTTTTGTGAAAGGTCGTAACCTCTGGCTTACGACCTTTCACCAAGCGAATCGGGGCCATGGATGGCCCGATTCGCGTGAAACTAGAAATCAAACGCGAGCCGCGCCCCAAAGCCGTTGATGAAGCCACTGCCGTTCTCGCTGGGGGCTGAAATCACGTTGCCAGCCGCATCCTTCGTGAAAGGCGTGTTGGTGAAAGTGCGGTGGGTGAGGTCGTAGTTGAAATAGACCCGGGCGTTGGGATTGAGCAGCCAGTTCAGCCCGATCGTGACGGCGTTGAGCACACCGCCGTTGACCTCACCATCACTCAGCCCGAGGTAGTTGTATCGGAAGCCCAGCTGCCAGGCACCGGGACTGGAGAGGATTGGTCCCCGCCTTCCCCCGCTGCGGACGCAGTAGAAGTTGCTGCGGGGAATCGGCCGTCCAAAGCGGTATTCCAGTGTCGAATAACTGCGGCTTTCACCGGTGAGAAAATAGAGCACCTCGGCATAGCCCCCCTGGTAGAAGACGGTGCCGACTGGCGTGCCGGGGGCGGGCTGGAAGCCATTGGTCTCCAGTGGCCCCAGGTCGGTGGTCACGCCGTCGTACAGCCAGGAGCCGAAGTATTCCGCCTGGAAGGACCAGGGGCCGTTGTTGCCGACAAGTTCCAGCCCGAGCATGTTCTGCCAGCTGCCGGCGAGCACACCGGCGTCGGCGTAAATTGAGTTGCGGGGTCCGGGCGGACCGTTCCGGATGTCGCCCCGGCTGCGGAACCGGACGACGCCGTTGCGGGGCTGCATGGTCCGGCCGGCAATACCGAGGTGCAGCAGCCGCAGGCCGTCATCCTCCAGCCAGGGCACCCAGACCAGCCGGCCGGCGGTCTCACTGGCCCCGCTGGTGTCGCCAAAGCCGAAGGGATTGGTGGTGTTCTTGAAGATGCCAACCTGCCAGCCAACACGACCGTCAGCAGTCCGGTTGAGGCTCTGAATGCCGGGCACGAAGCCGAGGTTGAACGGGGCGACGAAGGCGTCCATCGAGAATGACCGCTCCATGAAGTTCATCCAGCGGCTGGTGATGAGATGCTCGTAGCCGAAGGGATCCTTCTGGTTGCCGACCCGCACGATGCCCAACCAGGGAAACTCCCGAACCTGCAGCCAGAGGTCGGTCACCGCCACGTTCGGTCCACTACCGGTCTCGGTTGGAAAAATCTCATTGTCGGCCGTCAGCTGGTTGATGTAGTCGTACTCGGCTGCAAAGTCGAAGGTCTCGTACATCCGGCCCTCCAGCCGAAACCGACCCCGGCGAAAGTTGGTCGCCCCGGTCAGCGGTGGGTCGAGCCCGGCCTGGTCGGGGGGCTGGTTGGGCCCCGGTCCGGCCGTGAAGGCGGTGGTGTCGATCTGCACCCGGCCGCCCACCTTCATCCGGAAGTCGCGGTGTGGGCTTTCCAGGCAGAGACCGTGGTTCCAGACGGCCCGCAGATTGAGGTCAGCGCCAACCTCGTGAACCGTGGGGAGCGGCTCGGTGATCGCCGCCGCTGGCACACCAGTGGGTGGGGGCAGCGGCTCAGCTTCCGCACCGGCAGCCTGTGGACCGGCGAGTGCAGTGACGGCGGACAGGCCAGCAATTATCCATCTGGAGACGGTCCTCCCCTGCTGACCGGCCTTGCTTTCCATATCGGCAGAACCCCTCCAAACGGTTGCCCTGCTGGTGTTTCGGCTCTGGATCAGACCGGTCGCAACTGATGTTCGAGAACTGCGGGTTGTTCCGCTCACGCCACTGAGGAAGGCTGCGCAGAGTCTGCCGTTTCGGTAGCTCGGGGAACCGGCACGTTTCGTGCCGAACAGCATTGCCCGCCATGGTTCCTGCTCGCGGCCGCGGGCGACAACGAGTCCACTTGGGCAACACCCAAAAAAACCAAGGGGGGGTTGGTTGTTGGCGATCGTCGCATCCTGCGGCGGCAGCCTTTTTCTACAGGCTGCTATTCTTCAGGGGGAGGGCCGTCCGCAGGGTTCCGGGCGTGAGTCCTGGCCTCCCTGCGGCAATAATCCGGACTGGTCGCATGCGACCGAACCAGGAGCTGCCATTCATGTCGCTGTTTTCTCCAAGGGGGGCTTCGCGAGCCGCGACGGGCTTCCCCCGTGCTGGCTCAGCGGCCGATCCCGGTCGAGTCGCCGGCCCGGCCGACCCCGCGTTTGAGCTGCAGATTCAGGCGATCGGCAACGAGTTTCTCAATCTTGCCCGCGGCGGTAAAGCCGGCATCCTGAGTGCATCGGTCTGGTCGGACAAACTCATGGACTGGGCGATGAAGGACGAGGCCTTCAAGATCCAGCTCTTCCGCTTCGTTGACGCGTTCCCAACCCTGCGGACGCCCGAGCAGATTTATGACCACCTTGTGGACTATCTCTCGCAGCCGGACGTGACTGCCCCACCGGGCATGGATCTGGTGATCCGGACCGGCGGGATTGCGAAAGCGATCTTTGCCAGGACCATGGCCGGGCAGATTACCGGGATGGCCCACAAGTTCATCGCCGGCACCGATGCCAAGGATGCGGTACCGGTGTTGGCAAGGCTCTGGAAGCAGGGCCTCGCCTTCAGCGTTGATCTCCTTGGCGAGGCCTGCGTCTCCAACGCCGAGGCAGAGGGATACCGCCAGAAGTATCTTGATCTCATTGAGAATCTGCCCGATGCAGTGAGCGGCTGGAGCCCGAACGATCGTCTTGAGCGTGATCATCTGGGGGTCGTGCCTCGCACCAATGTCTCCATCAAGATCTCATCGTTGTCTGCCCGGATCGACCCAATCGATACCGCCGGTTCGATCAGCGGCCTCGTCGAGGCACTACGGCCGTTGCTTGAGAAAGCCCGTGCCAAGGGCGTTCTCATTCATTTCGACATGGAACGGCGTGAGCTGAAGGACCTCACACTCGAGCTTTTCATGCGGTGCTGTGAGGAGGTTGACTTCACCGCCGGGCTCGCGTTGCAGGCGTATCTGCGGTCGGGTGACGACGACGCACATCGGATCATCGAGTGGTCGCGGCGGATCGGACGCCAGGTCACGGTCCGCCTGGTCAAGGGAGCATACTGGGACTACGAGACCATTTACGCCGAAGAGCGGGGCTGGCCGGTGCCGGTCTGGAGCCGTAAGTGCGACACTGATGCCTGCTTCGAGCGGATGGCGGCGGCGTTCATCGGCTCGACACCCCGCACTTCCGGCGCGGGCGGCGTGAAGCTTGCTGTGGGGTCGCACAACGTCCGCTCGATCGCGGCCGCCATCGCCGAGCTTGCGCGGCGGGACCTGCCGCAGGACGCAATCGAACTACAGATGCTCTACGGCATGGCACCGGAACTGAAGCAGGCCGCGAGTGAACTGGGGCTCCGGGTTCGGGAGTACGTGCCGGTCGGTGAACTGATCCCCGGCATGGCCTACCTCGTGCGGCGGCTGCTGGAGAACACTTCAAACCAGTCGTGGCTCAAGGCTGGGTTTCTGGACAACGCCGATGCGGCAACCCTGCTGGCTTCGCCGCATCGGCATTGTGATTGCGACCCTGGGATCGCACGGGTGGAGAACGCCCCCGAGTTGCACACGCTCTCAGATGCCGTGGCGGGCGTTGGAGACGGCCGGGCGTTCTGCACTGAACCGGCGCGGGATTTCGCCCGCCGTGACGAGCGGGCCGCGTTCGCCCGGGCCATCGAGCAGGCCACGGTGCCGAGCGTTGCCAGCGATGCCACCGCAGACGATGCTGACCGCGGGATTTCGACCGCGACCGCGGCCTTCCCTGGATGGCGGGACACGCCGGTTCGGATCCGTTCAGCAATGCTCGTGAAGGCGGCGGCGATCACGCGGCGGCGCCGTGACGAACTTGCCGGCATCGTGATCCGCGAGTCTGGCAAGCCGTGGCGCGAGGCTGATGCCGAAGTCTGCGAAGCGATCGATTTTTGTGAGTTCTACGCCCGCGAGGCGGTCGCGGTCTGCGAGCCGCAACGACTTGGCCGATTTATCGGTGAGATCGATGAAATAGTCCACGAACCCCGCGGCGTCGCGGTGGTGATCAGCCCCTGGAACTTTCCGCTTGCGATCTGCACCGGCATGACGGTCGCCGCGCTGGTTTGTGGGAACACCTGCGTGGTCAAGCCCGCCGAGCAGACGCCCGGCATTGCGAAAGTGATGCACGAGATTTTGCTCGAGGCGGGCTGCCCGCCCGGAGCATGCGTCTTGCTGCCGGGGCCGGGGGAGACGGTCGGTGCCCGCCTCGTCCGTGATCCCCGCACCGCCCTCATCGCCTTCACTGGGAGCAAGGCAGTGGGACTCGATATCCTGCAGGCCGCGGGTGTCACTTCCGCCGGGCAGCACCACATCAAGAAGGTCGTCTGCGAGATGGGGGGCAAGAATGCGGTGATTGTCGACGGCAGTGCCGATCTCGACGAGGCGGTGCTCGCGGTGCGGCAGTCGGCTTTCGGCTTCAGTGGCCAGAAGTGCTCGGCATGCAGCCGGGTGATCGTGGTCGAAGCTGCGTACGACACCTTTCTGAGGCGGATCGTTGAATCGACCCGCAGCCTGGTGATCGGTGATCCACGGCTGCCCGGTACGGACGTCGGACCGGTGATTGACCGGGCTGCCCAGCGGAAGATCCGCGAATACATTGAGGTCGGTCGAAATGAGGGCCAGGTCGAGGTGGAACTCGCTGTTCCAGCTGGCCTTGAGGCGTCGGTCGGCCTGCCGTTCGTTGGGCCCGTGGTCATCAGTGGGATTGAGCCGCATCACCGGCTCGCCCACGAGGAGATCTTCGGGCCAGTGCTGGCGGTCATCAAGGTGAGGGACTTCGATGCGGCGCTGACGGTTGCCAACGGGACACAGTACAGGCTGACCGGCGGGGTCTTCAGCCGCAAGCCGAGTCACCTGCAACGGGCGAAGCATGAGTTCCGAGTCGGCAATCTCTACCTCAACCGCGGCATCACCGGCGCACTCGTCGGCCGCCAGCCCTTCGGCGGCTCCGGGCTCTCAGGTGTTGGCACGAAGGCCGGCGGTCGCGGCTATCTGCTCAACTTCGTGGAGCCGCGGGTGATTACCGAAAACGCGATGCGCCGCGGGTTTGCGCCGGGGCTTGATTAGCAACGCCGGCCGGTGGGTTCGGCATGGTCGGCGAGCCGTCGCTGACGTGGCCGTTTCCGCGGCGGCAGACTCTTTCCACTATCTGCTAGGGTCGCGAGGGCCACAGCTTTTCCAGCCAGGCAAAGGGCTGCCAGCCGCACAGGGGGGGGCGTTGGCCGGCCGGCTTGCCAGCACAGCCGGCCTCGTCGCAGCCACTACATTCCCCGGCACAGCAGCGGCAGAGGTAGCCAACCTTTCTCGTGGTGTGGCAGACGTCCTCCTCCTGCACTGTCTTGAGGAGGGTCTTTTTCTTGCAGATCCGTGCCGGGCCACAGGTCTTCCCGCAGTCGGTGCAGCCGTTTGGTTTCGGCGGGGGGTGGCCAAACAGGCCGACAGCCGGCTCGCAGACCAATTCACATTTTGATGCATAGATGGTTCGGGGCTTTTTGCGGGTGATCGGCTCACAGCGGCAAAAAGGAATCAGGTTGCAGGTGGCGCCGCACTGGATGCAGGCGGGGATTGCCGCGGTCAGCTGGGGGGCTGCCGGGGGCCCGGCCGTGGTCATCTGCTCGATGGCCGTTGCCGGCACGCTGGTCGTTTCGGGTGGATCAGCCGCTTCGGCGGGTACGGCCGCGGTGGTGAGCTCCTCAGCGACCGCCGGGGCAACCCTGGCGTCTGGCTCCGGTATCGGGGCTGGTGCCGGAGCCGGTGCCGGAGCCGCAGGGCCGGTCTCGTCGGCTTGTAATTCCTCCGTTGCCAAGGTTTGAACCACCGCCCCCTGTTTGGGCCGCCAGCCATCCCGTCGGCTGTCCTGCTCCCCGAAAGCTACTTCGCTCACCGTGGCAGTAGCGGCCAGTAGCAAAAGTGGCAGGAGCCTACCTGGCAGGGGGCGGGCCCTCCACTGATTCGGGCTGGCCGGCTGCGGGGACAGTCCGCCCCCGCAGCCCGCGGTGACCGGCAATTCCGAAGCCCCGCGGGAGTTTCGGGGGGTGTCCGTGTTGCCTGCTTGTCGCCCACCTGCCTGGCCGGGCACCAGGAAGGGGTTTTTCCGCAGACGGTTCGGGTGAGGTGTCATGCTGCTGCTCCTTTTCAGGAAACTGGATCGGTGAGAACAAAGGTTGGGCAGGGGAGAACGGAGCCGGGAGGTTTCGAGCCACGGCTCAGAAGTCGTAGAAGAAGCGGGCGCCAAAACTGTTGATGCCGCCGCTGCCGTTGGCACCGAGACTGTTGATAAAGTTCCGGTAGGTGAAGTCATAGTTCAGGGCCACGCGGGTGTTGGGGTTCAAGAACCAGTTGGCCCCGAGGGTGAGACCGTTGAGAACACCGCCGTTGATGCCCTGGTTGTTGAGGCAGACCCAGTCGTAGCGGGCGCCGATCTGGACGCCGCCCTCACTGGTGCGGATGCCATCAGGGGTTCGCACCCGGTAGAAGTTGTTGCGGGGGACATAGCGGTCGAGCACCGCCTGCTTCCGGTTGTAGCTGCGGCCTTCGCCGGTCAGGGCGTACATCACCTCGCAGTAGGCTCCCTGATAGAACAGGTTGTCGACCTGCGTGTTGATTGGCTGCTGGCCGGCGTTGGCCGAGGGGTTCAGGATCGACCGGGCCTTCGGCAGCAGTGTCATCGTCCATTCGGCCTGCATCTGCAGCGGCCCCCAGTTGCTGGCATATTCCGCCGTGATCAGCGTCTGGTATTCGGCCAGCAGCAGCCCGGTGTCGGCATAGATCGAGTTGAGCGGACCGGGCGGACCGTTGCGGATGTTGCCGCGGACCCGATACCGCATGCTGCCCTGCTGATAGTTGGCCGGGTCGGTCACCTCCTTGCCGTTGGACTGCGGCAGCGGCGTCTGCTGATAGACCGCGCAGAGGCCGAGATGGGTCCAGCGGTTGTTGTCCGGATCATCGACGACCAGGCCGGTGATCCGGGTCTGGATCGAGTTGGCTGCGGCGGTATCGGAGAAGCCAAAGATGTTGAAGTCGTCCTTGAACGAGCCGAGGGCCCAGCGGTAGCGATCGTTCTCGCCCCAGTTGTTGAAGATCTGGATGCCGGGGGCATAGGCGTTGTTGAACGGCATTGTGAAGGCGTCGGCATTGAACGACCGTTCCATGAAGTTCACGAACCGGTCGCTGGTGATGTGCTCAAGGCCGGTGAGCGTGTTCTGGTTGCCGACGACCAGGTTGCCGACATACGGCAGCTGGGTGATCGCCAGCCAGACCTCGGTGGGGGCCGGGTTCGGGGCGACCGTGTTCTCCAGCGGGCCGACCGACGGATCGGAGAGGGCGTCGACCGTCAGCTGGTTGATGAAGTCGAACTCGGTCAGCCACTCGAAGTTCTCGTACATCTGGCCGTCGATGCGGAAGCGGCCGCGGCGAAAGTTGGTCGCCCCGGCCAGCCGCGGATTGACGCCGCCGTTGGCCGGCGGCTGGTTGATTCCCGGCCCCGCCGTGAACGAGGTCGTGTCGAACTGGGCCCGGCCGCCGACATGCACGCGAAATTCGCGGTTGGTCGACATGAACTCAAGCCCGTTGTTCCAGCGGACCTTCATGTCGACATCGGCTCCGACGGTGAGCGAATCGTCGGTGAGCTGCGATTCCCCCTCGACCAGCTCCTCGTCCTCCGGCAGGCCGGCGGCCGGCTCGCCCTCGGCGGGGGCTTCGATGATCGACCGACGCAGCGAATTCTCATCCGGATCGACGGTGAGGGCGTCGTCGGTCAGCTGCGACTCGCCTTCCTCCAGCTTTTCGGCCTCTGTCAGCCCACCTTTCAGCGGGGGTTCGGCCGCGCTTGGAAAGATGGGCGATTCGTCGGCCCCTGCGGCAGGCTCGGAAAGCTGCGCGGTTGTTGCGTTGGCCGGTGCAGTGTCCTGGAAGCGGAAGCGGGTGGCAAAGGCCTGCTCGAACGCGAAGCTCGGCGGTTTGTCGGCCGCCTGAGCAGCGCCGGAAAGCAGCGTTCCCAGCAGCAGGGCTGCGGCTGAGAAGCGGGCGGTGGTGTGGTCCATCAGCGGTCGCCTGCGAGGGGGGGGCGATGCATGCCGGCTGAATACTTTCGCTAACCGGCAAACTTTGACATTGGTTTTGTCATCGGAACCATCCCCCGGCTCGTTTTATGAGAAAAACCCTTCCGACCGGATTTCTGCTCCAGGTCGACCTAGGCTCTGTCTGAAAACTCAGTATCTGGGCTTCGAGCGGCTCATTTGCCCTCTGGCTACGTCCGGCTCCAGCGCCAGAACTGTCAAACTGCCTGCTTCGCCGTCCTTGCCAGAGACCAAAGCAGCTCGCTCTCGGGCCAGCGGTAGCCTTTTCAGACAGAACCTAGTTTGACAGTTGCGGGTTTGGAGCAGCGACGCTCAGCGAGCCGGCCCCGGAGAAACCGCCGGCAGCCGGAGCCGAAAGCAGCTTCCTACTCCAGGTGAGCTGACGACAGCGATTGAGCCCCCGTGCCGCTCGGCAATCGACCGGCAGATGGCCAGGCCCAGCCCCCCTCCCCTGCCCTGCGTGCGGGTTCGGGCGGAGTCGGCCTGATAGAACCGGTCAAAGACCCGCGGCAGATGGTCGTCGGCAATGCCGCAGCCGGTGTCGGCCACACTGACGGTCACGGTGTCAGGCCCACAGGTGGCACGGAGTTCGATGCGGCCCCCTGCCGGGGTGAACCGCAGGGCGTTGTCGAGCAGGTTGCCAAGCAGCTGCTGCAACTGCCGGGCATCGCCGCGGACATGCACTGACCGATCCCGCAGGCCACTGTGGTCGGTCAGTCTGATTCCCCGCTCGTCGGCAACGCCGACGAACATCGCAGCTGTCTGCTTGAGCAACGCTGCAAGATCGACTACCGCGAAATTTGGCCGGTCGACTTCGGCCGCGGTTTCCGCCAGCAGCAGCAGGTCGTTGGTCAGCCGGGCCAACCGCTGGGTTTCTTCGAGGAGGTCGGCGAGGGTCTCCCGGTATTCCTCGGTCGAGCGATCGCGGCTGATGGCCACCTCCAGCGTGTTGCGAACCGCCGCCAATGGTCCCCGCAGCTCATGCGCGGCGTCGGCGACGAACTGCTGCTGCCGCTCGAGGTGGCCGGCAACTTCATCGAGCAGCCGGTTGATCGTCCGGGCAAGGTGATCGAGTTCATCACCGGTGCCACGATCGGTGAGCCGGTCGCCGAGCCTGGTCGGCCGGAGTTGGTCGGCCGTCTCGAGAATGTCGGCGATCGGCCGGGTGGCCCGCAGGGCCAGCCAGTAGCCGGCCAAGGGGGTGACCACGGCGATACCGAGGCCGACCGGAATCAGCAGCCGGGTCAGCGCGTCGACATCCTCGTCAAGATAGGCCGTCGGCATCCCGATGCGGACGTCGAAGTGATCGGCCGTGGGGTCATCGACCCGGGCCTGAGCAAATCGGTAGCCGGCAAGCTGGACGACTTTTTCGTCCTGATCGGTAGCAACCGGCCAGTTGAGGACGGTGACCGGGCAGCCGTCACTGTTCCAGATGGTGCGGCCATCGGCGGCGAGCAGCTGGGTGAACCAGCCGCGGGCCTCATGCCCCTCGGCCTTGCGCCGGAGCTCGGCGATGACCGCAGCGGTATCGGGGGAGAAGTCGGCCAGCGCCAGGGCCATTTCACTGACCTCACCGACAAGGACCGCATCGGCCTCGCGGAACAGCATGGTGCGGCTACCAACCCGGATCGCGAACAGGGCGGCCGCGACGGTGAGGAGCACGACGAGTGTGTTCCAGAGCGTCAGCCGGGCCCGCAGCGAGGCCCAGGGAAGCGGTTCAGCGGTCAACGAGGGCATAGCCGCGGCCTCGGACGGTCTGGATACACGAGCGGTCGCGGCCCTTGTCGAGCTTGGCCCGGAGCCGCGTGATGTGCACCTCGATCACGTTGGTGGGGCCGTCCCAGTCGAATCCCCAGACATGTTCACAGAGCATTTTCCGGGTCACCACCTGGCCCCGGTAGCGGATCAGTAGTTCGAGGATGCTCAGTTCGGTGGGTGTCAGGTCGACCTCTCGGTCGGCCACAGCCACCCGCTTGGCCGCCAGGTTCAGCCGCAGGTCGCCGGCGGCCAGTTCCGGGCCCGGCCGGTCGGCCGCCCGGCGGTGCAGCACCTCGACCCGGGCTAGCAACTCGTCGATGGAGAATGGCTTGACCAAATAGTCGTCGCAGCCGGCCGCGAAGCCGGCAAGCTTGTCGGGCAGCGTCCCCTTGGCGGTGAGCATGATGACCGGTGTCCGGACGCCGGCGGCCCGGGCAGTCCGCAGCACATCGAGCCCACCAGCTCCCGGCAGCATCGAGTCGAGTACCACGAGGTCGGCGGCCAGCACCGCATCGTTGGCCATCGCCTCGCTGCCGCTGGCGATGCAACGGCAGGTGTGCCCCCGTTCCCGCAGCGCGGTGGCTACGGCCCGGGCAATTGCAGGATCGTCTTCGATAATGGCGACGTGCATCGGTCGGTTGCGGCGTAGGCGTCTGGCCAGACGCCGGGAAAGGAGCAGAACCGTGCTGATGGTCCCGCCGGTTCACTCCCACTCAATCGTGGCAGGTGGTTTCGAGGAGATGTCATAGACCACCCGGTTGACCCCACGGACCTCGTTGATGATCCGGGTTGAGATCCGGCCGAGCACGTCGTAGGGAATGTGACTCCAGTCGGCTGTCATGAAGTCCTCGGTCTCAACGGCCCGGACGGCCAGCACGTTTTCATAGGTGCGGGCGTCCCCCATCACGCCGACGCTCTCGACGGGCAGCAGCACGGCGAAGGCTTGTGAAATCTGCCGCATCAGGCCCGCCCGGTCGAGTTCCTCGAGCACGATCGTGTCGGCCTCCCGCAGCGTTTCGAGCCGGGGCCTGGTCACCTCCCCGAGGCAGCGGACCGCCAGTCCCGGCCCCGGGAACGGGTGCCGCCAGACGATTTTTTCCGGCAGTCCCAGGTTGAGACCGAGCTTCCGAACCTCGTCCTTGAAGAGATCCCGCAGCGGCTCGATCAGTTCAAACTGCAGATCCTCCGGCAGACCGCCGACATTGTGGTGCAGCTTGATGGTTGCGGCGGGGCCATCGGCTGCCGCACCGCTTTCGATCACATCGGGATAGAGCGTGCCCTGGGCGAGGAAGTGGGCGTCCTCGATCTTGGCCGCCTCATCGGTGAAGCAGGCGATGAAGGTTCTGCCGATCCGGCGGCGTTTCTCCTGCGGTTCGGTGATACCGGCGAGAACGTCCAGAAACCGGGCTTCGGCCGGGACCACGTGGAGGTCGGTCTGAAAATGGTCGGAGAACTCCTCGATCACCGCCGCCGCCTCGTTCTTCCGCAGCAGGCCGTTATCGACCAGGATGCAGGAGAGCTGGTCGCCAATCGCCCGGCTGATCAGCGCCGCCACCACGGCGGAGTCGACGCCGCCGGAGAGCCCGCAGATGACCCGCCCCTTCCCCACGCGTTGCCGAATTGAGTCGATCGCCAGCTGGGCGAAGTCCTCCAGCCTCCAGGTGCCGCTGCAGCCACACTCCCGGCGTAAGAAGTTGGCCAGCATCGTGCTCCCGGCCGGCGTGTGGGTGACCTCGGGGTGAAACTGCAGGCCGAAGACCGGCAGCGACCGGTGGCGGACGGCGGCCAGGGGGCAGGTGGCGGTCTTGGCCAGCGGCACGAAATCGTCGGAAACCGAGGTGACCTGGTCACCGTGGCTCATCCAGACATCGGTGGCGGGCGGCACATCGATGAAGATCGAGTCGGCCGTGAGCACGTCACAGTTGGCTCGCCCATATTCGCGGGCCTCCGCCCGGCCGACGCTGCCGCCAAGGGCTTCGCAGGCGGCCTGCATGCCGTAGCAGATGCCGAGGACCGGAATGCCGAGGGCAAACAGCCCCGGATCGCAGCGGGGGGCGTCGGCCTCGTAGATGCTGGCCGGCCCACCGGAAAGAATGATCCCGCGGGGGCCGATCTCGGCCACCCGCTGGGCCGTGATGTCGTGCCGGACGATTTCGCAGTAGACATGCTGCTCCCGAACCCGCCGCGCGATCAGCTGGGCGTATTGCGAGCCGAAATCGAGGACGAGCACCCGCTCGGCGTTGACGGCGTTGACGGGGGCGACCGCATCGCTGCGGTTTTCTGGCTGGGGCGAGGCAACGGACACGACGGCTCAATCCACGGGGTGGTTGCGGGAAAGCCCGCCAGTATACCGAGGGCGGTCCACCCAGTGGAGCCGCCCCTACCAGAACGGCCGGGAGAGCGGTTCGCGGCCTCAGCAAGGCTGGTGGTAGAGTGTGGAGCGACGGCCGCCGGGCCGCCGACGCCGATCCCGCTGGAGCTACCGCATGCTTGCCCTGCTGACGAACGACGATGGCATCTATGCCCCCGGTTTGGCCGCCATTGAACGGGCACTGGCTGGTCAGTTGGAGACGACGGTGGTGGCACCGGCGACCGAGCAGAGCGGTGTCGGCCATGCCATCACCTTTCTGACCCCGCTGACCGCGAAGGAGATATTCGAGCAAGACCGCCGGCGTGGCTGGGCGGTCGATGGCAGCCCTGCCGATGCCGTCAAGCTGGGCATCGCCGAGTTCTGCCCGCGGCGGCCCGACCTGGTTATCAGCGGCATCAACAGCGGTCTCAACGCCGGCATCAATGTCCTCTATTCCGGGACAGTTGCCGCCGCCATCGAGGGGGCCTTTTTCGGGATCACCAGCATGGCGGTATCGCTGGAGTGGGATGACCACTTTGAGTTCGACCGGGCGGCAGGGATTGCCGCGGCGGTGATCGAACGGCTACTGGCCAGGCAGCCACCCGCCGGCAGCCTGTTCAACATCAACATTCCCACCGCGGCACTGCGGGGCATCCCTGCGGTTGCGGTTGTGCCGATGAGTGTGGCCCGCTACGGCGAGGCCTTTGAACGCCGGGTCGATCCCCGCGGAAGGAATTACTACTGGGCCAGTAACGATCCGCCGCCCCCCCCCTCGGCGACCGAGAGCGACGTCACGGCACTGCGGGCGGGGGCCATTACGATCACGCCGCTCGACTACGACCTGACCCACCGGGCGAGCATTGCCGATTTGGCGGACGAGGACTGGGCGGCGGTGATCGCTGCAGTCTGAGCCAGCTGCCCGGCCGTCCCGCTTGTCGCCTGCGTGGTAGCGGAGGGCGCTGAGTTGAAGGGCCAGGCCTCGTAGCTCCAGAGCGTCAGAGTGAGAAGCGTGCAGAAGACGAGAAAGCCGACGATGCCCACCCAGCCCCAGAAGGGAATTCGCAGGAACTGTGACTCGGTGAGGTTGCTCCACCACTCGCTGACAGAGATGTCTTCCGCGACTGAGGACGTTGCGGCTAATTGAGCAGCCGGGCCGGCTGCCGCTGAGGCCGCCGGCCGGGGCTTGGCCATCGTCAGTAAATCGTCATCGTCATCTTCATCGTCTGACGCCGACCGTTGCGTGACACCCGTCCCGGTTCCGGCGACGCCGGCCAGGAAGTCGTCCTCCTCCTCGTCTTCCTCATCATCTGGGGCACTGCCGGCCGCGGGCTGCCGTGCGGATCCGGGAGCGGTTCCTCCGGTGAAGAAGTCATCATCGTCGTCATCATCATCAGCCTCCTCGGCCGGCGGCGCTGGCCGCGGCGACTTTTTTGTGACCGCGGGGCTGCTGTCGGCCGCGACTGGCTCATCGAGCATCAGCGTCTCGAGTGGTTCGGCGTCCTCGTCATCGATTGGCCTCGCGACCGCGGCCTTGGCAACAGGCCCCGGGTTCCGGCGGGGGCCGCTGCCGGCTTTGGAGTCCCGACGGCTGAGAACGTTGCTACCGCTGGCGGTTGCCGACGAGGGCTGTCGCCGCAGGCCAGACTGCAGCAGTGAGCCGCCCGCCGCGTTCGAATCTCCAGGCCGCCGCCGCCGCAGCGAACCGGCGGGCCGCGGGCCATCAGCAGCATGCTGCTCAAGCCAGGCGGCAATCGTGTCGGCGACCTCACCCGCCGTCTGGGGCCGGGCGTCAGGGTGTTTTTCAAGCATCCTGAAGTAGAGATCGATCACCGCTGAATCGAGATCGGGAGGCGGTTCCTCGAGTTCATCGAGCGGGTTCGGAGGCGGTTCGCTCCAGTGGGCCTTGATTCGCTCCACGACACTGCCCTTGGCAAACGGCGCGCAACCGACAAGCAGGTAGTAGAGCGTGCAGCCGAGGGCGTAGATGTCTGAACGTGGGTCGGCAGCGTGGCTGTTCTTTGACTGCTCGGGGGCCAGATAATCGGCGGTGCCGAGCACCTTTTCGTCGTGCTGCTTGGTCAGGCCCCCTTCTTCATCGTCATCACTCCCCAGAGCCAGGCCGAGGTCCAGAATCTTGATCGTGCCCCGGTTGTCAAGGATGAGATTGGCCGGCTTGATGTCGCGGTGGACAAGGCCCTCTTCGTGGGCGTACTGGAGGCCGAGGGCGGCCTGGCGGACGTACTCCACCGCTTCGCGCACCGGCAGCACTCCGCCCGCCTTCACCTTTTTCTGCAGATCGATGCCGTTGATGTAGTCGAGCACGATGTACCAGATGTCACCGGAGTGATCGAAGTTGGTGGCCCGAGCGATGTTTGGGTGATTCAGTCGGAATGAGGCCTGCGCCTCCCGCTTGAACCGCTCAAGGTACGACTTCTCATCCACCCGCTTGACCGGCAGCACCTTGATGGCCACCGGCATTTTCATGCCGGTATGTTCAGCCAGGTAGACACTGCTCATGCCCCCCTTGCCGAGTTCCTGCCGCAGCTTGTACTGGCCGAGGAAATAGCCGCGGTGCTTTCCCTTCCGGAGTTGGCGAATCTGCCAGTCGGTCAGCAGGTCGGCCTGCTTAAAGGCCTCGGGCAGGGCGTCTGGCAGGGGACCGGTCGTCCCCTGCCAGGGGGCGGCCACTTCGTCGACTCGGGGAGCCTCCACCAGGCCGCTTTTCCGCAGCACGGCGAGAAACTCCTCGATAGTGGCAGCCTCGCGGCTCATGCGTTTTGTTCGGCAAAGCAGGGGCGGGAATCCGGGAACCACCGGAAATCTGTAGCATACCACGGACGGCCCGAGGGGCTGGCCGTGGAAAATCATCAATGATTCCTCCTCTCACCCTCTACACCCGAGCCGGCTGCCACCTGTGCGAGCAAGCGGAGGATCTGCTGGCGTTGCACGCACCGTCCTGCGAACTGGTCGATGTCGATGCCAACGAGGAAGCCCGGGGATTGTACGGCCTGCGGGTGCCGGTCCTCGCCCGCGGTGGCCGGGTGCTGCTCGAAGGCGGGATCGGAGAACGGGAACTGATCATCGCCCTGGCGTCCTCCCCGTGAGCTACAGCCCCAGCCGCAGTCCGCGGCGGGTGAGGTCGTCGATCAGCCGGCTTGCCGACCTGAAGACTTCGGCGTCCCAGCCCGCTGCTCGGGCGGCCCTGACATGCCCCTCGATATCGTCGCAGAAGAAGATTTGTTCCGGCGGGACCCCCGCAGCCTCAGCTGCCCGGGCGTAGATGGCCGGGCTGGGCTTGGCGGCAGCCACCTCGTGGCTGAGCACGGTGATCGGGAAGCCGGCTGGCAGAAAGGCGTACCCGCTGCCGCAGATGAACTGCCAGTGGGGTTCGCAACTGTTCGAGAGCAGGCCAACGGGCAGCCGCAGCCGCCGAAGGGCGGCCAGCACCGGCAGCATCTCGACTCGCAGGCCGAAAATGTCGCCCGCTGCCCGCGAGAACTGATCGAGGGGCACCGCCGAACCCGTGCTCCGGCAGAAGTCGGCATGGGCGGCGGGCCAGCTCACGGCACCTGCCTCGAGTTGAAGCTGTAGGTCACGGTCCCTGAAGAAGGCCTCGACCGCCGGCAGCTCGACCCGGCTGGCGGTGGCGATCTGCCGGAGCCCCAGAGCATGGTCGAATGACACCAGCACGTTGCCGACATCGAGGTAGATGAATTCAGGTGGGGCCGGCATGGTGGTCACTTTTCTCGCGGGAGGGAAGCAACTATTCTGCCAGAAACCTGTCCCCCGGAGTCAATCGATGGCCGCGCTGAACCGCTACAGTTCCCGAATCACCCAGCCCCGCGCCCAGGGCGCTTCGCAGGCAATGCTCCTGGGCACCGGCCTGACGCCTGAGGATCTCGCCAAGCCCCAGGTCGGTATCGCGAGCATGTGGTACGAGGGTAACACCTGCAACATGCATCTCGACAAACTCGCGGCGGCGGTTCGCGAGGGGGTTCTTGCCAGCGGCCTGGTCGGCATGCGGTTCAACACCATCGGCGTCAGCGACGGGATCTCGATGGGCACCGATGGGATGAGCTTTTCACTGCCCTCGCGGGATATCATCGCCGACTCGATTGAGACGGTGATGCAGGCCCAGTGGTACGACGGCCTGGTGGCAATTCCCGGCTGCGACAAGAACATGCCCGGCTGCCTGATTGCGATGGGCCGGCTCAACCGGCCGGCCCTGATGGTCTATGGCGGCACCATCAAACCGGGCCATCTTGCCGACGGCACCACGCTCGACATCGTCTCGGCGTTTCAGTGTTACGGCGAATATGTGGCCGGCCGCATCGACGACGCCCGCCGTGGTGATATTGTCCGGCATGCCTGCCCGGGCGCCGGCGCCTGCGGCGGCATGTACACCGCCAACACGATGGCCACGGCGATCGAGGCGATGGGCATGGCGCTGCCCGACTCGGCTTCGATTCCGGCCGAGCATCCCGACAAGCTGGCTGAGTGCCACCGGGCCGGCGAGGTCCTGCTGCACCTGCTCGAGCGGGATCTCAAGCCGCGTGACATCATGACCCGCCGGGCTTTCGAGAATGCCATGGTGGTGATCATGGCCTTGGGGGGATCGACCAACGCGGTGCTGCATCTCATCGCCATGGCCCGCAGTGTTGGAGTGCCGCTGGAGCCGGCTGACTTCCAGGCGGTTGCCCGACGGATTCCCTATTTGGCTGATCTGAAGCCGAGCGGGAAGTTCGTCCAGGAAGACCTTCACTCGATCGGTGGAACCAGCGGGCTGATGAAATATCTGCTCGACAAGGGGCTACTCGACGGCGACTGCCTGACGGTGACCGGCAAGACGCTTGCCGAGAACCTGGCAGGCAGCAAGGGGCTGGCCGCGGGACAGAAAATCATTCAGCCGGTTGAGCACCCGCTGAAGCCGACCGGGCACATCACGATCCTCACGGGCAATCTCGCCCCGGGCACGGCGGTCGCGAAGATCACCGGCAAGGAGGGCTCGCGGTTCGCTGGGCCCGCCCGCGTCTTTGACAGCGAGGAGGACATGCTCGCAGCCCTGGAAACCGGCGGTATCCACCGCGGTGACGTGGTCATCATTCGCTATGAGGGGCCCAAGGGCGGCCCGGGCATGCCCGAGATGCTCACGCCCACCTCAGCCCTAATGGGGGCCGGGCTTGGGGCTGATGTGGCGTTGATCACCGACGGCCGGTTCTCAGGGGGGTCGCACGGCTTCATCGTCGGCCATGTCGTGCCGGAAGCTTATGACGGTGGGCCGATCGCCCTCGTGCGGGATGGCGACACCGTGGTGATTGACGCCGAGCAGGCGACCATTGTGGTCGAAGTGAGTGACGAGGAACTGGTCCAGCGGAAAGCGGCCTGGCAGCAGCCGCCGCCGAAATTCGAGCGGGGCATGTTGGCGAAATACATCCGTTGCGTGGCCCCCGCGTCGCAGGGCTGCGTCACGGACGAATAGGGCTGCCCTCTCGCCCAGCCTCGCTTCGCAACGTGAGGCCGCCGCTCGGGAGCACCCACGCCCTCTCGCTAGACGTTCACGTCGGCCATCCAGGCCGCCGTTCACTGCCCGTGCGCTGCGCTTCCGCCCTCCGGGCTGCGCTTGCTTCCGGAGCTCGCTCGAGGGCATGGGCACCCCCTCGCTCGTCGATCGAGTGGCGGTAGAGAAAGCCGGGGGCGGAAGCGACCGGACCCGCAGCACGTTTGGTATCGCGAGCAACAACGCCACTGCCACCCGGCGGCAGGATGCCGCCCATGAGCATCAG
>Ga0209986_10002221_pt1 | contig 18015 bp, 20 predicted proteins | sample BlataG_FD_183168 | JGI IMG/M metagenome (GOLD analysis project Ga0209986, IMG submission 183168) | Deep subsurface microbial communities from Black Sea to uncover new lineages of life (NeLLi) - Black_00105 metaG (SPAdes) (version 2) | ecosystem: Environmental > Aquatic > Marine > Oceanic >...
GTTTCTAACTCTAAATGCTCGATATTGTTAAAAATGAATACAAGGTTGCGATCAACTTTTCTACACGTTAGTTTAAATAGATTCCATAAATTTGATATATAGGAATTTATAATGCTTTTAAAATTAAAATTAATATTTTGATTTTGACCAATTTTAGTTAGTAAAGAAATTATAACTTCCTCTAGATTTTTTTCCCTACAATCAACTTGGATGTTTAAAAATACGGTGTTCAAGTTCGATAAATCTCTAATAACTTTATTTATAATAACTTGCTTTCCAATTCCTTGAATTCCTTGATATAAGATAGATAAACTAAAATCATCTGAAAATGAATCTTTTAGAATTGAAAATAGAGATTTTTCTTCTCTATTGCGATACAATATTTTGGGTGGGACATAATATGAATCAAATAAAGCTCGAGGACCTACATAACTACTATTATTAACCCTTGGTGTTGATATCATTTTTATTTTTATTTTTTATTTTTTATTATTATTTTAAATTTTCATATATAAACCCCTCGGGGATAGGTCATTGGAACTAAAATTTTTTCAAAAATCAAAAAATAAAAACAGTTATCCATTTAGAAAAAAAATTAGAACCCAAATTTAAAAATTTGATGTTAATTTCTTACATCTTAATTTTTCTTACTTTTAATGAGTTCTTATCAATAATCTCCTTAAACCGTAATGTTCTAAGCTTTTTTGGAAAGTCTAAATTAATCTCGTCGAATACAAATCCACTGGAATCAATAGGACCTTCAACTACTCTTAACTTAGAAGGCGAAATATAATCTTTCACAAACGAAATTATTTTACTTTGTCCAGGAAATTTTCTTTTTAATAGACTTCCAAAAGTATTACAAGCTACTACAGGGATTCGATTTTCAAGCGCGCGTGCTTTTAAATATATTTCCCAGTTTTGGATTCCCTCCGCTCTGATTTGAGTAGGGGAGAATAAAATCTCCGCTCCATTTTCAGCAGCTACCCTTGGTGTTTCAAAGAAAGCCATGTCAAAACAAATTAAAATTGCAAAATAGATTTTATTAAAGGGAAATAACACTAACTCTTTTCCTGGCTCAAAATTTTGTCTTTCGTAAGAGTATAAATGAATTTTATCTTGTCTACCAATCTCTTCTCCGTCTTTATCAAAATAATAACTAGTAATTCTCGGTTTGATAGAATTTTTCCTTCTTTCCCAAATAGCTCCTGAGATTATACTTATACCGTACTCTTTTGCTAGATTTTTAATAAAGTTGTAATTATTTCCTCTCTCAATTTGTAAGTTTAGTTCTTTTCCGTTTGTTAAATTTACCCACCTTTCGGGTAGGCATACGATGTCGCAGTTGTCATATTCTTTAATTAATTTTTTTAATATTTCTTCTACTTCAAAATAGCATTTGTCTCTTTCTTGGAAAACTTCTGGTTGAATACACGCAATCCGCATAGTTAAACTTTACCAATATAAAATTTTTTATTTAAATCAATCATTATATCAAAGAGTTCATCCAATTTAGAGATTTCATAATCGGGTTTAAATTCTTTTGGAATCTGTTCACCTGTTATATTGGTATCGTGTTTACCACCGCGATGTATGTATACACTATGAATGTCGTTTAGTTTAGCCGGTACTATGTCTTTATATATATTATCTCCAACATAAACTGTCTCGTGTCCTTTTACATTGAATTTATTCAGGCAGTATGAGAAAAGTTTTGGGTTTGGCTTTCTAATTCCAATTTCGTCTGATATAACGACTAAATCAATTAATTCGTCAATATCAAGCCTTAATATCTTTTCATATTGCTTGATAGGGATCCCATCTGTTATAATTGCTGTTTTAATAGAAGTCTCTTTAAGTTTCTCTAAGCAACTTATTACATCGTCATATAACTTTATATGCTTAATTTTTTGGGCGTGATAAGCCATTACAGCAGCGGCAATATATCTAACCTGATCGATGAAAGAAATAGAAAACTTTTCAAGCTCGTTTAATCTTCTAATAAAATAATTATAATGTTTCGAAGAATTGCTTCCATATTCTTTAACTATTTCATCGATCAATATGAGGGCTTTTTGGCGATTAATTTTTAACCCGATGTTTATCATTGTGTCTATACCCTCAATTCTTGCTCGTTGAGAAAGCATCGTGGAATCAAAAAGACAGTCATCCAAATCAAATCCTACTAGTTTTATGGGACACATAATCTTTTTCGGTTTAACTTTTTAGTTTTATTTAATTGAAATATTAATATAATATATTTTACACTACAGTAATAGATGACTATGTAAGATAAATTTATTTATCCTTAAGAATATATAATTTTTAATATTAATTTATTCTAGGTAATACTATAAATAATTTAGCCATAAAGATATAAAAAATATAGTACTTAATGGAGTTTAATTAATTGAAACCCGTCGTTGCATTATCTTATTTCCATCGAAAAATAGGTCCACTAGTTTTTTATTCCTATCCAGATAGTATGCTAGACGAGCAGCTTTCAATCAGAATCGCAAATATAATGGATCAAACAGTCAGTGAAGGGTTCTTCACCCACTCGTTCGAGAAAAATAACTCAAACAATTATTACTTCGAGATTTCTTCAGACTGGGCACGTGGTAATAGAGATATGTTAATGGTTTCGATTATCTTCGATGAACAGACTACTCCAGAAATCGAACAAATTGTGCACAAATTATGTTTAGAATTTTCAGAAAAGCTTTTAAAAAGCGAAGAAATTTTTGCAGCATTTTACATCTCCGATATTAATAATTTTGAAGAAGAAGATAAAGAGGTTATCTACAAATACAATGCGTTGGTTAAACTATGGGTTCAAGAATTATACTGGAATGTACTTGAAGATACTAGGGAAAAAAGCGAAGAAGAAAAGATTGCAACGCTATTGAACAAAAAATACATTTTCTTGACACTAAAAAAATTATCCAAAGGTCCAACTACGCTAGAAGGATTAAGAGAATGGTACAACGATACCTTTCCAAAATTAGATTTTAAAGAATTAATTGATACGCTTGTTAGAAAACAGTTTATTTTCATAAATCAGATTGGAATTGTAGAAAAATATGTGTTACTACTAAAAGAAGTTAACGCCGAAAGAATCCCCCCCGATAGCGTCATAGAATACATCGATGAAACTCCCGAACTAATTGAACCCGAATTAATAGAGTTATTACTTCCGAAAGTCCAAGAATATTTTAGTACTTATGAGAACAAAAGTAAGGAAGAATTAGAAGAAGATACCTTTACATTATTTCAAATTGTATCTGACCCTAAAAAATATAACGTGCTTTCAGAATTAAGGCACGGGCTAATAGCTAGCGATAAGTTACCAAAGTTAGTCTCCAAGACGACTTTAGACCATTTAAATTCTTCGTTAAATTTTCTAAAAAAACACGATATTATCGAAGAATTAAAGTTTAAAAACGAGAGTTACATCTTTTTAAAAGCAAATATCCAAATAACTACCGCATTCCCCGAATATTTAAGAAAATCTTTGCCGAAAGAATCTAAACCCGTCATAGCAAAAAAACAAAAACCAATAGGGAAATAACATGAGTAAAGTCGACGATTCTCTCAAGGATATAAAGTATTTACTAGGGAATATGGGTATGGACATCTTTTTTGCCATCGATAATGGAGCAAAAGATTGCGAGACTATAAAAATCTTCTCTGGACTTCCAATGGCTTGCGTTAAGGGACGATTACCAGTTCTCCTCGACCTCCTACTCGTTGCAAAAAACGATAATGGCTACTTTTTAACTAATAAAGGATTAAATTTTAAAGCTCAGATCGAAAATAACCCTTAAATAAGATTTAAATTTCAGATTGGGGCGACATCGTCATCGCTAGAGCTTAGCTCTTATCAATTGTCATAAGTTCATCATTAATCTATATTCTTACTTTTATTAAGGTTGTTATTAGTTAAATTTTTTACTTTATGGTACTTCGTTTCGAAGTAGCCGTGCTTCTTTAAACCCCCACACTCGTTTATTAATTTCTGTAAACCCCCCTCTTCTTTTATCCGATTTTTTAAAACATTGTATTCTTGGAGGGTTAATTCTTTTCTTTCTAAAAGATAATCTAAAATAGCAAACGCTTCCTCGTTTTCCGTACAACGCCTAATGAAATCGATTGCACCAGGATTTCGTAAGTCCTCGCAATAATCGTTGACTTGAACTAACTGTGGTTCCTCATCGCATCGTTCAATCTCGTAATCGACTGCCTTAATCTTTAAAGATTTATTATTTTCAGATAATTCCCGCATTAGTCTAGGAAATTGGCGCTCTATTTCTGCTTTGTCGTACGACATTTTCAAACCGTCCTCATTAATGACATCTATATCCTTCTCTAAGTTTTTAAGCTCCTTCTCTTTTTCCTTTTCTTCTTTTCCCTTTTCAGAGTTTTTGTTTTTTCCCGTTTTCTCCATTTGTAAATCGATTTCGTATAGTAGTAAATTCTATGAGAGTTTGTTAATTATAAAAATCCAATTAAAATTATAAAAATATCTGTTAACAAAAATAGGAAAAGATTAACTTATGCGCCATTCGAAATGGAATCTATATACTCTAAACTTAAATTTTAGCATTTATAGAAATTATAATAAAAATTAAAACAAATCTAATAACTACAGATAAAAGATGTGAATATTTTAAATATTACTGCCAATTCAAAAAGCCAACAAAATAATAAAATTAATTAATTTTACATAATTTCAATATTTATTAATATTAGATTGCTATTGGAGATTGCCTAAATTGACTAAATCGGGATATAGTTATGTAAAAGAAACATTCGAAAAACACGAAACTGGATATCAGACAAATAACTGGGAAAGAGGAATCAAATACAGAAGGGGAAAGTCTGTCGAACGGGTTGAAAGGCCGACTAAACTGCATAGGGCACGAACTCTTGGCTACAAAGCTAAACAAGGCTACATCGTTGTTCGAGCGAGAATTAGAAAAGGGGGAATGCACAAGGTTCGGCCGAAACGAGGTAGGAAACCTCGCGCGATGGGTGTCTCTAAATATACTACCGGCAAAAATTTACAATGGGTCGCTGAAGAACGCGTACAACGCAAATATCCCAACATGGAAGTACTCAATAGCTATAAAGTATATGCCGACGGTCGAAGTTGGTATTACGAGGTTATACTTGTAGATCCATCGCATCCTTCAATAAAAGCAGACCCAAAAATTAATTGGATTTGCGAAGCACCTCATAGAAGGAGAGTTTCCCGGGGTTTGACCTCTTCGGGAAGAAAAGCTCGGGGGTTACATAAAAAAGGATGGGGGTCTGAAAAGACACGCCCGAGCTTAGGTGCAAATAAAGGTCGTGGTAAATAAATGAGTTTTTATCTAAATTTAACCTTCTTTCTCAGTAAACATAACAAGGAAATTCTTTTTAATCCATGGTTATTACTCTCGTGGAAAGTTTATTAAAAAATTCTAATTTTTATTTATAAACTTTAATAATTATTGATAATTTGGATATTTTGATTAACTTTTTAAAGACGAAATTTACATGTTTGGTTATTAAAATTGAAATCATACAAGTTTGAAACAAAATTTTTGCGTTTAACACTTCACATAGACAAACATATTAAGGGATATGTAGATTTTTATATTGGTCCTAAAAAATTACGTAAAATCGTTGACAACGAGGTTAATACTTCACCAAACAAACTTTTAACAGATTGCAAAGCTCTACAAAAAGATTTATTTAAGCAAGGTTATGATAAAAAGCGCGAGCGATATTTGGGTAAATTTTTAATTGCAATGAGGACTTCAATAGAAAATCTAATCGGAATCGAGACTTCTACTAAGGAACAGTTTTTAAGGTTATATGATGTGCCCTTACAGCCAGTTAACGAATCTGAATTGGATAACTTAAAAGAAGAGTTTAACGCAGCGTATGGTGGTCTTGGAAGTTTAGAAAAACGAATGAACGATTTAAGAGTACAACGAACGATTCCCGAAGGTAATGTGTTTAAATTATTTAAGAAAGCTCTTAACATCACGAGAGAGCGAACTAAAGAATTATTTGTCGATCTCTTACCTGAAAATGAGCATGTTAATTTAGAGTTAGTAAAAAATAACAGCAGCAATGAAGCAAAATGGGCTTGTTACAATTGGTTCTTGGGTAATTTTCGCTCCCGAATAGTGGTTAACCCGAATTATAACATGTATTGGACTGCATTTTTGTCTGCTGCCGCTCATGAAGGCTATCCTGGCCATCATACAGAATTTGTTGTCAAAGAACAGAAGTTATATCGCGAGTTAAATCAATTTGAACACTCAATCCTGCTACTAAATTCGCCCAAGTTAATAATTAGTGAAGGAATAGCGAATATAGCAGTGAATATGCTTTTTGACTATCGGGAACAAGCAGAGATTAACTTACGAGATTTTTGTCCAGACACATCAAAGGAAGATTCTCTTGAAATAATGATGGCACAAAACAGAGTAAAAGGAAAAATGTCCCTTTATTTGCATAATCTTGCTTATCACGCACTTATTGACGGGTGGAGCGAAGAGAAATTAATCCAGTACGCAACAAGTTTTGAAATCTTTAGCCAAGAAAACATAAAAAATCGAATAAAATTAATATTTAATCCCGTATATTCAACTACTGCTTTCTCGTATAATATAGGAAGTAAACTCATAATAAACAAATACGGGGAATTTCCTTCAGCTAAGAATTTTCGAGATCTGCTTATCAACCCGATTCTCCCCTCCGATTTAGCATAGAATTATAAAAAAAATTTTCATTAACATTAGCTAAAAAAAAAGGTTCTATCTTGTTTTTTTAGGAGTTTAAATAAATTTTGTCAAATTAATAAATAGCCTTGGAAAAATTAAATATAAATCATCCATTTTGACTTCAAATTAAAAAGAAGAAGAAGTCAAATACATTTCAATTAACAAATTGAGTGAGAAAAAATGCCTGGTCAAGCAGAAATATTGCCATAAATTGATGCTTTTTATAAGAGCATCATATATTTTCTTATCTTTTTTAAAATGAGTAGTTTAAATAAATATTTTAATATAATTAAATAGATCTTACAACTTAACAAAATGTAATCTATGTCGTTTCAATTCTGTTTCAAATCTAAAAGAAGCTTAAATTTATTTAAATTAAAGAATGGTGCAAATAAAATGTTTCACTCAGAAACGGTTCCATAAATTTATATGCTCTTGTATTTTAAAGAGCATAACTTATTTTTCTTTCTTTTTTAAATCTCTACAATTAATAACTTCGATTTAGCGTAAATTTTTTACTTTTTTAGGAATTTAAATATTCATTTTGGGTTAATTCTAATCCAAATCCATTAATCAAAAGAAATAATTATTAGAATATTAGTAAATTTTGATTTTGAAGTCGTTTGATGTTCCAATTTATAGTTTATTGATTGAGATTGTCATTCCACCATCTAAGATTATGTTTTGGCCTGTTATGTAGTCAGCTGTTGGAGACGCTAAAAATAGGGCAAGATCTGCCACCCATTTGGAATCTCCAATTTTGTCTATAGGGATTTTAACTCCTCTTGTTTCTAGGAACTGTCGAATTTTTCTTGGGTCGTTATCGTATATTGGGGTAAGGAACACTCCCGGCGATAAAGCATTGACAGTTATGTCAACTGGGCCAAGTTCCAAAGCCCAAAGTTTTGTAAACGCAATAACTGTGGCTTTAGAAGCGCTATATATACCTAACATTGGATTTATTCCATTCGCTGTTCCAGCACAGGAAGCAATATTGATGATTTTAGCCCGAATTGGTTTAAATTGCCTTTGGCTTTTCATTTTTCTAAAAAAAGTCTTAGTCACATTCCAAGTACCTTTAGTATTTATCCCCATAACTTTATCGTATGTTTCTTCTGATGCAGAGAGCGATTTATATGCACCACCATCAATTCCAGCGTTATTAATCAATATAAATACATTATCAAACCTTTCAAACACTTGTTTTTTCATTCTTTCGACGTCTTCTAACTTTGAAATATCTGCTTGAGCGAGAAGTATTTCAACATTATTATCTTTTAAAACCAAATCACGCGTTTCTTCAAGACCCTTCATGTTTATGTCATTTAGTACTAAATTTGCCCCTTTATTTGCAAAAGCGATTGCAAAAGCTCTTCCGAACCCACTCCCCGCCCCCGTAATTAAGACGACTTTTTTTGTTAAAAATTTATCTTCTGACAATTTTCTTTACCTCTTAGAAATATAGAATTATAATTAATAATATTTTTTAGATTAGGTTTATTCTGCATTGATTTTAATTTTTTTTAAAATCCTCAAATACAAATTCGGAGTTTAAATATTCATTCCATAAAAAAAATAGAGTGTAAAAAGAAAATGAGACAAAAAATGGACTTTTTTGGAAAAGTCTTATACGATTATTGGAAAAACGGCAAATCTTCCACACTATTTTTCATAGAAAATAAGGAAAAAAAATTTCCCATTAAAGTATCTCGGTACTTCCGGGGTTATGAAGAATTTTCAGATTTAGAGAAGAAAGCCATCAGTTTAGCCCGTGGAGATATATTAGATGTTGATTGTGCTACTGGTTATCATGTAGCGGCTCTAAAAAGGCGTGGAAATGTGGATGCGATCGATGTTTCTGAATACATCATAAAAATTGCTAACGAGCAAGGAATAGAAAACTGTTTTGTGGCAGACATCTTAAAGTATCACCCAAGTAAGAAATATGATACAATTACTTTGTTTGAGAACAACATAGGCTTAGCAGGCACAATTTCGAAAAATAAAAAGTTTTTAAAAGTTTTAGCTAATTTACTTAAAAAAAATGGGCAAATTCTCTGCGTAATGGTTAGGACTAGAACTGTAGATACTTGGTGCGTATTGCTTACGCCGTTGTGGAACAATAAAAAAGGAAAGTCTTTTAAGTGGCTCCATTTTTCCCCTAATTTTCTATCAAAAATTTGTACGAAATACAGCTTAAAACTAGAAATTTTACAGGAAAAAGAGATTTCTGGAAATATTTGGTGTTTAATTAGAATTTTCCATAATTCATCTTAAGGTTATTTCAAAATTAAAAAAAAAGTAAAAGATAAAGCGTGTTAAATAATTATCGAAGCGAGTTATCCATACAACCCACGATTTTTCTTAAGATTTCCAATCACCTTCATTGCTATGGGCGTTTCAAAGGCTATTTTAACATCAAGTACGCTAGGTTTTCCTGAATCTACAGCGCGTTGTAAAGCAGGTTTAATATCTTCGGGATTTAGAATTTTTTCGGCATAGCAACCAAATCCTTTTGCGATTTCAGCGTAATCTATAGCTGGGAGGTCTACATCAATGAACCTCTTCTTATATTCCCCCTTCTGTTTTGATTTAATCATACCCCACGCGGAGTTATTCGCAATTACAATAATTATAGGTAAATTCATTTGTACAACTGTTGCTAATTCTTGTATATTAAACATAAAACTTCCATCTCCGCTGATACAAACAACTTGCTTATCTGGTTTCGCTATTTTCGCCCCAATCGCATATGGAATTCCCGTACCTAAGTGTCCCATCGTTAAAGGAAAGTAGAGTGTTCTAGGATCGCGAGGGAAATTACTTATTAGACCAAAAGTAAAAACTGCTATATCTCCCCCGTCAATAACTAATTGTGTATCGGAACCTATAAAATCCAAGACTTCATATGCAAGTCTTTCAGGTTTCATAGGTAATTTATTATATTTCAAAATTTTTTGAATCATTAAGGCGTCATTTTTTTTTATATCTGTAAGGTAAGTATTCCATTCGGCCCATTCGGTGATTTTTTCTTTTGGGAGCGAACTTTCCATTTCAGTTAATAGCTGGTTTATCACGACTTTAGCATCGCCAATAATAGCAACTTCAACAGCCCTATTTCGTCCAATCATCTCTGGATCGATATCAACTTGAATGATTTTTGCATTGGGGTTCCAAATAGGTGGAGCTCCAAATAGTATTGAATAATCCCATTTAGCACCAAGAGATATTACTATGTCGGCTTCAGAAACTGCCTTTCGATAAGCGTTTGCAACTAGATATGAGCCTACATAAGTTTCGTTGCGAAGGTCTATTGAACCAACACCATTTATACTGGTCCCCACCGGAAGTTTGTATGTTGTTGATAATTTCTTTAGTTCTTCAGATGCATCTGATGAGTGAATACCGCCACCAGCTACAATTAACGGTTTTTTCGCAGTTTTTAAAATTTCTATTGCTGCTTTAATTGCATCCGGGTTTCCGACAGGCCTACTTATAGGTCTATATTGCGCTGGATCTAAAATATTTTTAACATCGTCATCAGAAGCCTTTCTTACAAGAGCAGTTTCTCTAAATTCTAGAAAAACAGGACCTCTTCTACCCGACATAGCGACTTTAATAGCTCTTTGTATTGCTCTTGGGATTTCATATGGATCTTCGACGGATATCTGTAGTTTTGTAATAGGTTCCATTAATTTCATTTGATCTAATCCACCTTGGAGAATCCCTGTATCATCAAACATCCTAGCAATCTGTGCCCCTATAACGAGAAGTGGAATTGAATCCGCCCATGCGGCAGCCACGGCAGGAACTAAGTGGGTCACCCCTGGACCCGCGGTCCCTAAACAAACCCCTAATTTTCCTGTAGCTCGTGCCCAAGCATCTGCCATATGCCCGCCAGCTTGTTCGTGTCGAACCATCACAGTATCTATTCCTTCTTCACGACCAAATCGTTCTATAGCGTCGTATATCCTCAGTAATTCTCCACCTACAATTCCGAATATCTTTGTTACTCCTTCCTTGAGGAGGGATTTTATTACTAAGTCACCACCATCTAAAGGACTTACATTTTGTTTAGACATATAAAAACTATATTAAAAATAAGAATTAAATATTGCTAATGTAGGATTATTAAAAGTATATGAGATTTTCAAAAAGAGATTAATTCTAAATAGAAGCCAAGAGTTTTTTTGGTGTCTAAATAATCGAATTTCACTTTTCCAGCTTTTCCGGTTTGGATAACTTCGATGTTATATTGGTTTTTAAAATGTTCAATTAATTCATCCGCGTTCTTAGTGTAAGCGCCGAGGTGATGTAGCCCCTCGTTACCTTCTTTAATAAAGTCTAAATAAAGGTGATCTCCATTTGAATCTACTAATTCTACGATTTCGAATTGCTTTCCTCCGAAGTTCTGCATCACCTTTTTCATTTGAAATGTAACTTCCTTGCCTTTATACCAGACCGTAGAACTCTGTTCGACGATGTTTAGTTTATTTTTAAAATCCATGACGCTACTGAATATTTTAGCAGCGCTCTCGATATTATTTACGACTATTCCAATTTGGTCAAACTTTTCAAGCTTTATTTCCGACATTTAATCTCACTTATTTTCTAACTTTTTTAATTAATCAATTTAATTATTTCAATTATTTTATCTATTTTATTTATTTAAGGCTTTCAGCAAAATCTAAAGTTCCAGTTGGTTTTTTGAGCAGGAATTCACCTTTGAGAATCATATGTTTTAGTTCTTCTGCTAATTTAATTGCTCCGAATCTATCCGACTGTCTTAAAACGATTGGAATTTCGCTTCCTTCGAATTCAATCGATTTTAGGTCCAACTTAAAAGCGTCAGGACACAATCGAACGCATGTACCGCAATTAAAGCATCGAGACCTATCAATTGCTGAGATAACTCCGTCTTTTATGATGAACGCGTTTGTTGGGCAGTAATCGATAGTTTTGCATTCTTCGCAATCTTTACACGCCTTAGAATCGAACTTCATGAAGAAATTATTATCCCAAACATCAGCGTAGGTGATTTCTCCCACTTTTTCTCTTCCGACAAGGCTTAAAATGGTCAAATTAACATCTTTATCCGATTTTATTATGTTATCGAATATTTCTTCGTTGAGAATTGGAATTGGTAAGGCTATGCTACAGATAGGTTCAAGGCCGTACGAAGTTTTAAACGCCCCCATGTATTCTGGCTTCATTTGAATCATTGGAGCTATAGTCATCATGTTTGGTTTTGCGACATAGTTACGGGTTCCAGGGCCAATAAGATAACCCTTGCTACCATTAACTAAAAGCGGTGAACCTACGCCGAAGGACTGAAATTTTGGGTCGTTTTGAAATGGATTTAAAGCGCCACATCCAGAAAAGGTAAGTTCTGTTTTGTTTGCTTCAAAAGGAAGGCAAGAAAATATAGTATCAACTTTATACGATTCACAATTAAGCATTGCGTTGTAATTTTTTATAGCTTGCCTTGTGCCTATTAACTTTGCATATTGCATTTCCTCTAAGGTCATTTCTTTTTCGACTTTTTCTCCTTCGCTACTTTTTGCTACGATTTCTACTGCTTTCCCTTCGACGAGTTCTCTAAAAAGAGAGCCTCCACAATAGCGATCTCTTTCTTGACTTTGAGCAGTTCCATATACTATCAAATCAGCAATACCTAAATACTCGTTCGGGCAAGGTCCTGGAAATGCAGGAATTCCATTTATAGAAATCTCAGTAAATTTTCTCAATGTCTTAGGTGCGACCATCTTGAACGAAAAAACCCCCATAATTCCGCTCATTAGGCCTTTTGTGGCCGTGGTAATCACATCTACATCTTCAAATTTAATGCGCTCGCCGTTATCCAAGCGATTGATAAATTCCTGAACTGTGACAATGTTTGCAGTTCCGGTATTAATTTTCCTCCTTATATCAGAAAGCTTTCTTTTCTTAGGCAAGAGAAACACTCATAATATAAAAGGCTTTATCATGTAAAATATTTATCTTTAATAAAATTTTTTTTATTTAAAAAAAACTTTAAATTCTTAAAACGATACATTAAATTCGAAATCTTAAAATAGAGGTTTAATTCTAATTGTCTTACTTTGAATCTAGGTTAAAAATAAACTTAAACGATTTCGCAGAGATTGAGAGAAAGTTAAAATTCTGTCAAGAATTACGGATAACCAATTTAATTTTAGAACCAAAAAATGATATAGTAAAGCTCAATTCAGAGTTGAAACAGCGAATTAGTAAAATTTCGACTCTGAACCTCTACTATCGCATTAATTTGAGGCCAAATAGCCTAAATGACCTAAAAAAGCGAATACAAACTTACAATAATTTCTCAGATATTATTTCGGTGGAATCTATGGATAAAAACATTCAAATTCAAGCTGCTAAAGATTCTCGAGTGGATATAATTTCGTTTTCAGACCAAAATGTAATCAAGACAATTTCTCCAGGAATTATTTCCCTTACAAAACAAAATAGGTCTTTTATAGAATTTTCACTTGCACCAGTAATGGCGAAAAATCAAGCAGTTCAATCGAGGTACTTGAGAATTTTATATCGTGCAGTCCAATTAGCATTGCAATTAAAAGTTAACTACATTATAAGTGGAAATTTTGACGATCTCTTTAAACTAAGACATCCTAGGGCTTTAATTAGCGTTTGTCATACATTGTTGGGCATACCTTTATTGAGTGCCAAGAAAGCTTTTTCTGAAAACGTGTTAACCTTAATAAATCGCGTACAGGGACGTCAGGACAAGAACATCATCGAATCCGGGGTAAGGCTATTAAACGAGGGTGAGCTGTAGTGGTAAAAAAAGAAAGAAATAGGTACATTCTATTCAAAGTAATTACAAAAGATATTTCCGATTTGGACCAAAGAGAGGTTTTAAACGCTATTTGGCAATCAATTTGGAAATTATTTGGATTGAGAGAAGCAAGTAAGGTCGGCTTATGGCTGTTAGATATAGATTTCAAGGAAGGGTTCGGCGTCATTCGGTGTTCTCATAACACCAAGGAAATAGTTATTTCGGCAATAACTCTGATTACTGAAATATCTGGCAAAATGGTAATTTTATCTCCAATAAAGACTTCCGGAACGATTCGTAGCATAAAGACTTTAAAAAAATTAATAACAAATAAAGGATAAATTAATTAGATATTACATTCATTAAAAAAGAAAATGAAAAACCCAAGCCTTACAGTTGCCCAAATAAAAGAAATTGACGAATCATTTAACTTAAATTTGAATATTTCATTATTCCACATTAAAGAGAAACACAAATACAGTTATTTATTAATTGTCAAATCAGAAACTACCAGATTTGCAAAATTAACAATATACCCTATAAATAAAGAAAAGGTCCTAAAGGTTACATTAACGGGTTTAAATCAGATTGATGAGCATATAGAAAACTTCTCTATGAATCTTCACGAATACGAGATCATTCATTCTTCGGGGTTGGTTTTGGTGGAGGGAAAATTATTTTTTGAGTGCTACCTTAATCTTTCATTAGGTGACGAAAAATATAAAGATTTAAAAACGCTTTTGGATAAGAATAAAAATAAATTCAAAGATATAAAAATAGAAGAAATAAGTTTAGCTAAAAGTAAAGTGAATTAAATAAATGAAAATATGGAAAGTTTTTCTGAAATTCTCTGATGGTGGGGAAAAAGAGCTAGAATTATTCGATGCTAACGTATATTTTAATGGGTATTTAAAATTGAAAAGGTCTTACTTTATACGGTTGGTGAGAGCAATAAAGATGACTAAAAAATATACTACAGGGCACGCGATTGAGAAAGTCATTGGACCCGATGCGAAAGAGTGGACTTTAAACGCTTGGATGTTGCTTTTGATCAAAGATAACGAAAAAAAGAAACCGTTTTGGCTTTTCATTAAAAGAGAGAAAGATTTATCTGGTCTACTAATTGCAATAGGGCCAAAAGCGTTCGCAGAATATAATAATAGTAATTTGCTTGAAGCGAAGCGCGATATAAAGCGATTAATAAATTACATCATAGCTTATTTAAACAAGTTTAATTGTAGCGTCCTACTTCCCAATTCTCTCCCTTAAATTGAGGTTTTACATCATTATTATAGAGATGAGTTCTTTTATTAAAATATAATGAATTATAATATTTGATTAAAATCGTTAATAATCGATTAAGTAAAGAAAAAATATTAAATTCAATTTTAATTATCATTTTTAATTAAATGCTAAATTGAACAATTCAAAAAGTGGCTATAGAACTTTGAAAAAAAACACAATAAGATTATTTACTCTAATTGTCATAACTCAAATATTCCTGAGCTCCATATTTTTAATAACAAATGGCTATGGAGATCCAATTGAAATTAAAGTAGGTTTTGGAGCTGCCCCCGTTATAGACGGGATCATTGATGGCACTACGGGCGAGTGGGAGCAAGCCAAGAAGCAAAACATTAACTTATATCCCAATATAACCGTTCCAGAAAACGGTTTGGCAATTGACTTATGGGTCATACAAGAGGGTTTAAACTTAAATATATTAGTACGGTTTGACTTGGAAAAGCATGGTTCTAGTGAATACGATAACGAGTTCATAGGAATTTTAATTGCGGATGAGGATTCTAACTCTGATTTTACTGATGCTAAAATTGTTCAATATTCAAACATAAGTGAGAACACTTTTCAATATCTCGATTACCATATTAATAATACAGAGTACGAAGAAGATATTATTTCTAATGGAGCCGGTGCAGCTAACTTAGAGGAAAATCAAATAACATATGAATTTTCAATGCCAGTTAAAGATACTGAAGATCAAGATGTTTATTTAAATTATATTAGGAATTATGATTTCAAAATTGTGTTCGGAAAAACAGCACTTTACCCAGATGGAATTATTATTTCAAATTTAGTATCAATATATTTAGAATTTAAACCGGGAGGTCCTGACATCTCGTTAGATGAATTAATAAAGATTACCTCAACGATCGTTATTTTCAGCACAATTGGCGCTCTTTATATTTTTTATTTATATCGAATAACTCAACTCAAGAAAGAAATCAGAAGAATAAGGAGTTAACATGTCAAAAATTAAAAAAAATAGTGTTAAATCACAACCAACTAAAAAGAAGGAAAAAATAGAAGAAATATTCGCATATCGTTCAGTTATTCTCTCTGCGATATTTGGAGGACTATTTTTAGCAATTTCAATTTTATTAAATGGAGAAATAATTACATTATTTCTGGACGGTAACCCATTTCTGTTAGCTTTAGATATTACTATTAAAGTTCTCGTTATTCTAATATTTAACATTTTAATCGTGGTTAGTCTTGGAAATTACAAAGAATTGACGGGCAAACCAGTTGATTTTAAAATAATAGGACTGTTATTTTTCTTTTCGTTAATACAAGCATTTAGAGATATGTTGGTTTTCTCCATTACGCTAGTAGGACTTTTAGCTATCGTTCTTTACTTGTATTTAGTTCAAGAAAGCTGAAAGTCATTATTTAACTAATGTTTTAAATTCAACCATGAAAAGGGATTTACTGTTTATTGGTCACAGAGGGACTAGAATAGATTACGATGAAAATACGTTAAAATCATTCGAAGCAGCGATTAAATCCGGAGCTCAGTACATTGAATTTGATGTTCGGAGATTGAAAGATGGAAATTTGTTAGTCTTTCATGATGCCTTCATAGACAAGACTTTAATTGGTTCAGTTTATCTAAAAGATTTAACTTACGCTGAACTTAAAAATTATAAAACTAAAATTAGAGCTGCTGAAATTCCTCTTTTAACTGAAGTGTTAGATAAACTTGCAAAAAGAACGAAGTTTATAATTGAATTAAAAGAAGAAGAAATAAAAAATGACGTGATTAATATGGTGATTAAGAAAGTATTATTAAAAGATTGCGTTATTGGCGGAAGAAATTATGAATTATTGAGAATAATTAAAAAAGAATTTCCTAAATGTCAAGTATGTTATAATATTACTAAAGGAAAGGGATTGGATTTAAAAGAATTTATAGAATTGGGGAATCAGAAGAATTTACATTTCATACCAGACATGATAAGTTTAAAGTCAAATTTAATTAAAGCTAATTTTATAGACATTTGTCACGAAAACGGTATTAAAGCTCTTGCTTGGGACTTTATTAAATACGCTAATTCTGTTAAAATTATTAAAGATTTAATAAAACTTCAAATCGATGGGATTTTATTTGATGATCATAAAAATATTAAAATTATAAAGCAATGGTTAAAAAGAACTTAACTTATTTTCGTTATTTTAGATGTTCCGGTAGGAAGTATAAGGATAATATCGTCTAAAGACAAGATTTTTACCCACTTTTTATTATCCACTTCAGATTTATTAAGAAAGATTGATTTCAATTCCTTTGCTAACTTTCCTTTGGTTAATCCAGATTTTGAAGGTTTAATTGGTATTGAATTACTTGTTTTATTTTTAATGGTGCTTGTTGGCTCGCAAATTATTTGCGGATATAATATTTTAATGTTCGGATTAGCTACGTCTTTGATTTCTAAAAGCTCCAATCGAATAGCTAACTCAGTTTTAGCGTCTTTAATTATATTCTTCTTTCCAGAAATCATGAAAGAGCCTTTAGGTAAATACTCGCCAGAAGGGGGCGTTTTTGAAATTTGATTCATTAAAACATAAAAAACATCAACAACACCCCAATTTTCTTTCCAAGCTATAGAAAAACTTGCTACGAAGTCAGCTGCCTCCTTAATTGAACTTTCGGGAATTTCTTTATTTTCTGGATTTTTAATTACGGTTAGAGGAGAGCCCGGAAAATTTGTGTGAAAAATTAAATCGTTAGGTGATACATATTTTTTAAATATAGTTTCATTCGAACTCGCGTCCCTTCCGCCAATTACTAAAAAACCATCCGAAGAAATAAACCACCTAAATTTTTCATACCATTTTTTTGTTGGTTTTTTAATTAAAAAATTCACTTCTAATTCAATTGATTCTTTTTTAAGCTTTAGTTTTTCAATGTTGTTTTTTGTTTTTTCAATTGCCGGAAATGTTCCAGTTAATTTTTTTTCTGCCTTTTTACCTTTAGAATAAATTAAGTTTGCGTTTTCGCCAACCGTTTTATTTAAATCCAAATACACTTCGTTTTTGTTAATATCAATTACTACTTGTTTGGTTGCAGGGATAATTTTAACAAAAAATGCTAATTCTTCTAAATTTTGGTTTTTAGCACTT
>Ga0209986_10002222_pt1 | contig 18008 bp, 17 predicted proteins | sample BlataG_FD_183168 | JGI IMG/M metagenome (GOLD analysis project Ga0209986, IMG submission 183168) | Deep subsurface microbial communities from Black Sea to uncover new lineages of life (NeLLi) - Black_00105 metaG (SPAdes) (version 2) | ecosystem: Environmental > Aquatic > Marine > Oceanic >...
TGGTCTGCAGTGGTCCTGATGGTTGTGGTCATCATTGCTATCAAGTTTGCAGTTTGTTTTGGCATTGCCAGGCTCTTTCGCTACAGTGGACGGACGGCCTTGTTGGTGGGCGCTGGTCTGTTTCAGATTGGGGAATTCAGCTTCGTTTTGGCTCGGGGTGGTATCGACGCTGGGATAATGTCCGGCCACCATTATTCGTTAGTCATAGCCTCCACCATTATCACTATGTTGTTGACGCCGTTACTCATGGGCTTCGCTTCTTTGTACCCCAAAGTGGGGCGAGGTCGGGCCCGTAGAGAATTGGCGGCTGTGGATGTTTCTCCATCATCGGAAGTAGAGCCGCCTGAGCCTTCAAGTCAGGTTGTAGTCTGTGGTTACGGACGGGTGGGACGAAATGTTGCCGAGGCCTTGCATAATCTGGGGATACCTTATTCAGTGATTGAAATCGATCCCGAGCTTGTTTTTGAGTTGCGCTGTCAAAGTCAAGCCTGTATATATGGGGATGCCAGCAATGCTCATGTTCTTTCCTCTGTTGGGTTGGCCAAAGCGCAAGTTCTCATTGTTGCCATTCCCGACCCGTTAGCTGCGGTGGCCACGGTGAAGAACGCGTTAAGGATTAACCCTAAGCTTGAAATTGTCGCCCGTGTGCATAGGAACAGAGAATCCCAGATCCTCAGGAGTCTGGGAGTCTCGGGACTGGTAAGTCCGGAATATGAAGCCAGTTTTGAATTCATCCGACGCACCCTAGCCGGCATTGGCTGGAGTGGAGCGAAGATTCGCCAGACTGTAAGCAGATTGAGGCGTCGCGGAGAGGCCGTCGAATTCACTCGTGGTGATGAGGGGTAGCTACAGGGCGTCGAGCAACTCCTCTAATTCATCAGGGCTCAGGAAGGCGCCGTGCTCTATTGCCCTGACAATGCCTTCACTATCGACAAAGAAGGTCGTGGGCACGCCCAGCCCACCGTAGTCGATGCTCACCTGGCCATTGGGGTCGAGCAGGACAGGAAAGGTGAATGCCCGGCTATCGACGAACTCCTTGACAATCGCGGCGTTTTCCGTGACGTTGATGGCAAGCACCACTAATCCGCGGTCCGGCCGTTTGTCAAGAACCGCCTGCATGTGGGGCAACTCATCGACACAACCTTTACAGTCCGACAGCCAGAAGTTGACTATCACGACCTTGCCGCGGAAATCGCTTAGAGTGACGTTCTCGCCGTCGACAGTCTGCAGTGTAAAATCCGGTGCCATGTTACCTATTTCGGGGCCGACTTCCGGCGGTTCAGTACAAGCGACCAGGGTAGTGGCCAAGGCCAGCGCCAGTCCCACGACTGGAATCGGGCGCCACTTGTGCCTATCCCTGGTTAATCTATGCTCTCTCATCTCAGAGTGGTCGCGACGGGTGACTAGAGGGACTCCACCACGCTCCTTATTTGGTCCTGGCCTTGGAAAGGCCCGATCTTGTATGCCTTGACAATACCCTCGGCATCAACAAAGAAAGTCGTCGGGACACCGGGGATTCCGTACGCTTGCGCGACTCTTCCCTGTGTGTCAAGCAGGACAGGGTAAGTTAACCCGTGACTGGCGACGAAGGCCTGCACCAGTGTGGCACTCTCACCAACAGCAATTGTTAGCACTGCCACCTCTTCGCTTGACGATTCATCATACAATGCTTGGACAAAAGGCGCTTGAAACATGCAAGCGGGACAGTGGGTCGTCCAGAAAGTGAGCATGACCGGTTTGCCTCGAAGACCACTCAAGGTTACGCTTTCACCGTTGAGTGTTGGGAGAGTGAAGTCAGGGGCGTAGACGGCTTCAGGCTTAGAGGCACAAGCAACGAGCAGACTGGCCAACAGGAGAGCCAGTCCTATGAGTGGAAGCCAATACCGCTTTTGTTTCTTTATGATCAACCGCGGTTGCTCCTTTCTGCGGGGAAACGCTGATTACAGGCTACATAGACTCCAGTATGTCTTCTATTCGCCGTGCGCTGTCGAAACGCCCCTTTTTCACCGCTCTGATAATACCCTCGCGATCGATAAAGAAAGTCGTCGGGATAGAAGTGACGTCGTAGCAATTAGGACCAGCAACTTCTCCTAGCGGGTCAATGACCAGACGAAAAGTGAAACCCTTGCCATCAACAAAACTCCGGACATCTGTTGCACTATCTCTGAAATGGACGGCCAGTATTACCAGTTCATCAGGTGACCACTCATTACGCACTGTCTGTATGCTATATAGTTCTTTTGCGCGAATGTCGCTCTCGATAGTCCGGAAATTGAGCATCACTAGCCTGCCCCGAAACTTGCTCAGGCTTATAGCTTCGCCTTCGATCGTTTGCAGGCTGAAATCGGGCGCGGGCTTGTCCTTTTCGGCGACGGCTGGAGTGGGGGCAGGAGACACAGGAGCGTGCGTCTGAAAAGCAGTGGCGCTGTATGTGGCTTCATTTCCGCTGCTATCTTTTGATTTCACTATGAAGTGGTAGGTTGTATCGGGCTGCAGGCTGCTCAGGGCGACGCTGTGATTCTGGGTCAGCTTTTCATCCAGGGGTGTGGTTAAGCCGTAGGCGTCCGTTGTCCCGTATTCCATCTGGCTGGTGGCATTCTCGTCGGTCTTCCAGCTTATGGTGGCGCTCGAGTCAGTAATGGCAAAAGCATCGACACCTGAGATCACAGGATTAGTCGTGTCAGCTCCGCCAGGAGTCGGGAACTCCCCTTCCGATGTTCCCTCGTTCTCCCCAGCATCCATCGATATCACGGTGTAGTGGTACGTCGTGTTCGGCTTAAGGCCAGTCAAGCTCACAGAATGGGTAGTGGCCAGGGTTGTGTCCTGTTCTGTCCACGTACAAATCCCATCGGGGTCGCATGCCATAATCTGGCTGGTAGCTGGCTCGTGGGTCTCCCAGGTAATAACAGCGCTTGTCTGGGTTACGTCTGAGACATCGACGTTCGAGACTGCAGGGGGTGTGGTGTCCGGAGGAGTGACGGACAGCCACTGGGGCCACTCGATCGCCGCAACAACCTCCTGGACAGAACTGATAAGGGGACTGGCCAGGCCGGTGAGGACGGCAGCAAGGCCTATGAGGCCGATGCCGGAGATGACCACGATAGCGACCATTGCTTTCGGGAGACGTCTGGGCTGGGAGGGCGTGCTCGGTGTCTCTGGTGCGTGGATTGGTGGCGGATGCGTCCTGCCATAGTCGATGGCACTGGGCGGGCCCTGGCCGTGAACTCCGGTGAATTCGTGGCCGGCATCATCTTCGGGGCCGACTCGCGGCTGAGGAGCCGGTGCCCCGGGTGCTGCACTTGGCGGTGAAACTGATGGAGTGGCCGGCGGTGGCTGCTCGGCCCATCCGGGTAGTGCTGAACCAACCGAGAAACCGCAGCTTGGACAGTGTTTCGCCTTGGGTGGGACGAGACCGTGACAGCCTGGACACAACCTGGCACTGCAGTGGACGCAAAAGCGGCTATCGGAACTGACCTCGTTGCCGCAGTTGGGACACGCGATTATTCCCGGCACTGTACTGTCATTCCCCTGTTACTTCGTGGCAGGCGCTCAATCTCTTCAGGCGCCCTGCCATCTCTTCATATGCGTTCCGTCAGTTGTACTGGATACCCACTCGAGTTATCCCTATTATACATGCTAAGGCAAGCGGCGCAAAATGTCAGCCACGGAACTCGCGGGCTGCAATCATCCGGTTGTCTACGGGTTAAGGGGAATTGTGAAATCCTAAGTCCTAATATCCAAACGCCGAACAAACGGACATGGGCACATGCCCACCACCGAATTATGAAAGTAGGGGTAGCCTAGAGCATCCGCTCTAGGCATGATTGGAGCCGATGCACCACTCTACCCGGGCGAGGGTACGACAATCTATTTTCGGAATAAACTCAAATGCCCCAAACCACAAATTCAAAGCAGAAGCATTTGGTGATTTGGATTGAGATATTGCCTGGGATTTAGTGCTTGGTGATTAGGATTTACCCCTTAGCCTTTCGTATGGAGAGTCGCCACCGCTGTAATCCTGAAAAAGGTCTCCAAACGTAGAGTCCTTTCGAAGACAGTACAGTAGAGGGAGGGGGAACGGCTGTTCTAGCTCCTTCCCAGCGCGCAAGACGAGTGGACAGTCGGGGACTTGCGTGCCTGCGTATTCAGTTGGACGCCTCAGAATAGATGGGAAGAGGCTACCAATGCGAGAACTAGTGCTAGTATGGGGCGCTAGCCGTTTTTATCACCTTAGTAGGGTCAGGATTCGGGAGCTGGTAGACAAGGCAGAGCCTTCCAATGGCAGCGCGCCTGGAATAGTGGTATACGGAGGGACTAAAGAGAGTCGAGTATGCTCTCTATTTCATCTTGGTTCTGCAAAGGCCCCTGTTTTTCTGCTCTAATGATGCCATCGGCGTCGATGAATACGGTGATAGGCGCACCAGGGCCGAACCCATACTTGCTACCAACCTTGTCATTTGCGTCCGCCAGAGCAGGAAGCATGTACCCTTGGTTGGCGAGGTAACTCCTGACTTGTGAGGCATTGTCCCCACGGTAAACAGTCAGCACCGCTAGGTTTGTGTCTGCCCGCTCATCGTAAACGGCTTGGATGTGGGGGGCTTGCTGTTGGCAGCCGGGACAGCCATGCCTCTTATGAAAGGCGACTACGACTTGCTTCCCTTGGAGATCGCTTAAGCTCACGGTCTGGCCCGTGGTTTCCAGATTCCTGCAGTTGACCATTTCCCATGTGAAATCCGGTGCCCTAGTCCCCACCCGAGTATCGGCGTGCAGGCAAGAGCCTGGCTCTTGAACGCTAACTACTATGCCCATCTCGGGGCAGACTGCGGGACCCGTGGAACAGCCTACAACGAGAGCTATGCACAGGACGATTACGGCTCCTGTAGTTGCCACGCGTTTCATCGTAGCTGCTCCTCCTTAATGGCAAAAGTTCTTTCATTCATCCACTGTTGTCCTTGCGTGCTGCAATCCTTCTTTGGTCACGGCGCCAGCTGCATTCGTGTGTACTCCTGGAGTGGCCAGTGCCGCTACCACGCACAACAGGACTACCGGGGCACTGCGGGGCTTTATCGCCTACATTACACCGCTCAACCATTCCAGATTGCCGGTCACCATGAGTACTCCAACAATTATGAGCAGTACTCCGCTTACTATAGAAATCGTGCCCAGATGGCGGCTTATGCCTTTCCACAGCGGCATGATTGCTCCCCAGGCCAGCCCGATTATGATGAAAGGAATGCCCAGCCCCAGGGAATAGACGGCCAGCAACAGAGCGCCCTGCCCGACCGTTTGCGAAGTCCAGGCCAGGGCCAAGATAGCACCCAGTATCGGGCCGATGCATGGCGTCCAGCCCAAAGCGAAGACGGCGCCTATCAAGATGGACCGGAGGTAGCTCGGGTTGCTACCGACAGACGAGCTGACGCGCTTTTCGTAGTTCAGCCAGGGCAGCTTGTAGGCCGCTATGAGGAATATGCCGAAGGCAATGATTACCCCGCCGCCTATCTGGCGCAGCAGAGTCGAATGGACGGTTATGGCGGTGCCAATCAAACCTACTGAGGCACCGAGGCCGATAAATATGAGCGAGAAGCCGAGGACGAAGCTGAGGCTGTGAAACAGGGCCGGCAGGTAGCTTGTCCTGGTGTTGCTGTCAATGGCGGTAATACCAGCGAGGTTGGCCATGTATGCTGGCACCAGCGGCAGCACACATGGAGACAGGAAGGAAAGCACCCCGGCGCCGAAGGCAAGACCAAATGACGGAATATCTGCCATCTGTGCCTCTACTTCCCCAGTACGCCGTCCAGCAGTTTCTTGAGCTGGTCCTTCGGCTTGAATCCGATTACGTGCTCCATGGGTTTTCCACCTTTGAATATTATGAGAGCTGGGATGCTCATAATGCCGTATCTGGAAGCAATGAAGGGGGCTTCATCCACGTTTATCTCGGCGAATTCTGCTTTGCCATTATACTCATTAGCTAATTCCTCAACGATGGGCGCAACAGCGCGGCATGGCGCGCACCAGGGCGCTCCGAAATCCACCAGCACCGGTTTCTGTGAGTCCAAGACGGTTTTCTGGAAGCTATTCTGGTCTACGGTTGTTACGTTTTCCGACAATGGCTTGTCCTCCTAAATTGTTTTTTGGGCTGACTACGGTTGCCTTCTCGCAAGCGAGTCGTCGTTGATGGCAGTGCCTTCTATGCGAGCATTATCCTCGATATGGTTATTGCTGGCCACGATGCAGTCTCTTAACACGGCCTGCTCACCCACGCTGACCTTTTGCCATAGAATTGAGTTGTCTATTGTAGCACCGTCGCGAATGCTGCAGCCTGCACCTATAACTACCGGTCCCTTGAGGTGTACTCCCTTGCCTATGGTGCACTGCCTGTCGACCAGTATTGGGGCAGTCAATATCGCCTCCGGATGGACCAGGGTTTGTTCGTCTATACGAATTTCTGCAGCTTCAGAAGCCACCTGATTGCTCCTGCCGTGGAGAAGGTCACGGCTTAGCTGCAAGTACTTCTCAGGGGTTCCCGTGTCTATCCAGTAGGTGTCGGCAACATAGCCGAAGACCGGTTCTCCATCCGCCAGAAGTGCAGGGAATACGTCGGTCTCAAACATGAAGCGCTCGCCCTGCGGGACACGTTCGAGGATTTCATAATCCAGGACGTAAATCCCGGCATTTATCAGGTTGCTGGTCACCTGGTCCCAGCTTGGCTTTTCCACGAAGCGGGTTATCCGCTGCTCGTCAGTCGTCTCAACGACTCCGAATCGGGTCGGGTCGTCCACCGGCGTCAAGGCAATACTGGCCTTTGCGCCCTTGCTCCTGTGGAATTCGAGCAGGTCGGTAACGTCGATGTCGGTGAACACGTCGCCATTCATGACTAAGAAGGTGCCATCGATGTATTGTTCGGCGTTCTTGACAGCCCCGGCAGTGCCCAATGGTTCCGCTTCAACGCTGTAAACAAGCTCGACACCTAGCTGACTGGTATCGCCGAAGTAGTCTACGAGTGAGTCTGGCTTGTAGCCCAGGGCCAGTATGACCTCACTGATACCATGATTGCTCAGGTGGCGGATTACATATTCGATGAAGGGCCTATTAAGAACTGGCACCATGGCTTTTACTGTCGAGTAAGTAAGTGGGCGCAGCCTGGTGCCTTCGCCGCCAACGAGAATGACTGCTTTCAACGGGCCTTCAAGTTTCCCATCAACACTCTAAACAATTATTTTACTCTATTTCCTCTGTCCAGGCAAAATCCGCTGTGCTAATGGTGAGATTGTGTCGAAGGTGCCGATATATAACTCGGGGATGACCGCGCTGACTTATCAAAGGTGGCGGACCTGGTTTAGCACATCGTAGAAGTCAGAAAACGGGTTGCAGACGACTGACTCGAGACGGAGCAGTCTCAGTAGATGGTCAGTGGCAAATACGTAGTCGGCGCTGCGCGCTGCCTCCAGATCCGAAAGCCCGTCCCCTATATAGACGATATTGCTGTCCCGCTTTCTCAGCCAGGTCAAGTACTTCCGCTTGAACCCGTCGTCGGTGGTATTACCTGCAGGGTCAGTATAGGAAACGGCGATGCCGTCTTTGCCGAAGGATGCTTGTCCGCAGTGCACTTCCAGGTCTTGCACGCCAATCTGCATCAAGGCCGTTTCAATATAGAAATCCAGCCCGCTACTGACGATGACGAGCGGAACACCGGTGTCCTGGCAGTAACTGGCAAACTCTGTGAATCCTGGCCTTACTTCAACATGCTGGCGAACCAACTCCTGGAGCCTCTCTTTGGGTTCCTTTACGAGCGCATACTGCAATCTATTGCTCTGCTCAACAGTCAAATTGCCGTGAAGGTAGTCTGACTCGATTTTTTGCCAGTCGCCTCGGGCGAAACGTTGTCTGAGCAGGACACTGAGGTTGTTTCTGGTTATGGTGCCATCGAAATCACACTGGATAATCATGCGTCATACCTGTTAAGAGTGAGGTTGGTGATGGCTCAGGCAGCTTATTTGTTCTACGGATTGGACTCGAACTGGGTGTTTTCTTGCCTGAGGTATCTGTGCATGTAGGCAAGCCTGTAGAAAACAACAAGGTTGGTCAAAATGGCTACGGCGCCGAGGCAGAAGTAGGCCTGCCCGGTGATTCCGCCTAGCATTATCAGAAACAGCCTTATGTCGCGTGAGGCAAGAGACTTGACTCCGCGGTCGAAGACATGGCGGTGCTCAGGGTCGATGCGGGCCCTGGTATAGCTGACGCAAATGGTGCCGGCGATGGCCAGAAATCCCACCAGCCAGATTCCGGGATATGCCTCGTGCTGCAGTGACCACACGGTCAGCCCCAGCACTATCAAGATGTCTGCGTACCGGTCAAGCACGGAATCCAGAAAACCCCCGAATGTTGATGACATGCCTTTCAGACGGGCCAGGCTACCGTCTACACCGTCAACAATAGATGATAGTTGAGCCAGAAGGCCTCCTATGATATTCTGACCAAAAATGAAGCTGACAAAAGAGAAAATCGCAATGCCCAATCCTCCCCAGGTAGCCTGGTTAGGCGTTACTCTTGTCCTTGCCAGCAGCCGCGCCATTGGCTCTGATGCCTTCCTATTTATGTATTTCGATATATAGCCGTCGTATGCCGCTCCCATCTTAGTCCTTTACGCCCTCGCCATTTTCAAGTCTTCCGGAGTGTCCACATCTGCCCAATAATCACCGCTGACACTGCAGGTATTGAAACGGTCACCGTGGTTCACCATGAAGCGCACAACATCACTCATTTCTGTGTCGATACCAAGTTTGCGGGCAAGCTCGTCTAGCGCCTGGAAGAAAGTTCTTGTGAGAAGGAAGACGCCGGTATCGAGAGCATTCCAGCGGACAAGGTTCTTACCGATGTCCTCAATGTAGCCGGCACTATCCACATGAACCTTGGTTGCCTCGGCCAGTTCATGGTGCTTTGCTGGCGTATAGTCAACACACAGCGTTTCAGTCAAGGTCAGGCCACTCACAAGTTGCCTGGTCAGCTTGGGCTCGATCAGGTGGTCGCCCATGCACAGAACAATTGGTTCTCCTTTAGCCCAATCTCTGGCCCTCTGCGCGGAAACAGCGTTGCCGCCCAGATAGTCCGGGTTAAGAATGTATTCCAGCTTCACGCCAAATCTGCTGCCGTCGCCCAGCTCCTTTGTCACTTCATCGCCTAAGTAGCCCACCACGACGGCTATTTCGTTGACCCCGGCCGCCGCCAAGGCCTGGATGGAGTAGCTAATTATTGGTTGGCCATTCACAGACAACAGGACTTTGGGACACGTGGCAGTTAAAGGGCCCAAACGGTCCCCGTCGCCAGCAGCAAGAATAACACCTTTGTAGACTGTGCTGTTGAGCGTCACGAGACATTGCCTCCTTGTCAACAAATATCTGTGGTGCCTGTGCTGTCCCCAATGGGGTTGGGGACCCACCTTCCGCCCTACAGTGGTTAGCCAATAGAATATCCAGTAATGAGCAGTTTGTCAATAGGGTATTGGCAAGAATTTCGTCTATTGTTCTGCGCCCTGGCCCTGGCATTCTGAGGCCTTCGCTTCTGTCATTCTGAGCCCTTGACTTGCTGGCATTCTGAGCCCTTCGCCTCTGTCATTTTGAGCGTAGCGAAGAATCTCACACTCAGGCTAGACTCCGTGAAGAATCTCTGGAAACAGGGGCTCGGCACATCGCGGGCTTCAATATGCAGGACTTTCCTTGACTGCAGCAGTGCAGTCAGGGCACCTGGCGAGTTGCAACACCGAACAACTGTGTGGCGTTACACGTTGTTTGTTCCGCGAGAGCGATCTCATCGATTCCTTTCAAGGCGGCAGCAGCCCTCAGGCTTCTCAAGATATCCGCGGGCTGAGAACGATACTTGGCTTCTCTGCCATATGCTACCGGGCAGTCTGTTTCCAGGAGTAGTCTCTCCATTGGTGTTTCCTTGATGGCTCGCCGATGCTCCTCGTGATATTCGGCTGCCGGGGTAGCTGAAATGAAGTAACCCGCATCGAGTATATCTCTGAGCACGCTGGAGAAGCCGGTGAACCAGTGAAAAACGGCTTTTTCCACACCGGCTCCCTTCACTATCTCCAGACAGTCTTTCCAGGCATAGCGACTGTGGATTGACACTGTTTTCTTGTATTCCTTAGCCAGGACCAGCAGCCGTTTCAGGACTTCTTTCTGTAGCTCTTTTGGTGATACCTTGACTACTCTCTTGTCGTAGTCCAGGCCTATTTCACCTACGGCTACGATATCAAGAGCCTTTTCTTCAATGAACTTGAGGGCATAGTCGATATGCTGAGCTTCGAGGTTGCCCAATCCCCAGGGGTGCAGACCCAGAGCAGGGTAGACGAAGGACGGGTGCTCTCGGCTGATTTCGATTATCTTCTGGTTTGATTGATGGTTCTGGCCGACAGCAACAACAGCTACGACTCCGGCCGCTTTGGCGCTACTCAGTGCCGATTCGAGGTTTTCCAGCTCATCGAGATGGGCATGTGTGTCTACGACCTCAGGCAAGCTCCTCTGTCTCAACCTCCGAACTGTGAATACTACCCTCTTTCACGCTTGATGCCTTGCCATTTCTTCGACGTAGGCAGTGACCAGGCTTGGGGCTATAGTGCCCTTCTCTGTTATTATGCCGGCTATCAGGTCGGGTGGCGTTCTGTCAAAGCCTGGCTCCGGCTTTGATGCTTCGCTGAGGTAACCCTGAACGTCGAATTTGGCAGTCTCGCAGATGACATAGAAGGGGATGTTCTCTCCCATGGCTGCTTGCGCCAGTCTAAAGGTTGGCCTGCCATTGATGAGGGAGCCGTCCGCTGCTATGGCATCGGCTCCCACCAGGACTTTGCCTGCTCTGGACACGCGTACGTGTATGGATTTGTCCGGCACTATGTTCACTGGAATCCGGTGCTGTTCAAGTTGCCTGGCGGTCATTGGCCCATATGCTTTGCCCCGGGCCTTGGACTCGGCGACCATGACGTCGAATCTCGTTCCCTTCTGTTTGGCCATTTCAAACGCCTTGCAAACTGTCGAACTGTAGCTGCACGTGATCAGTACGTCTCCGTCGCCGATTATCCCGCACCCATACTCTGCGGCCTTCAGGGCAGCTTGTTCGGAAGACTCAATGAGGGCATTCCCCCTGATTTCAGCCAGGCCTTTTAGAGAATCCAGGTCTGTTTCCTTTTGAGCCTCCAGCGTAATCTGGTGCAGCAACTGGTGAACGTAATTGGCCACGGAGATCATGCTTGGTCTGGCGTCGGCGAGTTCGGCGGCTACCACGCTCATTTCGTCGATAAGCTCGGCAACCGTTTGAGCGCGGCACTCGTTGATGGCCAGGATTAGGGTGATGACAGCTTGTTTGGACAGCCAGCCGGCCCCGTGTAGCCTGTCGTTTTTAAGTTCGTCGATTCTGCTGGCTACTTCCGGGTTCATACTGTCGCCTATTTCCATTATCACCTATGATACAGGAAAGAAACGGCGAAGGCCATTGCCAGAGCTATCTGCAGGCTGGTTTCACCCTACGGCGGCCGTAGAGAGCACGTAAACGCAGACTGAGACGACGTGGGGTCAGCCAGTGACAGTGGGTCTGTGGGGGCTAATGGCTTCCTTGACCTCGGGCGGGAGTTCCTCTTTCCTTTTTCTGAATCTTGAGACTACTAGCGAGGTTACGAAGACTGCTGCCACGGTTGGCATAGCTACATGTACTCCGTAGGGGCTTCCGCACGCGGTCCAGGCAATCAGCGCTACAAATCCAGCAATTAGTCCCCAGAAAGCCCCATCCTCGGATACATACCTGGCGCCCAGGTAAGCCGCGCTGAGAAGTAGGACGGCTATGCCGACGCGCAGGGTGAACGCCCAGAAGATGGTCCCGAGCAAATCATACATCGTTATACCCAGGAGCCAACCCAGGATAATGAAAACCGCTACCAGCACCCTGCTGTACAGAAGCACCTTCTTGTCCGGGGCTTCTGGATTTATGTAGACCGAGTAGATATCTCGCATCAGAATTTGGGTAGGCGCCAGGAAGCACAGCGGCCCTGTTGACATGATTGCGGCAAGACAGCCGCACAGGGCAATTCCTGCCACAACCGGGTTGAGAGCCAGCATCATGGCCGGGCCGGCTGTCAGGCCAGTGGGAAGTGCAGGGCCGTAGTGGATTCGGGCGCACATGCCTACCATTACATAGACTATGCCAATAGGAATTATGAGAGCAGCCGCCATCCATGTTCCGCGGACTGCTGCCTTGGCATCTTTGGCTGCGAAGATGCCTATGACCGCCGCCTGAGCTGCAAAGCAGGTGAGGACTACTGAGAGCATCTCCCCGGACCACGTAACGGGGCTTATGGCCTCAAAGCTCCAGAAGGATGACGGAAGCTCGCTGAATAGCATGCCGAAACCGGTGGAAACTGAACCGCCAATAAAGCGCAGTGCGTATACGAGACCTACAAGCATTCCGAGATATATCACTATGCACTGGACAATGTTAACCAGTGCTATTGAGCGCAATCCACCAGCCGCGATGATGGCAAGAAAAATCAGCGCCGCGATGAGGTCGGCGACCCATTTCTCAATCCCCAGTAAGGGTGCCAGCAACGCTCCTCCAGCTATGATCTGAGTAATGGCAAGGATATAGTAAGCCAGACCGATAACAATCGCGGAGACAAGCCTTGTTCTTGCATCGAAGACTCTACCCATGATCTCCGGAACGGTCACTGCTCCAAGCCTTCTGTATCTCGCAGCCATGGTGAATGCGAGGGCAAATAAGGCTAGCCCTATGGAGACAGGGTAGAGCCAGGCGACGATGCCCTCGTTGTAGCCTCGTTGGCACACACCGATAGTGGAGCCTCCGCCAAGCCAGTCACCGAGAATAATCGCCAGGACCATGAAGAACGGCAGCGCTCTTCCCGCAGCGAGATAGTGGTCTGCCCCCAGCCTCCTCCTGAGCACGAGGTTGGCAACTGCGAGTGTAAGGACGACGTAAGCAGTCAAAATGGCCAGTGGAACAACATGAAGACTCATCTGTAACTCTGCCTCTTCTGTGCGAGCGTGGCCCTATCCTGACGTTCCTCAGTTCCCGCAAGTAGAAAATTCTAGCAGAAAGGCAGTCATAAATCGATGTCCAGTATGTTGCTGTATAATAGGGTGTTGAAAAGAGTTCACGCTTCTAATGGGCGTAGCCTGATGGATGAGGCGGTTTTGAAGTCGAAGTTTGGAGGCTCCCTGGTTGGGACTGGAGTAGGGGATGCTGTCGGCGCCGGCTTTGAGGGATGGCATATGGTCGAGCCTGGGGAGATTAAGGCTGTAGCCGACAGACGCGACGTCTTGACCTATACTGATGATACACACATGATGATAGGGATAGCCGAGTCACTGATTGAAAACCGGGGTTTCGATGGTGAGCACATGGCGCGTACCTTTGTGCGGAATTACGAGCGTGAACCCTGGCGCGGCTATGGGCCGGGCCCACCGCGCATCTTTCGATTGGTGAGAGCGGGTGAAACCTGGGATAGGGCGGCTGAAACGCTATACCGTGGCGGCTCCTACGGCAACGGCTCGGCGATGAGAATCGCCCCCGTGGGGGTGTTGTACCATGATGACCTGGCTGGATTGAGGGAGGTGGCCCGTAAGTCAAGTCAGATTACCCATAGCCATGAGCTGGGCAAGGGAGGGGCGGCTTTGCAGGCGTATGCCGTGGCCCTGGCTGTGAACTTGGAACCGACGGAGCTTGTTGACTCCACGGAATTCTTGGCCAGGCTCGACGAGCTTGTTGACCACGAAGTATACAGGCAGAAGCTGACGAAGGTGGCGGCCCTCCTCGACGAGGCAGATAGAGCCAGGGTTGCTGCTGAGCTGGGGAACGGTATCGAGGCTTTCAATTCGGTGCCCACAGCCATATATTCGTTTCTTTCTCATTCCCGTTCCTTTGAGGAGGCGGTTCTCTTTGCTGTCAGCCTCGGCGGAGACACCGATACCATAGCTGCGATGACCGGGGCCATCTCGGGCGCTTACCTGGGGCTTGGCTCTATTCCTGAGAGGTGGCGAATGAAACTCGAGAACCGGCTCTATATAGAAGAACTGGCGGAGAAGCTGTCCCAGATTGCCGTTCAAAGGGTGAGGGATACCTGACTCTAAATGTGGAGTTCGATTATGTCGCCGTCCTGGAGGGCGTGCTGGGGGCCAACTCTCTGGCCGTCGAACTTCCCTGAGCCCCATATCAACGCGAACTTCAACTTGTGCCGGAAATCCTTGTGAACGGATTCGGCGGCATCTTTCAGCGTGCTGCCCCTCTTCAGGATTACCGGGTCCGAGAGGTCAGCTTTTGCTCCCGGCGTCTTGGTGTGCACCCGGATAATATCCAGCGCTTCGAAAAGCCTCCTCCGTACCTCTTTCAGGCTGTTCCCTTCCTTTGCGGACACTACAATCACGGGGAAACCGGCACCATACCGCGAACTCAGTTCATGCTGGTTGGCATTCGAGGCATCCAGGTCACTCTTGTTCCCGATGATTACCATTTCCCTTTGGCGCCTGCCGATGGTTGCTTCCGGGCTATCGCTTGTGGTCGGCACTATGCCCATGCTTTCCAGCTCCTGGAGAGTCGTCTCCACCTGCTCTGTTGACTGGGCGCTCAGGTCCACGACAATAGCCACGAGGTCGGCGTTCCTGGCGATATTGTTGACCCAGGTGCGAGAATCGCGACCCGTTACCGGTGGTGTGTCCACTAGCTGAATCTGGATGTTTTCGAATTTCATCATCCCTATGTTGGGCCTTGTGGTGGTGAAGGGGTATTCGGCTACTTCGGGGGACGCTTCGGTAACTGCGGCCAGCAGCTGTGACTTGCCCACGTTCGGGAGCCCCACAAGAGCTACCTGGCCGGCGCCTTCCCTTCTTATGTAGAAGCTTGCCCTGCTGGTGGCGTGTTTTCGCTCGGCTTCCTCGGATATCTTGGCGATTTTCCTTCGCAGATCAGCGTGCAGTTTATCAGTGCCCTTGTGCTTAGGCATTATGGCCAGCATGGCTTCAAGGGCCTCGATCTTCTCCTCGGGGCTCCTGGCCATTCTGAAGCGCCTCTCGGCTTCGAAGTACTGCGGCGGTAGATTCGCTGGCATGCCTTTGCCCTGTTGATAATTTTAGCATAATCTCCTGTCATACGGTGACGTGAAATGGTTGCCAGGGCGTCTGCTTATGCTGCATTGCTGGTGGGCGTAATGTTATACTTATGGACGGCAAAGGTTTCTTGCCATCGGTGAATACGCTTTGACGAGGAGAAATATGATAGACGAAAAGCTGGTGGATAACATCAGAGCTTACGGTACTTACCAGGGTTCGGGAGAGGAAAGGCGTAGGATTCTCGTGGAGGAAATAGGGTTCAGGATAGGTGAGAAGGCGGAGTACGTCATCACCACGGGCTGCTTGCAGCCGGAAGGAATGCCCCATGTCCTCCGGGCCTTCAAGGACCTGCTGGACCATTTCCAGGTAGACTACACGCTGCTTTCAAAGGAGTACTGCTGCGGCTGGATGCCTCTCGGGCAGCCGGCAGTCATGGCCAAGAATGAAGAGGACATCGCCAGGACCAAGGAGCTATCCGGCGAGTTCATCCTGGAGAACTTCAGGCAGGCCGAGTCGCTGGGAGCGAAGTCCATTGTCCTGTTCTGCGCCGCCTGCGAGCCCAACTATGCCAATTACATTGGATCCACCAGGCTGGAGCTCATCTCCCAGAGTGAACTCCTTGACCGCTTTTTCCACGGCGGCAAGCTTGACTCGGAGCTGGACTATTACGCTGGCTGCTACCGCTTTCGGCGTCGGATCACCACAGAGCCGGTGGATGTTGAACCGTCCGTGCGGATACTCCGCAAGATAGAAGGGCTCAGGGTGAACCACCTGGACAACAAGCTCTGCTGCTACATACCGCCCCACATGGAACAGCTCGCCGCCAGCGTGACGGCCAGGACTGTGGCTACCATATGTTCGGGCTGCTACTACAACCTGAAAAACAAGCTGCAGGAGAGCGGTGACTGCCAGGTGAAGATGCTCCCCGAAGTGATACTGGAGGCACTCCAGGGCGCATAGCCCTGCACCGGCGGTTGACCCCTTTATCTCATCTTGAGTCCGCTTGGTCCAGGCTTGAGGAAGCGCAAACCCGTTGGAGATAATGCGTGTCGGAGTGTGGTGGCTGTGGCGGCGTCAGACACTGTGACCGACAAGAGCCCCCAGGTTTTCTGGTAGAGTAAGGGGCCAGGCGTGTCATGCGCTGGTTCCATCGCGACCTGCGAGGAAGGACCGATCATGAAGTGGATATCTTTGCTTCTTTTGCTTCCAACCGGCATCGTTTTCTCAGGCTGTTCCTGGCCGGAGGACGGGCTTTCTTCGGGACAACCGTCAGGAGAACCGGTGGTTGAACACAAGTTTGTTGAGGCTGGCGGCGTTCAGTGGCACTACGTGGAAGCAGGTGCTGGTGAGGCTGTTGTCTTCCTCCACGGTCTGCCCGAAAGCTGGTTTTCGTGGCATCACCAGATTGATGAAGTGAGCCGGGAATATCGCGCGATTGCCGTTGACCTCAAGGGGTATGGGCAGTCCGATAAGCGGGATGGAGACTACTCGTCCCAGGCAGTGGCAAACGAGCTCATTGCCCTCTTCGACGCTATCGGCCTGGAGGAGTTCTCGCTGGTCACCCACGATTGGGGCACGGTGATCGGTGATTGCGTGGCAAGCAGAGTCCCGGACCGAGTCATCAAGTATGTCCGCATGCAGGCACCGGTGCTCAAGATTGAGCCTGCCAACCACCCACAGTTCGAGCTCTTCAGAAATCAGGAGTTGGCCACGAGCATCATGTCTGACGCGAGGGCTTTTGTCACCATGGTCTATGAATCTCGGACTGTGCAAGAAATCGGCGATGAGGACATGGAAGGCATCATCCGCGAGTTCAGCCGCCCCGGCGTTGCAGAAGCTGTCCCGCGGTATTTCCGGGACTTCACCATGGAAAGCGAAGAAGTCAGGCGAGAGCGTTTTGCGAAGATGACCTTCCCGGTGCTGGCGCTTCAAGGTGAGAAAGACCCCGCTCAGCCACTGTGGTACTTCGAAGGTATTGAAGGGGTGTTTCCAGATGTAAGGCTTCAAATTGTCGAGGACGCGGGTCACTTCACGGAACTGGAAAAGCCCGACGAGGTCAGCCATGCCATCCTGGATTTCTTGGGCGAGTAGTGTAGTGTATTCCAAACGGCTTTACAGCAATTCATGTTTTCCCCGTGAGAGGCACCCGTGGGTGTCAGGTCTCCTGACCTGACCCAGCGCTGTAGGGACAGTACCTTTAGGTGTGTCCGCTGAACCAGCGACATGCGCTTCTTGAGCAGATGAGGGCGCTCAGCTGTCGGCGCTTGCGATCAGCCTCGGGCAGTGGGTCTGCTCCGGGTGGTTGTCCATACTCCCGGTCGTGCGCCGCATCGGCAGATGGTTCAAGTTCATCCTGGAGGCTGGTATGGAAGGTGCCGCTCGATAGGATAACGGAGGGGAATGTGTCAACCGTCCGCAGTTTCTTGTATACTCTGGGGTTGCAGCGTTTTGAGATTGCCCATCCTGCTGGAATAGAATCCACGCAACGTGAGGGGAATGTATGAAAGCTTGTGAAGCCTGCTATGAGTGCCTGGAGAGACTGGCCTACCAGGCCGCAGAACTGGCGACTGACGACGAACAGACCAGAGCCACGGCATTAGAAGAGAGCCTGAAGGTACTCAGGAACGACTTCTCCTGTGATGAGGTGTCCATCGTTGTGGCTACCAAGATTCATGACGTAATAAAGGGAATAACTCAAAACCCTGACCCTTACCGGCAGATGAAGGACAGAGAGATTGCAGTTGCCAGGGAGTTGTCGAGTGGAGGGAAGGTTGACACTCGAAACGATTTCCTGGGTTGTCTTAGGTTTGCCGCCCTGGGAAACGCCATAGACTTCTTCAGGCCTCTTGATGACGCTAGGAAAGATGTGAAAGCGCAGCTGGATTTCGCGATTGACGATTCAGA
>Ga0209986_10002224_pt1 | contig 17988 bp, 27 predicted proteins | sample BlataG_FD_183168 | JGI IMG/M metagenome (GOLD analysis project Ga0209986, IMG submission 183168) | Deep subsurface microbial communities from Black Sea to uncover new lineages of life (NeLLi) - Black_00105 metaG (SPAdes) (version 2) | ecosystem: Environmental > Aquatic > Marine > Oceanic >...
CGCCATAAACTAAAGTAATATCAGGATTTTCTCTTATCAAAACGTCTTCTAATTTTTTTAACATTTCTCCTGTTTGATATCCATGCGTTCCAGATCCAACTTCTAAATTATAATTGGGCTCTGGAATACTTAATTCATCGAAAAATATTTTTGACATCCCATAATCATAATGCTGTCCGGTATGAATCAAAATTTCTTCATGCTTCTTCCTAAGCTCTCTTAATAAAGGTGCAGCTTTTATAAACTGTGGTCGTGCTCCTACTATGGATGCGATTTTCATTATAACTCCTCAATAATCTTTGTACTCTATCAATCTTTTTCAGCTTCAGTACCTATAAGTCTTTGTTTTTCTTCATCGCTAAACTCATAATAATCTTTTTCTTTTAAATCTTGCATAATAGTAATGATCTCTTGTATATTTAGAAACCCTGTTTCTTTGCATGCAAGCAAAAATCCTGAAATGTTCAATACAATTATATTCCTTTTCATTGCGATTCTTCTTGCCTTATTATCACTTATAAGCAATATTGAATCTTGAAACTGTTTGCATAATACTATACATTCCCTTTCGCCAGAACCTAAATTTGTAAACTCGTCATCAATTTCTGCCTCTAAATTTTCATCATCTATCTTTTTTACTTTTACCCAGTTTTTATTCAATAAATCAGTAATCAGATCAGTCTTAGCAATCTCCCGAAAGACTGAAACTGGGATATATAAACTTTCTTCTCCAAAGAAATTTTTCACCAAGTTTAATCGCCCAATTTTTAAGAAAGAGCTTAAAAAGTCCGTGTCGCATACGATTATCATCTTACCGCCTTAATTCGGCAGCTTTCTTTGCCATCCTTTCCATCTCTTTCGAACTCACATTCACTTTCCGTTTAATCCCTCTTCTATAAAAAATCTCTTTCATCTCCTCAATGTTTAGAGACGCGATCTCACAAGCTTTTCCAAAAGAGATTTCTCCCTTTTTATACAATTCACAGGCAATAGATACTCTTAAATCTTTTCTGGTGGCTAAAAGTGTGTTAATCGCTTCTTTAACAAACTCCTCCTTATTCTTATATAATCCTATACTTGAAATGATATCCAGTTCTTTCTTTATCAGATCATTTGATATATCCATTTTATCTCCTCTATCTAATTCCATATCTATAAATATTTTTTTGAGTTATTAAGTTTTATCCATGACTGAAGTCCCTTGCGTATCGGTATACCAATTTTCATCTTTGCCTTTTATACTCTTTAATAATGCGTATGCCTCATTTGACAATGAAATATTCTTTGTTATAAATTTTCACCTATACTCATATAGGTACACATACTTTTAAAAAGTTTCTATGAAGTCGTGCGATTTTCATTCTAAAACCTCTTTATACAGCTTTAACAATTTTTTAGACTCAATTTCCCAATTATATTTTTCTTTTGCTAACTTTTTTGCTTTTTTTCCAATTTCTAGGCAAATATCTGGATTTTCTTTTAAATAACAAATAATTTTACAAATTTCATCTTTGGAATTTCCATCAATAGCAAATCCTATCTTGTTATTTTCAACGAAAGTAGCTGCATCTGTATTTTTATCAACAATCACAGGAATACCACACATCATAGCTTCAAATAATTTTACAGGGAAAGCTAACTTAACATTAATTGAATCTGATCCATAAACAGCATAAATGCAATCACTTTTTTCATAGAAATTTAAAATCTCAGAATATATAAAAGATCCAAACACCTTAACTTGAGCATATTTCAGAGATTCTTTTTTTATTTCTTCTCTATGGGTACCCCCACCAACCACATGAATCTCAATGTTTTCTATGTCTTTACAAGCATCAAATAAGTTTAATAACGATTTTGGATATCTTATACTTCCAATATAAGAAATTATAAATTTTTTCATATTTGTTTTCTTAAAACTCTCGAAAATGTCTTTTTCTGCAACATTATAGATTATTTCTTTTTTAGTATTTTTAGATAAAGTTTTGGAATAGTTCTCCATCAATCCAGGAGTTGCTGTTATTATGCCCTCTATGTTTTTAACCAAGAATTCCTCTATTTTTTTAAAAAGAAAAGCAAGTTTTCTAAATCCTGCATTTAGGAGATAATGATAATAAAGTTCGTGAGCATCAAAAATAACCTTCTTATTTAGTATTTTTGATAGAAAAATACCAATAGGCAATGTATCGAAATCGTGGCAGTGAATTACGTCAAATTTTCTGAAAACCATTTTAAAAAAGACAGCAATATCCCATAAAAATAGATAAACAAAAAGTGTAATTTTTCCGTAAAGTGCTTTTAATCGTATTCTTTCAATTTTTATCCCATCGATAACTTCTTTTTTGGGATACTTGCATTCTCGATCCCAGGCTAAAACTGTAACATCATACCCATTATTAACAAGAGATTTAGCTTCTTTGTACACTCTTGGATCAGGCTTAAACGGATTTGATAACAGCATTATCACTTTTTTCATTTTAAAACACCATATAAAAAACCTATTCCATAACTTATAACACTTGATATGTATGTAATGAGAATTAAACCTATATATTTAATTTTCTTATGTTTTGAATAAGTAGACAAAGAAAAGATAATAGAAGAACTGAGAAAGATAAAAATCACAAGCAAAAAAAATTTGAATAGGATATTGTAGATAAAATACGCTACGGGAAAGAAAATAAGGGAAATAACATAAATCAAAGAGATCAAATAAATAGGTTTAAAAGAGGAGGGATGCTTTTTTATTATCTTTGTTCTTGCCTTCCCATATTCGAACATCCTTTTGCACCATTTCCTTAAATTAGATCTCATTTTATGATAAACAATAGCTGTAGGTGTATAAATAAGTCTGTATCCATTTTTTCTTATTCTAAAGTTAAGATCGAAATCTTCACCAACATCAAAGTTTTCATCAAATTCTCCTATAATTTTCAAAATATTTTTGTGGTAAAGTGCGTTGCAGTTTGGTATACTCTCAACTTCCTTTTCATCTTTAAAATTTGTTCCTTGTGCAGAACCTATACCCCCCCACCAAGTATTGAGCATTATCCCTAACGACTTGATAAAATCTGAAGATTTTCCAGACGTTTTTGTATTTCCACCAACTCCTGCTATTTTTTTATCTTTGTTATTATATAAACATTCTACCAATTTTTTTAGCCAACATCTATCAGCTTCACAGTCTCCATCTATATAAGCTATAAAATTACCTTTACTATTTTTCCAGCCGATATTTCTGCTGTGAGGAATGTTTCCATTTTTATCAATTATTAATTTAACTGGATACTTTTTTATAATTTCTACTGTCCTATCAGTAGATCCCCCGTCTACAACTATAATTTCGTAATTAGTATGATCTTGATTCATAAGAGTATCCAAACATTCTTCTATATTTTTTTCCTCGTTGTATGTAGGAATTACAATTGAAATTTTTGGATATTTTCTTCTTGAGTTATCCACTTTTATCCCTTCTTATAATGTCCAAACAAAACAAAAAAAAGTTTTTGAATGCTGGTAAAGCAATCAATATAATCAATATGCATACAATCCAAATAGTGTCTCCAGTTGTCAAATCAGTCATAAGCACTGTATATAAATAAAAAAGTAAAAGAATAACTAATGAAATAAACCAAATTAGATCTCCTTTATTTTTATTTGTCTCTTTCATTTTATCACTGTATTTTTACAATTTTACATAACTTATACATTTCTTAGCATCCTCCTAATTATCATATGATGTTTTTATACTTCTATCTATCTTCAAAATCTTTTTTATATTTTTCTATAATATTTTGGGTGTGTAGACAGACGATATTCATCTTAGCCTAATCTCAATCCCTTTTATATCTTTGAAATCTTTATCAGAATAGCTTTATTTATTTGATGATTGTATTTATTTCATTTCTTCTATCGCTCTTTTAATTCTCTCTAAAAATCTCTTTGCATCTTCCACAATGGATTCTGCTTCTTCTTCACTGATTTTCTTTTCAATATCATAATCTGCGGCTTCTCTTCATCCTTCGCATGTGACAATGCACGACCATAGGCCTTCTCTATAAAATCCTCCCTCACAAATTCCAATCCAAATTTTAATATAACACCTTTATGTCCTTTGGGATATATCTCCCTTGTGGATAATAAGGCCCTCGCTGCATAGAACATTGAATAATAAGCTCTGCTCACTGCATCATTGTAGTATCCACCTTTTAAAAGATATTCTGCCGCACTTAGTCTTTCCTCTGCATTTTTGATGTATTTCTCATGCAATTTTTATCCCCTCACTCATTACATTTTTTTTAAATGGATTTTTCTCCTCTAAATCTCCTGAACCGAGAACTTTTATTGAGATATATTCTTCTGTATCCAGTAGTACATCGAATGCTAGTCCAGTCATGACTCTCCAGCCTTCTGCTTCTTTCTCCTTCCATATAACTAAAATATCAATATCAGAATCCTCCCTTGCCTCTCCCCTCGCAACAGAGCCAAATAAGATGATACTATCTATCCTATCTCTATACTTCTCAAGGGCTCTTCTCACGAATTCATCTACTGCTTTTTGATATTTCTTTTGGATTTGTATATCCATATTACTTCACTTTTTGTTATATATTTAAATCTTCTGCTTTAAAATAGCAGAGAGTATATATCAAAGAAAAATCTAACTAAGAATTCTTGAAAGAAAAAGAATGAGTATTTTTTGTTATTCTTGGAACTGCGTTCATTTACTATTATCCTTAAACATTCTTTCTATCTCATGAACTAATTTCTCAGCTCTCTCAATCGCATTCTCCGCTTCCCTCTCTGAAATCGTTCCTGCAGCATTGTATGTTGTGATATGCCTCTTTCTGCGCATTCTATCCAAAATGGTGACATCTTCTTTTCTCAAAAATAGTTCTGCAAATCTAACTACAGAAATATGCTGATTCCTACCAGAAGGCCTATATCCTTTTGAGAACATAAGCGCTCTAATCGCCTGCAACATAGCATTATAAGCAATTGAGAAAGCCCAATCATCGTTCTCTCTCAAGATAGTCTTCGCAGCTTTTATATCTCTCTTCGCAAGATTCAAAGCATCCTCTATCTTCTTCTTATTTACTGGCAATCTTTTTATATATCCTTCTTTCTCAAGTTCATCCAGCATGCAAATCTCCTATCAACATGGCCTTTGGCTCTTTTAGCACATTTAAGACAAATGGATCTTTACTTTTTACTCTCTTCTCGAATTCTTTTACCGTAAACAGAACATAATTTATCTCACGAGATAATCTTTTTTCAACTTCCTTTATTTTTATTATAAGTTTATCTTCATTTATCTCCCCAATTATAAAGATGTCAATGTCGCTATTTACTGTTGCTTCCCCGCTTGCAAAAGATCCATAAATGAAAGCCATCTCTACACCTATTTCGATCAGACTATCCTTCAATTCTTTTGCCACTCCCTCCGTCTTTATGATAATACTCGCTAACTCATTGTAGATGGGCATTTTTTTGTTTGCTACATAATATTTTGAGTTTCCTTTTCTTTCGCTCTTCAATAATCCTATTTCCTCTAAATTCGCTAATTCTCTCCGAACTGCATTTATGTTCTCCTTCGTGCTTCTTGCGATTTCTCTGATGTACATATCTCTTTCCGGATTCATCATAAATAATGTTAGCAACTTAACTCTTGTCTTGGATGTGAACAACTTCTGAAGCATGTATACAAATAGTATTCGTTTGTATAAAAATGTTACTCAATATCAGGAACGATTAAAATACCCTTCTATTCTTAAATAGCGAACAGTATATATCAAAGAAGAAATTCAAAATATAAAAAGAACGAGTATTTTTGTTATTCTTTGAACTATGTTCATATTCCTTACAATAAATCTTCTATGGCTTTCTTGTATGCCGAGATAATTGCAATCGCTCTCATTACATAAGGATAGGCGATCTATTTTTTAAAGTTTACGATCTCAATTTCTTCTATATCTTTGAAATCTTTATCAGAACAACTTTACAAATTCTTCTTTACCTGCCAAATTATCAATGACATTATTGATTTCTACTAAATCATTTTGAAAAAAGAATGACACCATCTTTAATCATTTTTTCGATAACTTCTTTCATCTTAGTATACTCACTCTCTGTGTAAATATGAGGCTCAATGCCAGAAATTTCAATAGTTTTCTTTACCTTTGCATATGCATCTTCTCTCTTCTGTCCTTTGTATACAACAAGTAAATCTATATCACTCGCTGTAGTGTAACTATCTTTTGCATAAGACCCAAATAAAACAATCAAAGAGATTGGTAACTCTCCTTTAAGTTTATCCAACTTATCTTTAATAATTCTGATGAGTTCTTTTCTATCAAATCTTTGATAAAAGACTTGAACAGAATTTGAATATTTCTTCTGCATATTTAATCAGCCTCATCGCCTCTTCTTTAGTATATCTCCTTCTTGGTGATCCTGAAGGATGAGCATTTGGATATCTTGTGGGAATATAAGCTTTATCCAACTCCAGAGCTTTATCTATAAGGTCTTCGGGAACTTTATGTCTCTTAGATAATTCTTTTAGCAGATCAAATGCAGAATGTCCCCATGCTTCTGCATGCATCTTCTGAAATACTGCCTTCATAGCTTTTTCTGCGGATTGTTGAGCTGAAAAACAAGCCCAGTTGTAAAATTCATGCTCCAGATCACTTTTAGCATGCTCCAAATCCCCTTCAGCTTCATCTATCCAATCTTTGCTTCTCTCCATTTTTCCCTCCGTCTTAATACTTGATCTCTACAGCTCCTATTAATACTTTTTTCATGTGATCATATTTGATTATTCTATGCTTATATCTCTTCTTAATTTTAAATATTTTGCGATCTCTTTCTATTTAAAGCAAATTTTACCTTTCAATATTCTCATCACATAAAGATAGATGATCTGTTTTTTTAAAGTTTACTATGAAACTGTATAAAATTTTAATCCTCTTTTATGAATTTTGACTGATAAAATTTTATAGATTAAAACTAATCTAGTTAGAGTAAAGAATAAAAACAATAGACTTGTAGTACATAATAGGCGAATAAAATGAGAATGGACGATGCTAGGAAAAAACACAAAGATGAATGGGTGCTTGTAGAAATCCTGAAGGAAGATGAATTTGGTAATCCTATACAAGTAAGAGTTTTAGCTCATAGCAGAACGAGAGATGATACATATAAAGCTTTAAAAAGTGCTAAAGATAAGTATATTTATCACTTTTATACAGGAGAGATACCAAAAGAGGGATATGCGGTGGCTCTTCATGAATGAAATTAATCTTGAGATCATTAGAAAATTTATTCAAGAAGATAAGTTTATCATTTCAACTCATGCAAGAATTAGAATGTTCCAAAGGAATATATCTACAGATGATATTAGAGACCTTATAATGAAGGGAGAAATAATTGAAGAATATCCGGGAGATGAACCATGCCCATCTATTTTGATTCTAGGATTCTTAGATAAGAATCCTTATCATATTGTTGTTGCTCAATGCGAAGATCATATAAGGATAGTAACTGTTTATTACCCAGAAGAAGACAAATGGGTAGATTATAAAGTAAGGAGGGATAGAAAATGAAACCAAATAAATGTAGTTTTTGTAAGGGCAAATTGTCTAAAGGCAAGACTGAATTTGTTGCAAAGGTAGGAAGTGAAGTGATCTCTCTCAAGGGTGTTCCAGCCTACATTTGTGAGGAATGCGGAGAGGCATATTATTCACCAGAAATTTCAAGAAAAATAGATAAGATTATGAGAGACTTCCATGAAGGCAAGCTTTTAGCACGCCCTATAGCGGCTGGTGAGATCGAACTTGAGAATATAAGCGTTTAGATACAAATTACACGAAATGAGAAAATAACTTTAATAGGAAGGTCCTTACTGTTTAGAATTGTTCTTAAAAAAGACAGAAATTAATTCATTAGATTCAAAAAACTTTGTCACGATTTGCCTCCGAAGGATTATGTTGATGGCTTATCAAGGCTAAGTTTTCTAAAAAACTTCAAAATCAGCTTGGACTTCAGAAATGATATTCTTGAGATAGAATAATTACTAACATGGTTGGAAAAAATCAATATTTTTATATTCCAACGATCTCAATTCCTTCTATTGCCTCTTTGGTAAGATTTATTCTAAATTCACTTCTCAAAATAAATATGGCTTGTGGATTAACAGTGTACTTGTGTTTTTTGAATTTTTAAAATTAAGGAATCTATAAATACCTTCCATTCTGGCCTCAAGTTTCTAGGGATGAAGTGATTGGTCGAGTTTCCTATGTAATAACTATTTTTTCTTGCTTCTTTTAATTTCAGCAAAAGATCGTTCAGAAAAGTTGATTGATTTACCTTGTAAAAGTTTAGCATAAGATTTAATGCTTTAAACAAATTTCCTTTATGAAAATCCAAATCTAGGCAGTAAAATAGATCGTAGATATCCTTTCCTTCCATTCTATTGTACAGAGTAATGAACTTCCTTGCCATCAGATCTTCCAGAGAATAAACGTTGAAGATCACTGGATGTGTTTCTATAAAAGGGGATTTTACTAGGATATCCTCTATCTCTAGAAACTCAGTTTTGGTAAGATAGAACTCTATTCTTACTCGATCTTTTTCATCGAACTCATTCATATAGTAACAGTCAAGTCTCAAAGTTCTATGAAGGATTCTTGGACCTTCTATATCAAATCCCCTTATTCCTATAACTCTTTCTTTAATCGTAGAGATTTTTTCACCCAGATCCTTATTTGAGATAAAATCTAGGTCTATGTCTTCTGAAAATCTGCTTACTCCTAATTTTGCTAGATATGCCCTGTTTAAAGCGGTTCCGCCTTTCAAGGTCACCTCTGGAAACAAATCTTTCAGCTGCTCTAGAATGATCGAAATTTTTTCATCTTTTGATAGATACTTCAGACCGAGACCAGTTTTTGAAGCTAAATATCTTAAAATCTCTGGATCAGCCATGATACCACCACGAGAGTATATTTTCTTTTCCAAGATTGTCCAGTACCATCCATTCTTTTATGTACTGACCTCTACTCTTTCCCGAAGGTATTAATTTCGTGTTGTTTTTAACTCTTTTTCTAAAGTAATCTAAAATCTCTTCTGAAATTTTATCTGTTTCATTTTTCAATAACTCCAGAATGTATCCAGTTCTCTGGCATAAAGAACTTGATGCAAGTTCAAAATACCCTATAAACTCGTTCCAATCCAGCTTAGCATCATATAGCGCTTTCGTTATTGTTGAATAACCCCCACTATACTGTGGTTTATAAAAGCAATCAAAGAAAGTCTTCGCTGTTGTAGAGATATAAACACCGTTATAGTATGTTATTCCTGTAGCTCTCTTGTCCATTGCCACGGATTTGAATGTATACTCCCCTATACTCCTCTTCATAGATTTGGTCTTTGTCACGATAAATATGGTGAAAGGCTCATAATCCAAAAGATCGTAGATCCTCAGAGCAGAAGAAAAACCGATGTATCCTTTAAATAGTGCTAAAGCAATTCTATAAGGATTCTTTATTGCAGGAATATCGGATGACTTTTCTTGAACCAAATATATCCCTCTTTTCAGCCTGTGAAGATAACCTTTTGAAGAGAGACTGGAACAAATTTTGTTTATTTGGTAAGATTTTAGGTTTGGAAAGAGATCTCCTATTTCATCAGTATAAATTATATCGTTTGAGGATATCGTATGGAAGATCATCTGTTCTTGTTTGCTCAGATAGATATTTTTATTCATATAATACTATATTAAGGTACTATCTTTATAAAATTTTCTATGCTGATAAGCAAAGTGTTTGTTCAGCCAAGACTATTGTCGGAACAAATACAGTCGATTCTCCTTTTTCTGCAGTTCCAATTTTTCCAGTTTCTTTGCAACTCCCATTTTTTCACCTATGTCTTAATTACTCGAAGGGTTTATAAATTAAAAACTTCATTTATTCAGAGTAAAAAATAAAAACTATAAACTTTGTAGCATGAAATTGAATAGAAAGACATCAAGAAAAAATATAAGGATGGGTGGATACATAGAGAAATTTTAAAAGGTATGAGCCCAACATTTTTACTTTTTAATGATCTCAATTCCTTCTATATTTTTGAAATCTTTATCAGAATAGCTTTATTTATTTGATGGCTGTATTTATTTCATTTCTTCTATCGCGCTTTTAATTCTTTCTAAGAACTTCTCTGCATCTTCCACAATGGATTCTGCCTCTTCTTTTGATGGCTCATAGTAAATGTCATAATCTACTTTTTCACGCTTCATTTCTGCTTTTGCCAAACTCTTTGCGTATAATTCTTCAATAACCCCTTCAGTAACAAACTGTAGGCCAAATTGCGAAACTACGCCAGTATGTGTCTTTGGATAAATATTTTTTAATGCAAGTAAAGCTTTGGCAGTATGAAACATAACATAGTATGCCTCGCTTATGGAGTCAGTAAACATATCATTCTCAAACAGAATATTGGCTGATCTTAGCTTCTCTTCTGCTCTCTCCAGATGTCTCTTCCATTCTTTCATATAATACTACACCTTCTTTCAAGATATTTCTCACAAATGAATACTTTTCTCTAATTAAAAATTCAAAATGTTTTTTTTTCATATCTTTCACTGAAACGAGTTCCTCATATTTTAATAATATTGGAAACGACAGATCCACCAATTCTTCTAGACTCACATCACCTATAACCAAAATATCAATATCAGAATCCTCTCTCGCTTCCCCCCTCGCAACAGAACCGAATAAAATGATGCTATCTATCTTATCCCTATATTTTTCTAATGCCCTTCTTGCAAATTCATCCGCTGCTTTTTGATATCTCTTTTGGATTTGTATATCCATATTACTTCACTTTTTGGTATATATTTAAATCTTCTGCTCTAAGTATCGTGCAGTATAAAGAAGAATCTAAATATCTTAATCTCGTTTATAAATTTTACTTCTTTTATGAACTTTGAGTACATAATTCATCAACATTTATAAATCCAGAAAAATCTTTCCTTTTAATGGCTTCTCTAGCTTCTTTTATTATCTTCTCTTCTTCAGAAGTCAAAAAGTAATTTCCTATCTCCGATGCAGATAAAACCTTTTTTAAATAGTCCAGATCTTCTCTGATCTTCTTGATTTCCATTGAGATATCAACATTAGATGACATGCTTCTCCTTTTAAAATAACATTTTCTTCCTTAAACAGTTTTTGATTTATGGTGCATGCAATTATTTTTTACTTGCACTAACAAAAGATTTAACAAGATCACATTCTATCTATTCTTCAAGCATTTCCTTAATGACCTCTCTGATCTTATATTTAGGTTCAAATCCTATCTCTTTTATTCTCGATATATCCACAGAGAAATCTTTCACCAACGTTTCATTTCTTGGATTGTCTAAAAACTTTATTCTCGGATTGTATCCGTGCTTCTCGGCATATTTTTTTATCATATCTGAGATTTCTAAGACTGATGCGGACTCATTTCCAGCCAAGCAAAACTCCTGACAATTTTTTTCATTGGAAATCTTTGAAACGGCCAAACGATACGCTGATGCAACATCTTTGACATGTATAAAATTTCTTGCCTGTGTTCCGGGCTTGTAAATTGTCATGTCTTTATTTTCCTTTACACTATTGATAAACTTGTTTATCACAGTATTTTTTGTTATTTTTTTTCCATTTAAAGTATGAGTTCCATACACATTGCTCATTATGAATATATAAGTTGAAAAACTATTTTTTGAGAATAATTTTATATTTTCTGTTCCTAAATATTTTGTAAATCCGTAGAAGTTCATAGGGTTCTTGGGATGATTCTCGTCTATGGGAAAATATTTAAGATCACCAAAAATCGCCATTGAAGATGCAAAGATCAAAGGTATCTTATATTTGCGAGATAAGTAGGCTATATTCAATGTTCCCAGAACATTTATTTCATAAGCTAACTCTGGATCGTTTGCACATTCGGGAATCCCAGAGATTGCTGCTAAATGAATTATGCAGTCAAAAGGTAGAAGTTTTTCCAAAGCCTCTCTATCCCTGATATCAACATTTAGAATCTTATTTCCATTTATTTCACTAATCTGGGATGAATAAAAATTATCTATCGGAATGATCTCATGATCTTTTATAAACTCATAACAAACTCTCGATCCGATGTATCCTCCTGCTCCAGTAACTAATACTTTCATGAGAGGTAATAAAAGAATTGAAATATAAAACTTTCGCAGATAGTCTCATCAGAAGTTTATAAATAACTTTCTATAAATATCGAAAGCTTTATAAATAAAGAAATCAAAAAATAGAATATGAAGAAGATCGATCTAATTTACAATGAGATGTTATATAACTACTATGAGCTGAAAAATAAAAAACTTACGCAGAATTACTTATCGAGAAAACTAAAAGTTTCTTTAAGCACTGTGAATAATGCTTTGAAACCTCTCGTCTCAATAAATACTATAGAGGTAAATCCAATGAATTTCATAATGACTGATGCTCATAAAATTCTGCTTTATTGGGCAACGAAAAGAAAATTAAAAAGTGAGATCTTCTATAAAACAAGATTTGAAGATAATATTTCTAATATAGAAAAAAATATGCCAGATGATATCATATTTGCAGCTTTTTCAGCTTACAAACTTAGATTTTCCGAGATTCCTGCTGATTACAGCGAAGTATATGTTTATTCTGAGAAAGATTGCAAAAAAAGATTCCCTGAAAGAAAGGGAACGGCAAATGTTTTTTTTCTGAAAAAAGACAAAATTATGAATAATTATGGCAAAACGACAACTCTTGCTCAGACTTTTGTTGATTTATGGAACATAAACACATGGTACGCTCAGGAGTTTCTAAAGGCACTTGAAAAAAAGATGGAGGGATAGCATGGAGTTTTGGAATGAGGCGATAGTTGAAAGAAGCTGGGAAATATTAAAAAAAATTTCAAGAGAGTTTGATTTTGTACTGATCGGAGGCTGGGCTATATATCTCTGGAGCAAGGGACAGAAATCTCGAGACATAGACATTATAATAGAATATGGTGCCTTAGATTACCTAAAAAAGAATTATCCTCTCAAAAAGAATGACTTTCTCAAGAAATATGAGATAATCATAAATGAGGTAGATATTGATATTTATCTCCCTTATTTTTCCAGGTTCCCCATTCCCATTGAGGATATTATTCAGAATAAGACAAAAATAGAAGGTTTCACAATAGTTTTACCTGAAATTCTTCTGATTTTGAAACAAAATGCTGAATTTGATAGAAAGGACTCGATAAAAGGGCAGAAGGATAGGCTTGACATAATAAATCTTCTAATGAAAGTAGATATTGATTGGTTAAAGTACAAAGAACTTATAGATAAATACAGTCTGCAGGGATACCGTGAAAGACTCATTCATATTATAAAAACTTTCGATACAACGGATATGAATCCAAGACAGTACAAATTATGGAAAAGAAAGATTCTGGAGGAGATTGGATAATCCAAGTGCCCTAATTCATCTTGGATATCCTATTCCATAATATATTTTTATCTTCTCTGGATTCAGAACTCTTTTAGTATCAACTATTACAATATTATCACTTTTTTTCCAGTCTAAATTTTTAAATTTCTTATTTTCAGTCATTATCACAATGCAATCTATATTTTCAAAATCTTCTTTGTATTTTACATATTCTTCTATTTCTTTTTTTGTAAATAATGGATCGTATAGAAAGATATCTGCTTTTAACTCTTTTAACTTTTTAATTAGAGGAATCGTAGGAGAGTTTCTGACCTCTTTAACCCCACTTCTGAATGACAACCCCCAAATCAAAATTTTAGAATCTTTAATATTTTTTCCTATTTCGTTTAAACCTTTAATTATCAGATTCACCACATGATCTACCATGGAATCGTTTATTTTTCTAGATATTTTTGTTAGTTCTGTTTTTTTGTTCATTATAAAATAAGGATAAACAGGTATACAATGCCCACCAACACCAGGCCCAGGATTGTGTAAATGACAGTAAGGCTGTGTATTTGCTTTTTCAAAAGCTTCTTTGGCATCTATCCCATTCTCTTCACAGTATATGGCCAATTCATTAGCAAGAGCTATATTAACATCTCTGTATATCCCTTCAAAAACTTTTATAGCCTCTGCCGTTTTTATATCCGTTTCTATAACTCCTTTTTTGTTTATAATAGTATAAATCCCTTCTAAAACTTCATTTGTTTTTTCATCCACCCCACCAACTATTTTTGGATACTTGCCAGAGATATCGCGTATCGCAGTACCCGTAGATGTTCTTTCTGGGCAGTGTGCTACTCCAAAATCTCTGTCGCATTTTAATCCATTTTTTTCCAAAATAGGTATTAAAGACTCTGTAGCTCCTGGCGGCATTGTGCATTCTGTAATTACAATGTCTCCTTTTTCCAATCCTTTACTTATATCTTCCATTAAATTTTTTACAATATTCAGATCAGGCTTTTTGTTTTTATTCAAAAGGGTTGGTACAATAATAACATGAATATCTGAGATTTTAGAAGCTTCAACACTATTAAGAACAGCTTTCAATTTCTTATTTTTTACCACCTTTCTGACCAGCTCATCCAGTCCCTCTTCTTCTTTCACCGTGTTTTCTCCAGAATTAATCTTTTCAACAATATTTTTGTTAATATCTACACCAATAACATTAAATCCTCTATCTGCAAATACACATGCTAAAGGTAAACCCATCTTGCCGAGTCCATATACTGCCACTGTAATTTTTTCGATATTTTTTCTTATTTCATCAGCAGATAAGCCGTAACACTTCATTTCAATCACTTATCTTGACTATCTTATTCTCTTTATAGGATTCTATAGCTGACAAAGCTACTTTTAATACTTTTCTGCCATCTTTCACGCTTATTAACGGATCTTTGTCTTTTTCTATACACTCAATGAAATGCTCCAATTCATTTCTCAGAGGTTCCTTTTTTTCTACTTTGATGTCTATTTCTTCCTCCTCATTATAGAGTTTTATTGAGGAAGAGATATAATCAATAGATGCGATTCCCTTATCCCCTACTAACGTCAATGTTCTGATCTTATAGGGGGTCAGCCAATTCGTTTCAATAACTCCTGCATGACCATTTCTAAATTTTAGTAATATATTGGCATGATCCTCAAAATTGTGAATTACACTTCCAGCAGAAGCATACACGTATTCTACTTTATCATTATAGAGATAGGATATAATATCTATATCATGAACACCCAAATCTATTATTATTCCTACATCTCTTATTCTCGGATTGTAAGGTCCTACCCTCTTTGCAGAGATAGAAACGAGCTCCCCAAGTAATTCTGATTCTACCATCTCTTTAGTTTTTTCTATAACAGGATGAAATCGTAATATATGGCCTATCATTATTTTTACTTCTTCATTCATAGTATTTTTTATAATCTCATCTGCGTTTCCCAATGTGTCTGCAATAGGCTTCTCTATCAATAAATTTATCCCCTTCTTCATACAATCTAAAGCTACTTTTTTATGCAGTGTAGTTGGAACGACAATGCTGACGGCGTCTAGATCTTTTTTAAGCAATTCTTTATAATCTTTAAAAAATTGAGTATTGTATTTTCCAGCTAAAATTTTCCCTCTTTCTTCATTTATGTCAGATATGCCAATTATTTCCTGGTTCATCTCTGAATAAACTCTTAAATGATTTTTCCCCATTTCTCCTACGCCTATTACACCTACCCTCATTTGATCACCTTTAATATGAGATCTAGATCTTTTTCATCAACAGAGGGATGTATCGGTAGAGATAAAACTTCTTTCGAAAATCTCTCAGCATTTGGACATTTTTCATTAGAATTGTATAATCTTAATTTGTTTAAAGGAATGGGATAATAAATTTTGCTGGCAATCCCCTTTTCTTTAAGTTTTTGCTGAAGCTGATCCCTACTTATAGGATACTCATCGGTAATCCTTATAGTATATTGGTGATAGACGTGAAAAGCTTTTTTATTTTCCCTTGGTGTTACTATTCCTCTTACATTTTTCAGTTTTTTTGTTAGATATAGAGAATTTTTTCTTCTTTTTTCAATGAAAGAACCAATTTTTTTCAGCTGCTCTATACCTATAGCGGCAGATATCTCGTTCATTCTAAAGTTATACCCTAAGTATACATATTCATACTGGCTTTTCATCCCTATATTTCTTATCAGTCTGCATTTTTCTGTTATTTTTTCATCATCTGTAGTGATCATCCCCCCCTCTCCTGTTGTAATATTCTTTGTGGGATAAAATGAAAAACATCCTGCACCAAAACTGCCTACTTTTTTATTTTCGAAGACTGCGCCGTGAGCCTGGCACGCATCTTCTACTAAAATCAAACTGTGATCTTCTACCAGATCCATAATCTCTTTCATATTGCATGGATTTCCAAAAAGATGAACTGGCAGTATAGCTTCAGTTTTTTTCGTGATCTTTTCATTTATTCTTTCTATATCTATATTGAACTCTTCGTTAATATCGGCAAAAACAGTTTTTCCCCCCGCAAATATTATGGAGTTTGCAGTAGAAATGAATGTAAATGGTGTGGTGATAACTTCCTTTCTTATATTATGGGACAAGAGAGAGGTAATAAGAGCTGTAGTTCCTGAACTGACAGCTATACTATATTTGACTCCTACATATTCTGAAAATCTCTCCTCAAACTCCTTGACTTTTTTTCCCTGAGTCAAAATACCTGATTTCAAAACTTCTTTAACGGCTTCTATCTCTTCTTCGCCTATTATTGGTTTTGCGATGGGGATCATAAGATCACTTCTTTTTTACACTTTGGACAGAAATAATTATTCCCCTTTTTTATGAGCCTGGCACCACACTCACATATGTACCCTTTTAAGATCGCAGGATTTCCATACATCAAACCATGATCGGGAACATCTTTTGTCACGACACTCCCAGCTCCTATCATGGAGTATCTTCCAATAATAATTCCGCATATAATAGTGGAATTTGCCCCTATAGACGCCCCTTTCCTTATAATTGTATTTTTTATCTTCGTATCTTCCCAGATGAAACTTCGTGGATAAAGATCGTTAGTAAATACAACATGCGGACCTATAAAAACATCTTCTTCAATCTTCACCCCTTTGTAAATACAGGCATAGTTTTGAATCTTGCAGTTGTCTCCTATTTTCACGTCTCTGTCTATATATACCCCCTTTCCTATGTTGCAGTTTTTTCCTATTTTTACATCTTCTCTTATATGAACATAGTGCCAGATCTTTGTATTTTTGCCTATTTCTACGTTCTCTTCTATTTCTGCGGTTTTGTGTATGAACATCAAATTAATATTTCACTCGAATTTTATATACCTTTCTTTTTTTGTGAAAAAGGATCGTATTAGAAGGCTCGTAAGATAATTTCTAATTTCTTTAAATCCGTTTCTAAATTATAGTTCCAAAATTAAGATTTTACGAATCTTTTTCTTTGCTTTCTTTTATTTTAAAGGAGTGACCAATTATAAAAGCCAAAATTATCCCTATCACGACAATATAGAAGGGAAATCCCCTGTTATATGAGATTCCTGCAATTTCCTCCACTGCCAATCGTATCCTATAAAACTCATAACAGAGCCATGCACCGAGTACCGTTATCACCATCTGTGACCAGAACAACTGTTTATATCTGTTCATGATATCCTCTCTTTTTGTTTCTCATGATATAGTTTTATAAACTTTTTCATGAGTACATCCGAAGAATATAAAAACTCATCACACACAACGGTATTGGGCGGGGGTTACCGAGCTTGGAAAAGGTGCAGGGCTTAGGACCCTGTCTCGTAGGAGTACGCGGGTTCAAATCCCGTCCCCCGCACTGAAACCTCAGTGCACACGGTAGGCGACATTCAGCTCCGCTGAAGTCCCCTTTAAGAGAGAAAACATGTATGAAAAGAAAGAATTATTTTAAAAAGGAAAACAAATGGATGTA
>Ga0209986_10002225_pt1 | contig 17979 bp, 12 predicted proteins | sample BlataG_FD_183168 | JGI IMG/M metagenome (GOLD analysis project Ga0209986, IMG submission 183168) | Deep subsurface microbial communities from Black Sea to uncover new lineages of life (NeLLi) - Black_00105 metaG (SPAdes) (version 2) | ecosystem: Environmental > Aquatic > Marine > Oceanic >...
TGCTTGAAACTCTGTCTGTATTCTGATAAAATTGAGCATAGATTTTTATATACTCAGGTTCTTACTTCTCACAATTGGCCTCCCTTGGATCGGTGAAGAGGATGTTGAATTATCATTATCACACTAAGAAGACAGTGCAGAGCATCGGGATCGCATTGCTCATTATTCTTTCGAGCTTTGCGGGGTTTTTTGCGATTATTACGCCCGTAAAAGCTGCCGAATGGGATCTGATAATCAACGCGACTAATTATCCTGATACGAATGGAATATTAACCATAGAAAATACTATCCCTGATCCTCAGGACGGAGATATTATTGTTGAATCAACGGGAACATTGATACTAAGAAATTCCGTGCTGAGTTTTACCAATGACGGCACCCACCCACATTCTTTAATTGTCGATGGGGGGACGCTCATTTTAGACCGTGCGACTATCACAACGCATCTGAATCAGATTGATTCACAACCTAGACTTAATATAAACATTCAAAACGGTGCCACAGTAAACTCTTCCAATAGATCAACTCTGGAGTTCCCGGGTAATATTACGATCACTGGCGCCACAACCAAGGTAGTTTTGAGAGATACCGATATTACCGCGCATCCGGACGTTTCCACATATTTCACCATCCCCACAAAATTAGATCTTGTTAACGATGGTCCAATAATCAATATCGATAACGCGACCTTTGAGATGTATGATTCTGCCATCTTGAATCTCCCTGAGTATCCAATAGTTGGTGCCAAGTGGGCAGATAATCTCACGCTTTCCGGCAATGCTAATTTCACCGCCGTAAATTCCTATATAAGTGCAGATTTCGATAATAGTCAGAACACTCATAACTCAATTGTCCTGAAAGATCAGGCAAGTGCGTATCTTTATGGCTGCACCTTTGATGATCCCACGACACCGCCCGGGGAAGTTAGCGCAATAGCTGCTGAGAGTGGCAATAGTGCTGTCTTAAAACCAATGGCGAATGTGACGACAGAAGACACCACGGACGGGAATGTAAGTGAATTATGGTTCGAAGATGATGGAAAAACATATCATGTTGGCGCCGGAGAGAGTATGTCGGTGGGATCATTCGATACAAGCGCCCTCTCGACTGATCCGACCTCTGTGACTTTAGTTTTGAAATTCTCTGCAAGCATGACATATAACGGCGCTTTATCTATAACATACGCGATTGATCCAAATCCTTACAACTCTCTCAATATTTTCCCGCTAGCTGGTGATACCAATAGAGGTGAGAACGCGAGTCTGTTCGCATTAGGGGTGGATACTCTCGCAGAGATATCGAACCTGAAGATAAACTTCACACATAATGGCGATTCTGGTAACGTACAGTTCGATGTTATGTACTTGGTTGTCGAAGTTGGACCTCAGGCGTATATCTATCGCTGGGCGGATTTCCGTCTGGCCGACGAATATGGTGTTCCAATTCTCGGGTCAGAGCTCTCAGCCAGATTTACGGGCTCTTTAGCGCTCGAGGGCAAGAACGCCTACTATTACGCCCCAGTGGGAATATTGAGCGATCCGCCCTCGTACGTACTCTCATACATGGGCAAGAACGCGAGCAATTACCTGATCGCCGATAGCAATGGAAAGGTTCTCGTTCCATATCTCACCGATATAATCAATGGTAATTCTACTAGCAACTCATTGTTCGTCGGAAGATACAACTTCGCAGCAACAAATGGATCCGACTCCACAACGGTTCGGAATGCCTTCAATCTATATCCAGCAATGAATTCAACTAGTACATCTCTCTCGATGATTTTGAGGATCGAAGGCGCGTGGGCACCTAATGGCTCATGGGATGTATCGAAATATATCGTCGTCCCGGAGAATATCATACTCAGCGGCGGCTCTTACATTCATGGTGGCGACATCATAGTTCGACCGGGCGGGCTGTTAGTGCTCGATAACTTATCCTTTAGCATTAACCCGAGCGAGTCCAGTAGCAAGATCATCATCCATAATGGAGGGACATTGCAAATATCGAGTTCCAGTCTTGATAGCAATCTACCAGTTTCAGTACAGGTTAAAGATGGAGGGACTCTGATAATCGATAACTCCTCTCTTTCGAATTACCTCAGCACAGATGTTGAGGGTGCTGCTACTATCCAGATATCGAGCAGCGTTATCAGTGGGCAATTCTCGACTGCCTGGGATTCCTCCGCAGTTTTAGATATTGAAGATACAATTTTGGTTCAGCCTCTTGTGATTGATGGCTACTCTTATGCTGATATCCTCAACGTCTCTGCTCCATCTCTCGATCTCAGTGGTCATGCTACGGTGAATCTTTCCAGGTGGATAATTGTCACAATACTTGACGGAACGGGTTATCCATTACCTAATGCCACTGTATCTGCTATCCATCCACAGGAAGACACACTAAACACATCAGGAATCACTGGAGACAATGGCACAGTGAAATTGAAGGCACTTGCTAGTGTTCTATCTGCATCGGAGCCCGAGAGGAAATTAGGAAATTACAACGTAAGTTCAATTTTCACTTTCGATTCAACGGACTATTATTCAGACTTTACCATGGTGGCATTGGCATCTTATTCTGAACCATTGTTACAAAACAACCCCCTGGTAGGACTGTCAATTCCCGATGCACTTCCCGATCTCGATCCTCCGATCAATTTAGATCCCGATCCTCCTCTTAGCTATGGCTCCTGCACTGTAAACACAACGATTACGAATAATGGTGTGGTTGACGCAAGAGATGTACTGGTTTACTTCTATGATTCTGACGATAATGTTACTTTTTCTATCTCCGAGAAGTTCGCTGAGGAAACGATACCTCTTATTCCGGCGAACAGTTCGGTTGAGATAAATGCTACATGGAGTGTATCATACGATGCTGGTACAGTTAGATACATCGGTATCGAGATCGATCCTTTCAATGATATCCCAGAGTGGAATGAAAGTGATAATTCCAACTGGACAAGGGTGGATATAATTGGGTCACCCGATCTCGTAATTGGCCCATCCGGGATCTGGTCCGGTGAAAATCCATCTGATCCCACACCGATAGTGGAAGGTTTGCCGGCGGATCTGCGCGCTCAGATATTGAACGAGGGTGACGACGACACTCCAGGCTCATTTATCGTATATTTCTACTATGATGGAATGAATCTGATTGGCACAGATACTGTTACGGAAATACTTGGTCCGGATAACACAACTATTGCGAATGTAACTTGGGCGAGCCCACCTGCGGTGAGTCCTGTAACGATCACCGTCACTTTCAATCCCGGTGGAGAAAGCTTTATGGAAAGAGATCTGGAGAACAATGACGCGAGTACAGAAATGATCATTAATACGCAGCCGGATCTATACATAGACAATATTGATTGTGAAGGTATAATCGAAGACTGGGATGGCGCGCCGTCCAGCTATGAAAGCACCTTTATTGTCCTTGTGCGCAATTCGGGCGATGCCCCCATTGAAGCAACTGTATCTTCTCCCGTTATGGTGGCACTCTATGAAGGGGCCGAAGCGACCACCAATACCATGCTGGTTCACGCGGACATTACCACGACAATCTCTAAAACCAGCCCAGCATCAGTTGAACTAGTTTACACCCTACCTGCAATCGATAATGAAACGGAAGATTACACCTTCTGGGTAGTTGTCAATCCAAACGCCTCGCAGGGAGGTTCCGATGATAGAGAATACGAAAGCAGTTATGCGAACAATATTGATTCCTATACGCTCACTGTTTTCGATTCCCGACCAGATATTGCAGTATTCCCTGAGGATATCGTGCTTTTAGTCGATGGTCAGGAGGTGGAGAATGTCAGCTATGCCGATCAGCTTGAAATACGCGTCACAGTGCACAATCACGGCTTCTTGCCAGCCGAAGATTTTTCGGTCTATGCGGGTATAGCGGGGAAAGAAGGCACGATAACTGCGAGCATCAATAGATCGATCGGTACCTCCTATATCTCCGTAAATGGTTCAATATCCCCAGATGTTACAAGTTCGAATCAGACCACTCTTAGTTATATCGTTACCGTTCCCTACTCCGGAGAATATTACATCAGAATCGCAATAGATGATGTGGAATTCAAAATTGATGATAAGAATAGAAGCAACAACAATGCCTCGAGAGGCTTCAATCTATCCTATATTCAGCCTCAGATTACAATAAATAATCCTCTGGCCGAGGCTGAAGTGCACGCCGGAGATATGCTCGTGGTAACCGGTATTGTGGAATATCCAGATGACACGCCGATGGCAAATATGGTGGTAGAAGTAGTCATCAAGACGGTAGATACGGACGAGAATGTCTCGGATACGATAACATATGTGACCGGCACCTCGGGTGTTTTCTCCGTTGAGATAGACATTCCAACAGATCTCAGCGGCCGTTACAATGTCGTTGCTAAGGTCGGCGAGAATCGGGCATCCGTCATAATCGAAGTGGTCGAAGAAGGTTTTGCCTTGTGGATCTGGGCTCTAATGATCATTGTTATAGCCGCCGCTGCAATAGCCATAATCAGCCTATTCATATTCCGGCGCGGGATCGGTAAGTTGGTAGAGTGCGGTGAATGTGGAGCGCTCATACCAGAATCTGCCCGGAAATGCCCCAAGTGCGGTGTTGAGTTCGAGGAGGATATGGTCAAATGTAGCGAGTGCGGAGCTTGGATTCCTTCAAGTTCGCTCGAATGTCCTAACTGTCATGTTCGATTTGGCGCCCCACCCGAGGAGGAGAAGGACTTCGAGGAGAAGATGAAAGAGCAGTATGAGAAGACGGTTCTCTCCAAATACCGAGATCTGGCTAAGGCGGAGCTCGGCGTGGAGTACTCCGAGGAGACCTTCAAGAGCTGGTGGGCAGCTAACCCAGCATACATCAGCTTCGAAGATTGGCTTGCAAAGGAGGAGGAGAAGCGTGAGGCGGCTACTCCGATAATCTGTAAGACATGTGGCACGCCTAATGCAAGAGGCAGTGCGATCTGCCACAAATGCGGATCGCCGCTCCCAGTCGAGGAGAAAGCTCCCCCGAAGCAACCGCCAATAGGGCCGCCTGAAGAGGTGATCGTGGAGAAGCGCGTGATCAGAAAGCCGATCGATCGAAAAATCGTTCCGAAGAAGGTTATCAAGAAACCAATAGATGAGGAGCGGCAGGGCGGAGAAAACCAGTAGAACGGGAGCTCGCTCCCTCCCGTCCTTTTCTCCCGCTTTTTTTCTGTTATGTTATACAAGATGTTGTGCGGGCGAAGGGGTTCACATAGCCGCTGCTTCGGGTCTCTTTTCTTCTACCGCCATTCTTGCCCTTATCTCCTGCATTAGTTTATCGGGGAAGTTGTAGAAGGCGGAGACTATTTTGGCGACATCTTTGTAATTGCTAATGCCGGTCTTTTTCATGTACTCGAGAATCTCGACTCTTCGCCTTATCTCTCTCTCCATCTCTCTCGGCGTCCAGTTTCGAGCTATCCTAATTTTCTCGTATATATAGCTATGGCCGCTGTAGTTGAAGGTATCATCTGCGGGATTCCATGTGAAGACGGAGTTCGTGATAAGCTCGTTCGTCTCCGGATCTATGCCTACGATCTCGGTGATGGTTTTTATCCTTCGGGTCATCTTGGTGCCGACCTTGACCTGCGCCTGAAGCAGCACGGTATTCAGAGCGGTAATCAGCGCCCGAGGAAGATTTATGGGCTCGTTCTCCATCCTATGGACCATCGACTGCACATCCTCGGCGTGGAAGGTTGAATAGGCGGTCTTGCCAGTTGCCATCGCCTGAAAGACGACATATGCCTCCGGACCTCTCACCTCTCCTATCATGAGATATTGGGGCCTCTGCCTCATCGCAGTTGTCAGCAGATCGAACATGTCAATCTCCCCTGCTGCCTTGCCGGTGACGAGGCTTCTTCCACCAAATCCCTCTCGCGTAAGCGATGGTATCCAGTTCTCGTGCGGCAGGTTGAGCTCCCGCGTGTCCTCGATGCTGATGATCTTCATTTGAGGCGGAATGAACAGAAGGACGGCGTTCAGCGTGGTAGTCTTCCCCGATGCAGTTCCCCCGCAGACCAGCATCGACTGACCGTGCTCTATGGCCGCCCATAGATATGCCATCATATCCGAAGAGAGTGTCTTGAAACGTAGCAGGTCAAGGGGAGTAAACGGATTCTCTCTGAATCTTCTGATGGTGAAGGACGATCCCCTCTTCGTCACATGCATCCCGAGAGTGGCCTGCAACCTTGAGCCGTCAGGTATCGTCGCATCCAGCATCGGCTGTGAAACCGAAATATGCTTGCCGCACTTCTGAGCAAGCCAGACGACAAAACCGTCCAGATCTTCCTCCCGATCGAACATCAGATTTGAACGTATAGAGCCGTATTTTCTGTGATATATATAGAATGGAATCCTGACGCCGTCGCAGGAGACATCCTCGACATTTGGATCAATCATCATCACAGCGACTTTGCCGTAGCCAATGAAATCTCGAAGAATATAGTACATTATCCGCTCTTTGGATAGCGGATGGAGTGATATGCCCACATTCTTCATTATCTGGGCAACCGAGTTCCTCAGGTACTTCTCCTTCTCGGCAACCGTATCCCATTCGATGCTCTCTATATTCGCAATTAGGAGAGCTTTCATGAGATCGAGCACCTCGCTCTCATCTTCTGAGATCTTCGGCTCTATGACCTCATAGATGTACTCATTCGAGACATTGTCGTACTTCAGTCTGACATACGAGTAGCCTTCCTTTATTGTAATGACTTCGACCTCGTCAACCTTTGAATCAGTGATCTTGGGTATTTCCGTGATTTTCGATCCCTTGATCTCGACTATGGTTTCTTTTGGCAGGGCAACCTTCATCGGCTTATGCCTCAACTTCAGAAGGAAACTCAAATAACCGGAAATGATGGACGATCCAAGTCCCATTTTCTCCTGAGGGGGCTTTTTGATCTTTCGAGGCTCAACGATGCTCTCTAATTCTGCTTCTGCGACCTTCAGTTCCGATACGGGCTTTTCCTCAATTTTGGTAATATCTTCCACCATTTGCAACCCTCCGTTTATCAGAAGAAAACTCTCAGGACTACGAATGTCATAATGATCATTATGAACGAATGTCTCATGCCAATCGGTATACTCCCTTTTTGAAGTACGCCTGCCATAATACCATCCCCCACGGCATGCACTAAAGATGCCAGGAGAAATATCATTGAGATCTCTGGGATGATGGATACGTCGAGCTGTCCCATCCCACCGAAACTCGCTTGCTCCTCGACTCCTTGAAGCTGTTCTTCTAGTTGTGAGCCCGCCTCCTCCATAGTAGGCAAGAAGGATGCGGTAAGTATGATTATAGTCGCCAGGAACACGCCGAATGCAATATAGATAACCGCAACATAGGTACTCATTTCTATGCTTTTTTCTTTTTCAGAAATAATGTTCTCTCGCGCATCATGCGAGACCATGGTCAGAACATCGGCGACCTTTCCTCCCGCATCGCTCGCCTTCATAATGATCGATGTCATACGTTGAACGAGCGGAGTTCTCACGCGCTGTGAGAAGAGACGCAATGCCTCATTTGCTGGTACTCCCCATTCAATTTGAGCCGCCATCTTTTTTATCTCAGGGGTCAAGGTGCCGTACCTGCCGGAGGAAGCGACGACAATAGATTCGGCAAGAGTCATTCCGAATCTACCAGCCTCCGCGACATCCCGCAGAAATTCAGGAAGCCGCTCCTCAATCTGCTTGATGCGCTTTTGTTTCGCCGCCACGTAGAAGCCGTATGGGCCAATCATGATCATGAGGGCAAAGATTACCCAATCGATCCATTCGAGGGGGAGGCTTAATGCGCCAGTCTGATCTAAGACCGCCAGGAAACTGAATAGTAGCGCTATTCCAATAGAGCCGCCCAGGATCCTTTTCGATAGATCCTTTTTTTCAGCTCCGGGTATGACGAGTCCTCCGCCTCTGGGTGCAGGCATCGCGGGCATCTATACGGCACTCTCCTTTTCGCTGTTCCATATGATGAATATAAATCCAAACTGCGACATGGGAATCATCAACAGCACGACCATGTAAAGTATCATCATGGTCGAGCCGGCGCTTCCGCCAATAATAGCCATAATCGCTAGGATGAGGACCAGGAAAAGTGGGAAGGCAACGACCACTACGACAAACGATTCAGCCATAAGCCCGAGAGTCTCCATCCTCGCCTTCAAATCCAGCTTTGCTTCTTTCTCGTACTCCTCCGCTTTCAGAAGGAAATAGGGCTTCAGCTGACCGCCCGATGTGGATGTGGTAATCACACCCTGCAAGAAATCCTGAAGCTTCTTTGAAGGGGTTCTCGAGATAGCCCTCCTGATCGCCGTCAAAATATCGACGCCCATAAGCTCAGTATCTCTCGTGATCCACTCCGCCTCCTTGCATATTTCTCCGTAAATAGGTTGCCTTGCCAACTCCTTGAATATTACATCGACATTGACATCAGCCGTAGCCATAGCAGATATGAAGCTCATGGCGGAGGCAATTCTCTTGTCAATATCTCTTGCTATTTTTTTCGCATTAGAGGCGGGAGTTGACCTCATTAAAGCATAGACCATAATCGGTATTATCACCGTTATCGCACCGAATATAGCAACCTGCGCAGTTAACGGGAGACCCAGAATCTCAAGAAGAACTGGCCCCACAACAATCCCTGCGATTACGCTTCCAATAGCTGCCAATATTGTGGCCATCCAAATACATGCCATATACTCCTCAGGCCGGATTCTCATATGGGCTTTACGGAGGCCCTCATCGAGCGCTGTATTCGGTTTCATCCTCGATGTGACTGTCTTTCCGAGGACTCTCCAGGCGAATTTCTGAAAAGTGGTCAGCTTAATGTATTCAGGTGCCGCACTGGATGGCAATCTAATGACGTGAGGGATTGTTCTTTCCTTCGCCTCCTCAGGAGTCTGAGTCCTTATGTAGAGCTTCTTGGTCGTATCAACCCTCTTGAACAAGTCGCTAACTTCTGGCACGCTCAGGCCTCCTCGGACGAAGCGGACGGAATGCCCATTACTGCAAGCTCTCCCCTCACCCTATTCGCAGTCTCCTCTGGATCTCTATAATATGATCTGATCAGCCTCCAAATATCCCGGTGATCATCCATATCCATTCCGACCATGTATTGAATGATATCTACCCTGCGATGGAATTCTTCCAGCATTCCTTCATGTGTGAGACTTTTCATTTCCATAATCTTATCGAATAAGAAGCTGTGACCCTTGAAGATGAACCTATCTTTCCCCTGATCCCATTCATAAACCGTATTTGTAATTAGCTCATTCGTCTCAGGCTCGAAGCCGACAATTTCTATCAGGTGCTTTATTCTTCTCACCATCTCCTTGCCGATTCTCGCATGAACCTGGATGCTCACATTCCGAAGTGCCGTCAGGAGAATTCTGGGGCAACTGATTGGAGGATTCTCAAGCCTATTCACCATGCCCTTTACCGAGTCCGCATGCATGGTCGAATAGGTGGTATGCCCTGTCGCCATTGCCTGAAACATGGTATAGGTCTCCTTCCCTCTGACCTCTCCGACAATGATGTAATTTGGTCTCTGTCTCAGGGCAGCCCTCACGAGATCGAACATATCTATCTCACCCAGTGCCTTACCATCTGGCCCTCTCTCACCGATCCCGGATCGGGTGGTTCCCGGGATCCAGTTCTCGTGAGGAAGATTGATCTCACGAGTATCCTCCATGGTGACAATCTTCGCCGTAGGAGGTATGAAAAGTGCGATCGCATTCAGAGTGGCAGTCTTACCGGAGGCAGTTCCGCCTGCTATTATAGCTGACTCCCCGTGTTCAACTGCCAGCCAAAAATAGGCTACCATCTCAGTGCTCGCGGTATTGTACTTGATCAATTCCACCGGAGTGAAAGGCTTCTCCTTGTATCTCCTGATTGTGAAGGTCGAGCCTCTCGTCGTAATCTCTCTGGAGTATGTGGCCTGTATCCGATGCCCTTCGGGAGCGGTCCCATCGAGGATGGGATTCGAGACCGAGACCTGCTTTCCGGCTCGCTGGGAAAGGCTGATGACGAATGAATTCAATATATTTTCGTCATCGAATTCAATATTGGTCTTCAGGCTCTCGAACTTCGTGTGATATACGAAAAGGGGAATATCCACACCGTCACACGAGATATCTTCGATATGAGTATCGTTAATCAAAGTATCAATCAGTCCATAGCCGATGAAATCTCTTATTATATAATAGCGAACCTTCTCCCTGACTACGTGATCCAGCTTCAGTCCTCTCGATCTCAGGAAGGAGTTGATGCTCTGCTCCAGATAGGATTGTTTGTCAATCTCGGTAAGCTTATCCCATTCGTATGCTAATGTTCTTTCTAGTGTGTCCTTCAATAAAGAAAGTAGTTTCTCCTCCTTCTCATTCAGCTGCGGCTCAATGGCCTCCATGAGATACTCGTTCGAATCACTATTCAATGTTATCCTGATGAAGCTAAAGGGATCGTTGACAGCGTAAAGGGCAACCTGCTTCAGATTCTCGTCTTCCAAAGGAGGTATTTTAGTGTATATGGAGCCGCTCTCATCCAAACCCTCCTTGGAGATCCCCATCGGAATTTTCTTTGGCAGCGTTTTCTGTTTGAATCTCATCAGGAATTTGACATATCCCGCAAAGGCTCTGGTGATGAAGCTGATTTTTTCCTTTTTCTTCCCCTTTGCTGTTTCCGCTTCAATGGATGGTATTGCCGCAGGGGTTAGCTTTGTCGCTTCCTCCTGCGTTGAAGGCTCCATTGAAATCGGTATAGATTCCGTCATTCCTGATCCCTCAAACTGATATGTCAGCAATGGTGATCGCTACCATTGCCTTTGTATGCTCAAATACATTAACACCTTGTATTATCACAGTCACCGAATAATATGTGATATCACCCACCTGTGATGATGATGTCGTCACGTTCCACTCGGCGGTCGTCAGGCCCGTTGAGTTGGCACTGAGCAGATTGGTGAAATAGTCTTCCCATGCGGTTCCGAATCGGGAGTTGATCGATATTGTAAGGTTGCCTCCCGACGAATTCTCAAACTTGGAATATGTGGAATATTCAAGCGTAGATGTTACGCCCTTTGTCCCATAGCCACCTATTGTCCTGTTGGTGCCGGTTAGAGATATCTGTGTAATCTTAACAATTTGCTCGTCGCCATATTTAACGATCCTTATGGCCATCCCGCTGAGCATGGTTTCCCCATCCGTCTGGTTCAATATTATGGCACCGTTTTCGTAGGCAAGAGTCTGCTGAACATAATATCTATTGGCTCCATAGAACTCCATGCTGCCGCCTGCTTTCCCTCCATTTGTATCGTTGAATACGAAATTTCCACTCTCGCCGGCTGGGGCGTCCTCGTCAGTCGGGAAACTCACTGAGAACCATGGATAGCTCGGATTTTCCGACACAAAGCTAAGCCTCCCAACTGTGGCGCTAGCAAATATCGGAACTCCCTCTGCATGAAGCTGCATTGGCGTGTATATAGGCACGCTTGCAACTTCTCCCTCATCGCTGTTCAGAATGAGCGAGTCGATCCCCCACTTCAGGAAGCTGAACTGCTGGATAATCCCGTTCATGTGATTGTTCTCGTTATCCTCCATCCAGGCTGGAATATATTGATTGGTGAACATTCCTAAAAATGTCAAGAAGACCAGAAGCGCCATTATAGTCCCTATTGTCGATGCAACTCCGTCTTCGTTCCATGCCTTTTTCTTCTTCAATTTGATAATCTTCGCGAAATTATTGATTTGCATAGAACTCACTCTAAACTGTCTTTCCAAGACAAGCTCACCACCATAACAGCCACCATCGGGAGGAGGCTACTAACACTGAACCAGTCATTAAACTACTGTGGTCTATTTAACCCTGTCGTCATTGATATCATGATGGTGATAAGACTTGTTTTTCGTGAGAATCATGATCAATATGCTTCCAATAAGATTTCAAATTGGAAAATTCTTTAAATCTGATCTCAGCATGTAGGAGATACCCTTTGCCGCGGTAACTCAGTTGGGAGAGTGCAAGACTGAAGATCTTGAAGTCGCCGGTTCAAGCCCGGCCCGCGGCATTCTCAAATCCAAATTGCGATCATGATGCGCTGTTGTTATAAGGTAAAGCTTAGATGTAATGACACTATTGATAAAACTTAAAGAGAGAGACATTCATTGAATAAGGTGATTTAGATGGTTGTAAAAGGGTTCGAGATTAACGCCATCGAGGCGAAACGATATACGAAGCATGGGGAGAAGATCAAGAATCTCAGGATTGATCACAACAGCACCGTTACGATGATAACTCATATCGAGGACGATGTTGCTGCCCTTGAGTTCAGGTTTACCGCGAACTATCTCAATGTGGGGCTCATCAAGATAGAGGGAAAAGTCACATGGCAGGGAGAGGCAAAGAGCCTCGTCGAGGAGTGGTCGAAGAGCAACAATATGCCGCCAGATGTGGCCGGCCAGATACATACCGCAATCATCTCCCACTGTATGCCCGCTGCAGTAGTGGTTGCAAGAGACATAGGTTTGCCCCCGCCGCTCCCCCCGCTTCCGCCTATCCAGATGTCGAAAAAGCCGAGCGCAAAGGACAGGCGCAGCTCACCGGAGATTATCTGAGAATTTTCGTTTGAGCAAACCTCAGCTCTCCCATTTTCAGGTTCGGTTGCTTTTTCACTACCTGATGTGATCGAGAGCGAAGGAGCCAATACTGAGGGAACTCTTGGTGGAGGTATATCTGATCCATGCCCTTGACTGAACTTCGCCTATGCCTCTTATTGATAGAAATGTATTGAGATTTTCCACCTTCAATTCTATCATTCCATCCATCAGCGATCCAACCATTTGAATCTCCTGATCACCATGCATCCCCTTCTCGATGATGAACATGCTCACCGCTTTGTCTCTACTTCTGCGACCAACTATTGGGTTAAGAAACTTGTATGCGGTTGCGGGATCTAAATAAGCGATCATTGTGGAAATCGATCTGAATATGAACCTGTAATACTTATGTTCGGAAAGCAGCTCCTTGGTGGCCTGCTCTATTCCTTTTTGCAAAGCTTGAAAATCCGTGGGAGAATCAACATAATAGACGTTTGGATCGCTCGCTTCGTCTCCCATGCTTCTCGAATATGAATCAACAAACTTCACGAGGCCAAGTTTCTCATATTCCTCGAAGCCGCTCAGAATATACTTCATCTCTTCTCTGAGCTCTTCCGGTGTTTTTTCAGTGGTAACCCAGATGGCGGGAATACCCTTTTTCAGCCCCTCTGCGACGAACGAATTGGTAATGATCTCTTTTCCCGTGAAGGCAGGACCATATATGAGCACATTTGTTCCAAAGGGTAGGCCACCTATGAGAAGATCGTCGAGCCTCACGTTGCCGGTCTTGACCTTCTCTATACTAAACTCGAGAGCTCTCTCCTCCTCTCTTGTATCTATCTCCTCAGAGATTACATGCTCCTCTCTTAATCTCAGATCCTGTTCCTTGGAGCTCAGATACTTTTCTCTGTTATTGATCTCCTCCTCTTTGGTTGTGATGTTGGCCTGAAGCATCTCAAGCCTTTTCTTCAGTTCAATCTCATCCTGGGAAGTGATCTCTGCTTTGGCCTGTTCTAGGCGCATTATCTCCTCTTCGAGAATCTTCTCTCGGTGCATCAGGTCTTCCTCTCTGAGGATAATTTCGTCTTCCTTATACTTCATGGGCTCTTTGAGAGCATTAAGCTCATGCTCTTTCATGGTCAGCTTACCCCTGAGGGATTGAACTTCCTGGTTGCGGAGATCAATCTCCCTTTCCAATTTCTGGTAATCCGCAAGCCGCTCCTTCAGAGTCTCAACAAATTCTTTTCTCTCGGATTTCTCTCCGCTCAGTTGCAGCAGCTCATTCTTGTGCTTCAGTTCGATCTCTACCTCTTTGTTTCTTATCGTAAATTTCTCAATTTCCGCTTTCAGCCGTGTTTCGTTCTTCTCGGCCTCACTTATCCTCTCCTGAAGCTCCGCAGAAAATCTCTCTCTGAGCTCATGTCTACTACCTGCTTCCTGTTCAGTTAGTCTCTTTTCCTTCTCCTTAAGGAAATTCTCCCTCTCATCCAGATATTTCATCGTCTCCGCAGTCTCGAGCCCACGTCGTTTCAGCTCCTGCTCATCGTCAGGAATGTCTTTAAGACCCTTCTCAAGATGCTCTTTGAGCGTTTCCGTTGATGCCCGAAGCTCAATATTTTCAATTTCCAGCTGCTCTCTTCTTGCCATTTCTTCGGCGAGCTGGTCGGCGGCCTTGTCCGCCTCAAAATCCTCCTTTCCATGTATGCTCTTGAAATATTTCGCAATGACTGTGGATCCCTTTCTTACCATCTCGAGTTCTTCATTTAATCGCTCATTCTTTTTTCTCAGAGCTTCCATTTCTGTGAGAAGCGAGAGCAACTCGCCACCGACCTCTTCAATGGTTGTCTTGCCCTCCTTGAGATCCGTTATTATCCTCTCGAACTCCTCAGCTGCCACCTGTTTATAAGCTTCTCTTGCCTCCTCTGGTATCTCGATCTGTTTCGAGATGGTTTGCGCTTCGGTTTCCCCTGTCAGCCAAGGGGTGATATCATCCACTTTTCCCTGAAGCCAATCTTCAATAACCTTCTCACTCTGATCGAAAACTTCTTGAGTAATTGCCACGGCAGCTTTCTGCTCTGATGCGGGCGGAACATCCGTCGCCCAGCTTGAAAACGTAGTGTCCTCGCCCCTTAGCCATTTTTCTAGATCTTCCACAGTATCATCCGGAATTCCCGGCTCAGAAAGCTGATCAGTCGAGAGGGCTTTCTCGGATTCTTTGTCGGCCTGTAGCATCTGCTGATCATCCTGCGATTGGGGTGTTTCAGTCGAACTGCAATGAGGACATTCAGTCTCCTGCGCTGGATATTTCTTACCGCAGGCGGGGCAAACGGTCATTTTCTTTTTCTTTGTAGGCAACTTAGAATCACCGTTCTTATTTGATGGACATAATCCTCTCTCGACCTATCTCCAACTGAATAAGGATCTTGTCCCATCTCAGTCCGTCTAATATTGGGCAGTGCATATTTATTTTTCTTCTGATATTTAATTCTATTCTCGATGGCGGCTTCATGTGTTATTCTCTCGGGTCCGAGGAAGAAGAAAAAGTCTCTGGCATCGCTTCGATCCGGCTTTCTGGGTATAACTGCTCATTCCTCGCAATAAGATTCAAGTATATTGTTACCCCATAACAAAATAAGTTACTGGCGTGGGAGAGTAATCGATGCAGAAGACGATTCATGTAAGGCTAGATCGCTCCTCCAATCTCAGCCTGACAGAAGTCCTGGAAAAGATCGAGAAGCTGCAAGAGCAGAATCCCGACCTGGATATCTTCTTTGATGGAGATGAATATGCCATCTGTAGTAGACCCCGCCAGCCGAAGAAATAGCGCGGAAAAGTCAGAGCTGATTTTTCAGGATATTTTCTTACAAGATTTTTCAATCTTTTCAAATAGCGTCTCTTTCGATAAAAATATGAGATTTGGAAGAGTTTTCTATTGTGAAGTTGAACTCAATTTGAAAGAGGAGCGAACACAACAATGTTTGATAAGAATCCGATAAAAGGGCAGATTTCAAGAGATGCGCTCCAATTTCTGACATTTTCTATTTCCGTGGTCTTAATCTTATTATTCTTCTATGTTAATATATATGTGCTTCCACTTGGCACAACTAGCGTTACTGGTGCCCTCGAGCATGCAAGCAGCTTGTCGGATATGGAAATCGGAGTATTTGGTGAAATATGCTATCTCGATACATCCGAATTCCTGCTGCTCGACCCGTCTTCTGAGGCCGTGCTTGAAGCGGTATGGCTTGGGGATGTGTCTCTTCCTTTGAACGGGACACCTGTGATTGCCGAGGGACGACTTATCATTAGTTCATCCAGTCCCATATTAATGTGCGAAAGCGTGTCTCCTCAATCTGAGATTACCTCAGTATACCAGAATCCCTGGACATTGCCGGTGATACGCCTCTTCTCGGTGATTTTCCTTTGGTTCATCTTAATGATCTCTCTGGCGGGCATATCATCTTTCTATATCCAATTTCGACGGAACATCCTTTTAAGAAATCGTATGAGGGCATTTTCAGAAATCGGTATATTTTCGGGTATCATCATGCTGCTGCTCGCGCTTCTATCGATTTCAGAAAGCGATATGATTGATTCATTGAGCATTAGCTCTTATGCCGCATTGTTTTCAATCGCTCTGTTGATGTTTTCGGTTCTGATGCGCAGGGTTCAAAATCCAGAAATCACCGAGTTAGCTGATTCAATACCAATTATTGCATGGTTCTCGATACTTTTTAGCATACCATTGACGCTGATTGAAATCCAAATATTGTATCGAGATCTCCTTATAGAGGTGCTGATTGAGCAGCTATTTATTCATCCTATCTCATTGATAGCAGGTGCGATTGGTTTTCTTCTGCTGGGTTTATACTTGGCGGGAAGAAAATACGAAATCTTCACTGCGAGGACCTTGCTGGCATATATTCAAACGGAGGTGAAGAAATATTAGTCTGGGTATCGAGTTACTCTTTATTGCGAGCCTGGTGGTTTGGTTGATTATATTCTCATATCTGCTTCTGATCCATATGCAGCAGAGAAGATTGGCTCGATCTACTTCTCAGCTTTACGAATCCCTCGAGAGCTTGAAAGAGAAGAAAGGAGCTTAGCAATCTTTTTATTTTTCAGTCCTTTTAAACTCAGACCAGACTCTTCTCCAACTCGCATCAGCTTGATAAATGAGAATATCAACAAGCTCGATATCAAGATGGATGATGAAAATTCTGCAAACGATGATAGCTTTGGTTCCATTCCCAGCGACACTGCTGCATCGCTATCATCTCCAATGACTATGAGCCCCCTTGCTACGAATTCGCCATCAACACTAAGCTCAACTATAATTTTATCTCCAATTAAGTAGGGCTCGGGAACGTCGAAGGTGAGTGTTACCGCGTCACCTGAAACGTTAATCAAAAACTGCTCTTCGTTTTTTAAGTCTATTATTATCAATTGTGCTATGCCATCGCCGACGATTCCGGACAGATCAATCATGTAAGAGTAGCGCCTCATGATATCGATCGATTCGAAGATATCGTACCATCGAAATTCCCCCTCCTGGCCGCGACCATAAATGCAGATATTATAGACTCCTATCTCCAGGTAATCGATAATGAGGCTGAGATTCGAATCATTGACGATTTCAATGCTTTTTAGTACATCATCGGGCATCGCGAAAATTTCAAATTCCCACGAATATATCTCCTGTGTTTCATCCCAATGAAGAATCACTGAGTCCGTTAAACCATCTCCGAATTGTCGATCCTCAGTCGTGAGATTGAAGTTCGCATCCGGTGTTTTGAGGCTATCATTTTCGTGCATTTTTCTAAGGAAATCTGCCCAACTTCGCGAAATATTGCTCGTATTCTCATATTGACTACCTGGTAAAATTTCATACGGATAAAATATAGATATTCCTGATAGCGATGGAGGCGAAGCCGGATCGGATGGGTCAAAATGGACCCGGTTGGAAACCACCGCATCGGAAAGCGTTTCCATAGACTCCTCGGCTAGTCGTGCGAGCCTCTTTGGAGATTGATTTGCTTTTTCAACAGCTGAGAGATAGCTCATTAGATCAATAGTGGAGCCCGCATCGACTTCAGTTGAGCTGTTTCTCGCATGCTCAAACATTTCACCTGCTATTGGCATGAAAAGGCTGCAGTTCTGTACGAAACGATCGAAGGATGCCGTTGCATTTGTCAGCTTCTCGAGATCAATAACAGCTGCCTGCGAGGTCATCCCGGATATGAGCGCGCCGAATTTGACATATTCTTCCGCGAACGCCCTTGCCGCATTTTCCGTACTCATCGAGGGTTCAATGGAAATTCTCGTGAGTATGATATCATACGGTAGCCCGTAAG
>Ga0209986_10002226_pt1 | contig 17974 bp, 16 predicted proteins | sample BlataG_FD_183168 | JGI IMG/M metagenome (GOLD analysis project Ga0209986, IMG submission 183168) | Deep subsurface microbial communities from Black Sea to uncover new lineages of life (NeLLi) - Black_00105 metaG (SPAdes) (version 2) | ecosystem: Environmental > Aquatic > Marine > Oceanic >...
GCTAGCAGCTGCCTTGATTATGTTCTTAGTCAGCTTAATCCTCACCTGGCTAACGCCCACCTTTCTTATACCTCTATTCTTTAAATTAAAGCCCTTAGAAGAAGGAGGGCTCAAAGAGAAATTGGTAGATTTAGCCAGGAGGGCTGGAGTTGATATTGCAGAGTGCCTTACCATGGATTTAAGCAGCAAAGCTACTACAGCTAACGCCATGCTAAGCGGCTGGGGCAAATCTAGACGTATTATATTCAGCGATACTTTGCTCCAGGGATATTCATGGGATGAAATAGAGGTGACTTTGGCTCATGAACTAGGACATCGTCTCCACCATGATATTCCTAAGCTCATAGGAATCCAGGCAGTCACTTTTTTACTGGCATTTTATCTGGCCAATCTAGCCTTGAGAGCTGGAGTGGTATTATTTTCCTTCCAGGGAATAATTGATATCGCTGGCCTTCCCTGGCTAATTCTCGTTCTAGCCATGCTTATCTTGGTGTTACAACCAGCGCTTAATTGGTATAATCGTCGCATAGAAATAGCGGCAGACGAGGCTGCGTTGGCGCTAAGCAATAACCCTCAAGCCTTTATTGCTCTGATGACTAAGCTGACCGACCAGAATCTAACCGAAGCCGAACCTGGCCAGTGGGCAAAACTTCTATTTTATGACCATCCCACTTATAATGAGAGGGTAAAACTAGCTCATAATTATATTTCGCGCTGTCAGTCCCGATTTATCGGGGCGAGGCAATCTAAGGAGGCCTTTTGAAGCTTATTTTAGTTAGGCATGGCGAAACTTATTGGAATAACGAGAGGCGTGTCCAGGGAGGCGATAGCGATATCGAACTGAATGATACCGGATTGGAGCAAGCCAAGAAGCTAGCAGCTTTCTTCGAGAATGAGCCCATTACTGCTATACTCTCCAGTCCTTTGCAGCGAGCTATAGCTACAGCCGAAGTCATAGCTGGCCATCACCGGTTGCCCGTAGAGGTTGATCAAGGGCTTAGAGAGTTGAGAGTTGGTGAACTGGAAGGCATGTCTGTTTCAAATTTAAGTACCACGTTCAGCCAGTTTTTAATGCAATGGTGGCAAGACGGGGGGGCAATGAAATTGCCCAACGGAGAAAGTCTTGTTGAATTGCAACAGAGAGCCTGGAAGGCTGTTGAACGTCTGCTAGAAAAGCATAAAACTAATCCTGAGCACAACGAAGGAACTACGGTGGTAGTAGTCAGCCATTACTTCGTTACTTTAGCCATCATTCTCAAAGCTTTAAATTTGCCTCTGGACTGCTTTGCCAAATTCAAAGTAGACCTTGGTGGGGTAAGCATCCTCGAGATTCAGGATTATGGAACCCGCTTGGTAACATTTAACGATACCTCTTATTAGTGTTAGCTGTGGGGAGCAGACAATGCCAAAGCCCAAATGACAAAGAGGAATAGTTTTGGCATTTAAGTATTTGAGGTTCTCCCAGCTTTGCCGAGGATGCTCGATGAAATCGGCAAATTGTCATTTGGGTTTGTTTAGAGTTGCGAGGGGTAAGGCAAGAAGCAACTGCTATGAACAAGATTACGCTAGAGTCCCGCTACCATTGACAATGCAGGGCGAGTGACGTAATCTATACGCCGGTCAAGGCGGTTCAAAAGAGTGGCTGTCACTTGACAGTATTATTAATATTGTTGGCCGGGTGCCCAGCTCAGGCAAGAAGCCAAATAATCGCCCGGTTTTAGAATTACAAGGAAGGCATAACAGGTAAGTTTTCCAAAAATTGTAATCAACAGAGTAGAAATAGTGTAAGCTGTGTTTAGATTTTGCAAAAACTAGACTGGCATAGGAAAGCTGGACAAGAGCTGGACAGAGAAGGGACTTCCTATTTGACCACGGAGAAAGGTGATATAGTATCCGAGGTTACGAATCTGGGCTACTCCCGTGCTCAAGCAAACCGGGCTCTAGGTGAACTTCCCAAATCACGTGACCTTTCCTTGGATGATAGGGTTAAGCTCGCGCTGCCTTGGCTTGCCAGACATTAGAATGATGCGGATAGTAGTATGCTTAAAGTAGATATCAACGGGGTCAATATTTATTATGAGGTTCATGGCCAAGGACAGCCTCTGATATTGCTACATCATGGGTTTGGCTGCACTAAAATATGGGAAGATTTGCTTCCCAAATTCGCTGCCAAGTATAAAGTCGTTTCATATGACCGCAGAGGCTTTGGCGAGTCGGATAAGGGGGAGGACTTCTGGGATTATTATCGGAGTGAGCAATATAACCAGAATAGCGTTGAAGAGTTATCAATCCTGCTGGAACATCTGAACATCAAGGATGAAATCCGTCTCCTTGGTCAGTGCGAGGGTGGTGTCATAGGATTTTATTATGCGGCTCAGTACCCCCAGAGAGTCAAGGCTATAGCCATATCAAGCACATTATGTTATAGCAAAATTCGAATGTCTGAACTTAACAGTAGCCGGCTGTTTCCTTCCTTTGAAGAGGCCGACTCAGAGTTCCAGCACAAGTTAGTTTACTGGCACGGGGAAACTTGGGCACGGCGATTTTATTCCCTTGCTCTTCCAGGTGGAGGCGCCTACGGCTCTGGAGTATTTGATTTGAGGGACATCCTTAAGAATATCCAGTGTCCGGCACTGGTCTTGTACCCTGATAGAAGCGGATTGTTCGAAGTAGAGCAAGCTGTTTTGATGTATCGCTCACTACCTGACGGGGAACTGGCTGTTCTCCCCTGCTGCGGACACAACACCTATGCACTACAGCCTGAGGAGTACCAGAGAATCATTTTGTCCTTTTTCGAAAGGCATCGCTAAATAATCCCCCTGCAAAAGTCGCAGCTAGCCAAGTATGGGGGAAGCTGGTAAAATAGGGCAAAGTAGATAGTTGCTACGCTGCGATTGCATAATAACCTGCTATCACGGTGGGAGGCAGTATTGGCACCTAAGCTTGTTGAGATGAGCGAGGAACTGACCAAGATTGACGGGACGCTGGACGACCGCCTCTTTGCACCTTTCCGACCGGCGTTCTATAACCAGGCAGGTGGACCGACTGTTCTTGTTTCCACGTGCCTGAGAATGATGGCTAAGGCACATCATTCTCAAAGCTCTAGATTTGCCTGTGGGCTACTTGACCGATTTCAAAGTGGATCTTGATGAACTAAGCATTCTTGAGTTCCGGGATTATGGGACCCGCTTGCTGATATTTAACGATACCTCCTATCAGTGTTAACTGCGAGGGGCAAAGCCAAATTTATTGGGCTCCTAAACAATAACAAATGGCAAAGTTCAAATGCCAAATCAAGCTCAAAATCCAAATGAGCAAAAAAAGTATTTTTGGCATTTAAGCATTTGGATTTGTTTAGAGTTGCGAGGGGCAAAGCAAATGGGTTCCCAAAAAATTCGCAGAATTTTTGGGGTGAAAAGCAATCCCTATGAACAAGATTAAGCTAGAGTCAAAAGTTATAGATTTTATCCAGCGGTATAGCTTGGTTTCACCTGAGGAGATAGTGGTTGTCGGGGTCTCGGGCGGTGCCGATTCAGTATGTTTGCTTCATGTCCTGGCAAAATGGCGGAAAGGACTAGGGATAAAACTTCATGTAGCTCATCTAAATCATCAACTTCGGGGAGTTGAATCTGAAGCCGATGCCAAATACGTGTCTAATCTGGCTGGCTCGCTTGGCATTCCCGTCACTATTGATAGGCAGGACGTGGCTGCCTACAGGATTGAAAGAAATTTCTCCGTTGAGGAAGCTGCCAGGGAACTACGCTATGCTTTTCTTGCCAGGGTAGCTAAAAAGGTCGGAGCCAATCGAATAGCCATAGGTCATACCAGGGATGACCAGGTAGAGACCATTTTGATGCACATATTACGGGGAACGGGAATTACCGGATTGTGCGGTTTAGCCCCTTGCTCGCCTATGGCGTATGACAGCCAAGGAATGTCATTGCCAGCCTCCCCCCTGTCATTGCGAGCGAAGCGAAGCAATCTCTTAGTAATAAGACCGCTTCTAGATATTACTAGAGAGGAAACAACGAGTTATTGCCAGGAACATCAGCTTGACCCGCGTATTGATTCCTCCAACCGTTCACTTTCCTTCTTCCGAAATCGCCTTCGCCTCCAGTTGTTGCCTCTGCTCAGACAATATAATCCGAGCGTTGACCAAGCCCTGCTCCGTTTGGCTGATATCGCCAAAGAGGATAATACTTTCATTGAACAGCAAGCTTCTGGGTTATGGGATGAAGTGGCCAGGCAGGAAAATAACGCCATTTACCTGGACAGGAAGCAGATTGCTAGCTTGCCGATAGCCTTGCAGAGGCAATTATTGAGAGCCGCTGTGACCAAGTTGGCTGGGGATACTCGGGACATCGAAGCCAGTCATATTGAAGCCGCAAGGAGCCTGCTAAATAAACCGGTAGGCAAAAGAATCTCTCTGCCCCATGGCTTTATCTGCCAGGGCGGATATGATGAGCTTGTGATTGAGAGCACAGCCAAGCAATCTCAGCTTCCGCCATGTCCTTTTCCTCCGCTGCCAGGCGAGTTTCCTCTTAAAGTGCCTGGTAAGACAATTTTCCCGGGATGGAAGGTGATAGCCAGCATAGTTGGGGAGCGAGTAGACGAAGGTCATTACGAATACCTGAAAGGTGCGTGGCATTCTCCAGAGATTGCGGAGCCTGTTCCGAGCGTAAGCGAGGAATCCCGGTGTGAGATTGCTTCGGCACTATCGGGCCTCGCAATGCCAAAGACGAAAGACAAAGAGGACGCTCCTCGCAATGACAGGGGAGAGTGTCATTCTGAACGTAGCGAAGAATCTCACGCTGCTCAGGCTAGGCTTGGCGAAACAATCTTTGCCGATTTCGATTTACACAAGACAAGGACCGAACTCTTCGTCCGTCAGCGTCGGCCCGGAGACAGATTTCAGCCCCTGGGGATGAATATGCCCAAGAAGCTCCAGGAGTTTATGGTTGACGCTAAGATACCTCGTTCCTGGCGAGGTCACATCCCAATCGTCTGCTCCCCTCAGCAAATCATCTGGGTAGTAGGCTGGCGCATTGATGATATGGTCAAGGTTACTAAAGCCAGCAAAGAAATCCTTCGTCTGGAGTTTATCAAGTCATAATGAAAGCAGTAGACAGGGAATTACATTTACGCCATCTTACCACCGACGAAGCTCTATGCCAGCTTGACCAATATCTCAACGATGCCTTTATGGCTGGCTTGCCCTCTGTGCGCATTGTTCATGGTAAGGGGACAGGAAAATTACGCCGTGCCATACATGACTCACTAGCCAAGCATCCTCTGGTTAAGTCCTATCGCCTTGGTGATTATGGCGAAGGAGACTATGGCGTCACCATAGTGGAGCTGATAAATCATTAAACCTCCCGCGAAAATCTTGCGATTCCCGTGGCCCCCCCCGTTAATTTATAGTCCTCCGCATAATTTCGTATAAAACCCTCTCCCTCGAACGAAGCAGGCCTGATAAATCAGGCAACTACAAAAATCTAGAGTCCCTTGCGAGGCGTGAAGGAATCCCTTCCTTCACGATTTGAAAAATTCCAAATCCCAGGCACCAAATCTCAAACAATAGAAAGGAAAACTTAATTCTTCTCATCAAAATATAAATGGACAAAACAGTTTAGAGTTTTGTCCCGACATTGTCGGGATGAAATCGGCATTTAGAGTTTAGATTTTGGGATTTGGAATTTAGGATTTGGAGCGGAGCGCCTCTGGGATTTGGAATCTAGCCAATGGGATTGTCACGCGGAGTTTACCCTGAGTGGAGGGGAGATTCTTCGCCCCGACAAGTCGGGGCCCAGAATGACAAAAAGCGCAGGGGTCGCAATGACGCCCTCCCTCTGTCGTTGCGAGGCTGACGAAGTCAGCCGAAGCAATCTCGTAGTGGGGCATGGGATTGCCACGCCCCGACAAGTCGGGGCTCGCAATGACAGGAGGCTAGAGAAAAATAGAGTTGACCCCTTTTAGCATAGTTTTTTGAGACGCAGCGGCTCGGAGCTTATCAGTTCAGCTTGCCCGCAGGGCGGCTTGGATAACCCCCGGCAAGAGACATGACAGTTAGCAGTGCAACCTGGAACGGGCTTGAACCTTCCGTCTGCTTGCTTTCGGGCAAAGGGCAGTGGTAATCCCTCGCAGTGCGGGATGCCCCGGGAATCACTTTCCTCAGCGGAAAGTTCCTGGCAGGTGGCATAGGTCATTCCCCTGGCTTCGACCAATTCCTTTACTTTACGGTGGAAGCCGAGCCTCAAGTCCTTGCGCAGGCGATAGCCTCCGCCTGACCAATGTGACTCGTAGATGTATTTCTGTTCGAATTTCTTAGCTGCTAGTGGCGACTGGCTGTAGATAACTTTGTATATTCGCTGCCATCCCGATGTATCGGGACTTGTGCCTTCGTAGCCGGCTGATGGAGAGCGCCTCCTGGATAGTCTGCCAGTGCTGGCGGTGATATGCCTGGCTCCAATCGCGGCGAAGACATCAAGCAACCCGGCTATTTTTTCAAACCAGGAATCACCGTAAAGGGCCTGGAATAAATGGATCAAAATGGGGTCGAGGCGAATGACAATGTCTATACCCATGTTAGATAGCTTGCCGGCAGCAGCTACTCTGGCATCGAACGAAGGCGCCCCTGGTGACAAAAGCCCGAGCACCTCAGGAGTCCCTTCGATGGTTATAGCTATAAATTTAGGCTTGTACTCGATAAAGTCAGGCAGTTCCAAAAGAAAGGACGGGTCGCCTTTGGTGGTGATGAAAAAAGAGACGCCGTAGTCCATAAGAAGCTGTATCAGTCTTTTGACCTCTCTCTTCAATTCAGGTATGTCCTGACAGGGGTCGGAGATATTGGACAAGGAAATTGGCGGGCATAAAGTTAGCTTTTCGAGGTCCCTCTCCACTAACTCAGGCAAGTTGTTATAAATTAGGGTATCCTCGGAGTAGTTGGAGTAAATAGCTTCCCTGGCATAGCAGTAGATACAATCATGAAGACATTGGTTTGGACCCGCTGGCGTAACATTGATAATCCAGCAATGGAAGCACTTCCGTTCGGGATGAGAGTAGGGGAAATCATGGAAGGTCGAGCCTTTCTTGGCTATTAACCTTACGGACACAATCCTATTTTAGCAGTTTATGGTCTTCCGATGATGAAATGCGGGTGGGGACGAGCCCCGCCGCTCTCCCTCTTAAGATAAGAGGGGGGGAAGGAGAGAAGCCTTATTTTAAGGGAGGACACTGAAAGACAGACCACTAATTTTTGATTTGAAGAAATCCCAAGCACCAAATCCTAAATCCCAAACAATGACAAATGACAAGGCTCAAATGTCAAATCAAGCCCAAAATTCAAATAACAAAAAGAAGTAATTTTGGCATTTAACCTGCCCGCTTGCCTTCGCTGAAGCTTTAGCGCAAGCAGGCCAGGGCTCGGTTCGCCTGCCTAAGTCTTACGGCGAGCAGGCAGGCGGGGCATTTGGATTTCAATTGTCATTTGGGTTTTGACATTTGGATTTGTCCCGACTTTATCCCGACAATGTCGGGATGAAATCGGCATTTAGACTTTGGTATTTGGGATTTGTTTAGGATGCTGAAGGGGGCAGCTTCACGCTGCCCCCTTGTATTTTCATCGGCAACCGAGCAAAAGTCTTACGTCACTGTTACCGGGGTCACTCTTCGGTGCCTTGGATTGCCTCGGCTATGCCCCGGAGCAAGTCGCCTATCGACTCGCCCAAGTCCGCCATACCAAGGAACTCCTCCATCACGTATTCAAGAATGCCGGCTAGTCCGTCAAAGATCGCCCCTGACATATCAACGGCTATGACGCCTAACTCGTCAGACCAACCTCCCAAGTTGGCAGCCATTTGTCCCGTAGTGGCACAAACAGCCCGCCCCATGATGTCCTGGACACCGAGGTAAGTCCAGACGGCAGCGCCAGCCAGCGTCTTGGTCGTTTTCGCGGGCAGCGGCCCGCCTCCCGGCGGCGTGTATGGGCACGGGGGCTCATCGCACTCTTCCGCCCCCACGACAACAGGCACCATGAAAGTGACCAGTAACGCAAGAACAAGACCTATACTGAGTAACTTTCTCACCTGATCCTCCTTTCTAGGCTCTTAACCCTCTTTAGCATTATTATAGTCCGATTTTCTGACTTTTGCATACAATCTATCCCGTTTCATATGTTCGGCAGACACAATTGCGGAAACACTTATCTGATATTCTCATTAGCCTCTCTCCGACCATAAAGCGTAGCTCCAATTTAATATGGCGACAACTGGGTCAACAAAGCCCACTTTCACCGCTGTTCTTAGAAAGTCGTGTTGCGAGATAACCTCGGCTATGGGAGGACTGGTTTCATAATAGAGAGATACCAATTCAGCGCCTAAACCGCTGGGCAGCAAGACCACGTCCCTGAACTCTCTGAGGATGTCTATTTCCTCTGTTGTATCAGTACCGTAGACTGCCGTGGCGATGAAGCAATCGAATGGGAACCAGGATTCACTTGGGAGTGAAGCAATTGTCAGGTCGAAGTCGTAGTCTAATTCTCCGGACACCCAGGCGGCGGTCTGATCTGCCTGGACGCCGGCAACTTTGAAACTGACTACCTTGCCATCGTCGCCAAGCTCGCCCGGCACCACCAATTGGTATCTCGACGCGTTCACGGTCGTCTCGGCCTTTTTGACGCCGTCCACCAAAGCCTCCACCACTGTCCCTTCCGGAACCGGCCCCGGCGGGCTGATGACGCTTACCGTCCCCGCGAAGAGGTGGGGTAGTTGGGGTGGTGGTTCCAGGGTGTAGGCCGGCAGGACGCCGCCGGCGAGGAGAACCAGAGCCAGCAGGAGCCCCAGGGCCCCGACCAGCCTTCCGGCCCTTCGTCCTCTCAAGCTATTTCCAGTTATCTGCGCTTTCATTATCCAATCACAGCGTTAATTCGCCAGGCGTTGCCGTCCTCCAGGTGGGAGGACATCAACCCCTTCGCCATATACCTCCCGTAGCTTCAACCATCCAGACAACGGGGTCAACCAGGAGCACCCTGACAAAAGACCTCAAAAAGCTGCTTCCTGATATGAAATCCGCGACCGGAGGGCTGAGCTTGTAGTACAGGGCGACAAATTGAGAGCCCGCGGTGCTTTCCAGCAACACCACATCCCGGAACTCTCGCAGTACATCAATCTGTTCTGCGGTCGGACTTCCGTAGGCTGCGGTGGCGATGAAGCACCCTAGCCCAGTAGTCGAAACCTCGAAGGTGGCGGTGACGGTTACATCTGCACCGGGCATTTGGAAGATAGTCGACGCGGCATTCGCATTACTGAATGCGCCCGCAGTCGCTGTCCACCTGACAAACTGGTAGCCCGATGCGGCTGCCGCTTGTACGCTGACTACATCACCTTCTCCGTAAGGAGGAGCACCGGTGACATCAGTCGCCGTCCCACCCATCACAGGGGACGCTGCCATGGTCAGAGTGTAGGCTGAACCCTCCCCGAAGTTGGCGGTGACGGTTACATCTGCCGCGGGCATGGTGAAGGTAGTCTCCGCGGCATTCGCGTTGCCGAATACGACCGCTGGCGCTGCCGTCCAGTGAGAGAAGTGGTAGCCCGTTGCGGGCACCGCTTTTATGCTCACTGCAACACCTTCTGTGTAAGGAGGTGCATTGGTCACGTCAGTCGCCGTTCCCGTACCGGCAGGAGCCGCCGCCATGGTGAGGTCATAGGCAACCCCTGACAGTGTATCAATTGTCAGGTTGAATGGCTCGTCAAGTTGCCCCGACACCCAGGTTGCGCTCTCATGCGCTGTTGCACCGGCAACCTTGAACGTCACCGTGCCCCCGGGGCCCGGCACCAGCAAGACGTATTTGCTCTCGGCGTCCGTGGTTGTCTCGGCTCTCCACTCCGTGTCCACAAAAGCCTGCACCAGCGTCCCTTCGGGGACCAGCCCCGGCGGGGTGAGGGTGCTCACCGTGCCCGCGAACCCGTGCGGCATTTGTGGTATGCCATCGGCATAAGCCGGCAGGACTCCGCCACCGATGAGAGCCAGGGCCAGCAGGAGCCCGAGGGCTCCCGCCAGCTGCCCGGCCCTCCGTCTCCTTAAGCTATTTCCGCTTGTCTGCTCAATCATAATGTAAATACCTTAGAGCTTACGGATAAATATATCCGTCTACTGAGAACGGGATCCAGTAACCCTCGGTAGGCCACAAGTCATCGGCCCCAGCGGGACCCGGCACCAGTGTAAACCAACTCTGGGTCGGAGCCCACCAACCGTATATCAGTCCGTACTGGTACACCGGTCCGGGAAAAGCGAAGTTCCACAGGTATACAGAGTTCGCCAAATTCACCATGGACCTGAAGCCGACCATGTTCCAGCCCTCGCAGACCTCATAGGCTGATGGTCCATCCGGCGGCATTGGTTGCGCGGTGCCCCATACCCACAGCGAGCCATGGAGTGCGCCAGCGTGCATCAGCGGGTCAGTGGCAGTGTTATCATAGTCAACTTTAACCCAGTAGGCCTTGCCGTCCACGATTTTAGTGAGGGTCACAAACGAATTGGTCTCGCCCTTCACGTACCACGTGTCTGAGCAGCGGTCGTAGTGCCAGATGCTCTCAACCTCGGCCACGCCGGGGTAAGCAGCCAGCATTGCATCGACATCTGTTACAAAGGGCACCAGGGGCAGCGAGATGAGGTTCCATTTCCGGTAGAGGGGTATCTCGTAGACGTCCTTCCACTGGTAAGCATGAAATGGCATGCACCATTCAGCGATTACCTCACTTCCCGGCGGTAGACAAACGGGCGATGTCGGGCATGTTGCATTGAAGCAGATTTCATAATCGCCCACCGTGTCGACGTGGAGCAGCAAATCCCAGAATGCCGTGAAGTTCTCTGACAGCGTGACGTTACTTACGGCGTACCACTCGCAAACGGTCGGTGTGAAGTAAGTACCGTTAATGCTAAGGGTGACTGTAGCGCCCGTCGGAGCTTTGGCCAGATGGAACGCGACTGTTGCGTTATCGCATGGAACGTCGCAGCCCGGAATACCCTTGGTCTGCAAGGTGAGATTGAAGACGGTAAAATTGGCACCCGTGGTCATGTTGTGATAGCCGTAGCCATACTGCCCGCAGGCCTTGAACGGCGGAACAAAGTCCTCCGCTATGCCCGCGTACGTGCCGCCGAAGTTCACCACGAACTCGTATTCGGAAATCGCCGGCGAAATATCGTAATCGGCGGACTTGACAGGTGTCACGTCGGGTGCACGGCTGGTGTTCACGTACACATTGTACTTGCCAGCGGTAGACGGATTTATGATGCCAGCAGCCAATGTGAAGAACACCACGATTGGGTTGGCAGTGACAGCTATAATGTCCTCCGGCACAAGGAAGGTCACTTTCCTGCCGTCAACTGTAACCTCGCTTCCGAAAACGGGGAGACCTTCAACGGTGATGTCGCCGGTGGCGAATGAGGCCGGGACAGTGGTGTCATCAGGAAATTCGATGGTGATGCTATGCGTTCCGCTGTGCAGGTCGGCGGTGATATTGAACGTGATGTTATATGTCGCCGCGGTGGAAGCGCAGGGGGGGGCAACGTCAACCGTCGCCACGGTCACGTTCGCCGATACCGGCGTAGCCATCACGCTCAGGCTAAGCACCAGCCCCAGAGCCACCAAAATACTAATTATCTTTCTCACTTCTTCTTTCCTCCTTTCATGTTCTCAGGCTGTTTGATTTTGTTTCTAATGTAGTTGCCTGATTCATCCTGCTCGGTTGCCTGGTGGGCAACTACATTATGTAAACAGCCCCTTTCCGATTTTTGTGTTTATTTTCACTTGCTTTGTTTATTTTCACTACACCCCAGAAAGATTTGAGGTGTTTTTGTCTCCCACGACCGACCGGCACCCTCCCGGTGGAGAATGCTTCATGGGCAGAAATAGTCGTCCTGTTCATCATCCTCAGCCACCCCCTTCCCGCGCCAGCGGGACAAACCAAGCAGTAAGACAGATCGGGTGATGCTTCCCCGACCATCGCCAAAACTAATGAAGAGACCGGCTCCTGCAGGTCTCTTCCCCAGATTTTTGTAGCTGCCTGATTTATCAAGCTCCACATTCTTGTAGTTGCCTGATTTACACGGCCTCCCACGCACAAGCGCCCACTTTGGCAAGGGTTCACCTTTGCCGAAACCTCCCTCGTCAAGTCCGGGAGCCGACTCTGGCCTCTGCTAAGCTGCTTTGCCATCTGCATTGTCGTCAACTCCCTTCTCCCCCTCGGTCCAGGCATCTTAAATCTGCCTCGGTACAACTCATTGGTCGTTTCTGTAGTCGATTTCGGCAATGCCTTCAGCCACATCCTTTCACTTTATTTTATCATAAATGGTATAGATTAAAGTGAATTTAAGGTGATGTTAAAATCATGTAAAACTTGCGAATTCTACCACTTGCCCAATAATCACCTTGTTTCTTTCGGCTACCCTTTCCCAGCCACTGATCGGAGCTTGTCTGGCTGCTCGACTCGTGCTGGTATAAGGGTTTGGTTCGTCCGAAAGCGTGGTCAATATTATATTATCACTCCCGCACAGTCAAGGCTTTTCCGAGGTTTTTTGGAAAACACATTTGTTGCCTCCGGGTGGCGGGTTCCCGGTCACATTCCCCTCACTTCCTGTACCAGTGCCCGCGCCACTGCCGACTCTCTATTTCGGCTTGCCACAAAACCCCTTGTCACAAGCGCTAACCTAAACCTCGGTTAAAAGCATACCACCCTTGGCAAGGTTTGTCAAGTAGGTGTACTCGTTCATATGATTAGTGACACTTCTTTTTTTTCGTCATTGCGAGGAGCGAGATTCCTCGCTTATGCTTCGGAACAGGCTCCGCAATCTCTAAGCGAGATTCCTCAGTCCAACTATAGCAGGCTCCAGGTTCGCAATGAGATTGCCACGCCTTCGGCTCGCAATGACACGGAAGGTTATTACCCGATGTTACAAACATATAAAGTGTCACCCATCTATCGCAGCCTCCGCAGTAGCAGTAGGTGTCGGCTCTATCTGTGGGAAAACGTTTTCAAAAGATTTATGGGGGCAAGAGCCCCTGAGCGGAAAAATTGAGGGAAAGGTTTTACCACCATGGCTAAGAGACAAGAAGATAGTACCACAACGCTGCTGGGGCTTAAAGACTGCAAAGCGGGGAGGTGGTGGGGGTGATGATAGGGTTTGACAGAGAGCCCCACATGCCTTGCCTTGACAAACTTGTCAAAGTGAGGATATTATGTTTTTAATGAAGCTGTTTAAAAATGTAGTTGCCCAATTTAATGGACTCCCTCCCTTGTCATTGCGAGGCTTATCCCGCGCGAAGCGAGGGAGCCAGCCGAAGCAATCTGGTGAGGGGTATGAGATTGCCATGCCCCGACAAGTCGGGGCTCGCAATGACAAATGGGCAACCGAGCCCGATAAATCAGGCAATTACAGAAATGCCCAAAATTGAACGAAAAATCAGAATTAAACAGCCTTTTTAAAAAAATTTTAAAATAGAAGAGAGGTGACAACAGTTTAGTTTTCCTAAAACGTGCGTATAGTTCGCCATATTCTATAGGTTAGGACAAGCACACTTCTTTGGAAAAACTTACCTGTTACGAGAGTTGAGAGTGCGCATAAAACGAATACGAGCTCCCATTATAGCCGGGCTTTTGTTGTTGATGCTGATATTGCCCCAATTGGCTCTGGCTGATCCAGGGGATTCCATTAGCCTTTTCCCTGGTTCTGGGCGCTGCGGCGACCTAATCGAAGCAACGGCGACTGTTACGGCGGCTGGCACCTATCGTATCTGCTGGAATTCTCGCACACCAGAGTATCGTGTAGGGACATTCACAGCATACGCGGCTGGAAATCACACCATCGCGTTCTATGTCCCCGAAACTGTGAAAGGCATTTATACTGTTTATTTAACCAGAGAAGATTATTCCGAACTAGCGATTGCTGATTTTACAGTCTTCCCTTCCGTACAGATTGACCCCGAGGAGGGACCGGTGGGCACGGCAGTAACCGTCACCGGCTATGGTTTTGCGGCCGCGCAGGACATCCAGGTTAAATTCAAGGGCACGGTAATACAGACAACTACGACTAATATTGTGGGTAGCTGGACGGTATCTTATACTATCCCGGCCACCCCCGCTGGTGGCTATACCTTCGGGGTCGAGTTTAAGGAAGGTGCGGTATGGTACGATTTGACGGGCAAGTATTTTGCGGTGACCCCCGAAATCACTGCGCCAAGTTCGGGAACGGTTGGGCACACGATTGAGGTAAAAGGTACGGGCTTTGCCAGTGACGAAGAGGATATTGAAGTTACCTTCGATGAGGAGGTGGTAGAGAAAAACATCTATGCGGATGAGGATGGCTCCTGGGAGGCTACCATCGTTATTCCTCCTCTCCAGCGCGGCACCTATACCATTGATGCCTCAGGAATGTTGACCAGGGCTCGGGATGTCCCTGATGTTGAGTTCATCTTGAGCGCTGGAGTATTGGTTGAGCCGGGTTCGGCTTATGTGGCTGATACGATTACCGTTGCCGGAGGTGGTTTCGCAACCGGGGAAACGGGCATCAGGGTTACCTTTGAGGGGACGGTTGTTGCTACGGGTATCACCGCTGATACAGATGGTACTTGGGAATCTTCCTTCGTCCTGCCGGCCAGTACCTTTGGCAGCCATACTGTTTCAGCCTCCGGTGACATAACCAAGCCTGCTGTGACGACTACCCTCACCACTGAAGCCAAAATAGAAGAACTCAGCCCGGTTGAGGGAGCTCCCGGCGACTCCGTTACCCTCACCGGCAGCGGTTTTCACGGTAATCAGAAATTGACGGTGACTCTGGCTGGAATTAGCGTGTCAGGGGATATGCAGACCCTGTCCAATGGCAATGTTGTCATTAGCTTCCAAGTGCCAGCAGGAAGCCCTGTGGGCAAACAGACGCTGGTGGTGAGAGATGAGGGTGAAGCTACTGCCTCGGTCGACTTCACGGTAAAAGAGAACGTCCTGGCAACCCCGCAGCCTATCTCGCCCGAGGACAACAAACTAAGGTCGGGGCAGATAACTTTTCGATGGGGGGGGATAACGAGTGGCAGCAACATCACTTACATCTTGCAGATAAGCGACAGCCCCGATCTTGGCACTTATGTCTGGAGCAAGTCAGATATTGAGACATCGAGCTACACACTACCTAAGGAAGAGGCTTTACCCAAGGGGACCTACTACTGGTGGGTTAAGGCAGTGGATAATTATGGCAACGAAAGCCCTTGGTCGGATTCTAGCTCGTTCAGGGTATCCCCGATTCCAACCTGGGTATGGGTAGTAGTGGGGGTGGTAGTGCTGGTCGGGCTCATGGTCGTGGCCTATCGAGAAACAAAATTCAAGGTAACGGAATAAGCCAACCCGTGAAAATTTTCTCCCGGTTCTGCAATAACACTTGCAGCCGGGGAGGTTAGTAAGGTGGGGAAAACTAAGGAGCAAAAGACAAAGCCCAAATTCTAAACAAAAGAAAGGAAAAATTTAGTTCCTCTCATCTAATGACCAAAATTCAAAACACAATTTTGCCAAGGATGGTGGTTAAAAATGTAGTTGCCCAATTTATTGGGCAACCGGGCCTGATAAATCAGGCAACTACAAAATCTGGAAAGGGAGAGGGTTTTATACGAAATTATGCGTAAGACTATAAATAGCCTCAAAGAGGGAGGGAATTAAATAAGTTCCACCGATTTCGCTCGAAGGGCAAATTTGGTATTTTGGAATTGTTCAGGATTTATAGGGGCGAGAGTGAATTGTAAGGAGTTTAGCAATCGAGTACAGTAAAGCATGCGGAGCGCCATGAAAAGGAGCAAGGCGAATTTGTCCCGGTGCACTAAGGAGGGTAAGACGATATGGGCTGTTTAATAATCTTACCGTTAACAGCGGCCATCACAGTCATGGGTGCATACGTAAGCACTTTGATGGGTTTTTTTCTGGCTTCTCTCGCAACCATGGCTACATCACTGACTGGTCTGATAGCTCTCGTGCTGCTGATATGAGTCTAAAGCGAAATATGTGGGGCGCCATGAAAAGGAGCAAGGTGAATTCTTCCAAGTGTCCTATGGGGGGTAGGACGATATGGGCTGTTTAATAATCCCGTTAGCAGCGATCGTCGTAGCCATGGGTGTAGGGATAAGTACTTTGGCGGCTTTTTTTATGGGTATTGCCACGATCATGGTTACATCCATGTCTGCTTTCATAGCTTTCCTGCTGGTGCTAATATAAGTCTCAGGTAAAATATGTGGGGCGCCATGAAAAGGACCAAGGTGAATTCTTCCAGGTGTCCTATGGGGGGTAAGACAATATGGGCTGTTTAATAATCCCGTTAGCAGCGATTGTCGTAGCCATGGGTGTAGGGATAAGTACTTTGGCGGCTTTTTTTATGGGTCTTGCCACGACCATGGTTACATCCATGTCTGCTTTCATAGCTTTCCTGCTGGTGCTAATATAAGTCTCAGGTAAAATATGTGAGGCGCCATGAAAAAGAGCAAAGTGAATTTGTGCCGATGCGCTAAGGAGAACGAGACGAAATGATGACTTGTGCCGGGCTCCTCGCGGTAGCCACGGTTATTTTCCTCATAGGTTCTTTGCTAATTCTCGCGCTGATACCGACAGTTCTAGCAATCTTTCTGTTAGCCTTGGTGCTGACAGTGGCAGGCATTATTTTCACATGGCGCATCATCTATCCCTGGCTGGTGCGGATGGGAAGGTGGGCAGCTCGACCAATAAACATCATCTTTCTTCTCGTGGTGGTGGTGGTCGGAGAGATTGTCCTGAAGTATGTTCTTGATCGAGCAGGTGTCTCTGTTCCGACTTTCTCGATACTAGGAAGAGAAGTAACAGTCATAGGTATAGGCTTTCTGTTGTTCTTCCTCTTCCTGCTCTTACTGGGCTTAGCGGTATGGTTGGTGAGGTTCTGGCGCTACACTTGGCCTCCCGCAAGAGATGTCTTCTGGGACATTTGGTTTCGTATTGGTGCCTTGTTCTGGAGAATACTGGTGGGGATTCCTCTAGGTATAGTCTGGTTTTTCTACCACCCTCCTCTACGCTGGCTATTAGCAGCTCTCCTGTTTTACCTCAGGGGGGCTTCGGCAGCAGCAGCCTGGCTTTTGTACAACCCCCCATTGAAGGGCATAACGACTGCCGTCCTTTTCGTTACACGGTTAATCGCCCGAATTACGGCCTGGCTTTTATACAGCCTACCAATACGCTGGGTTGTAGGGGCGGTACTCTTCATCCTCAGGTTGATGGCCCGCTTCATCAGCACCATAATTTATGGCATTGTGTCGTCGGGGCCTATCAAAGGCGTCAGAGGGGCACTAAGGAAAGGGCTAACCGCGGAGAGCAAGTCCTATCAAGACTACGAGTATGCCCAGAATGACGGTGGCGGCGCCGCCTAGCAAGCCAGCGACGTCCATATGAGCAAAGAATCGGCCAAATATCTCCTTGCCAAAGGCCGCCATTCGGGGCGTTAACCTACCTGGTTCCTCAGGGGATTCCGGCGCCATCTCAGTGGAGTTCCTACTAAACATGGGCAGTATCATTTTTCTCCACTCACGGGTCTCCCGATAGGCTACGCCAGCAATTATTATGCCCACGATGATGAAAAAAATCCCTAAGATTAGCACCATCGTAGCTAGGGTAAGGCCAAATATGCCAGCTGGTAAGGGCTCAGCTGTGCCCATTTTCACCTCCTTTTCCCATCAACTTTGTTTAATAATCCTCTCTGTCATTTTGAGCCCCGGCTTGTCGGGGCGAAGAATCTCAATTTATTTTAGCGTAGCATAGCTACTGTATGGTGTCAATAGCTCTCTTTTGCAGGGAGAGTTATGCTAAAATCCAGCAGGGCTTCATATGGTAAGTGCTGACGAACTGAAATATTGGGTGGCTTTTTCCGGGATACCCGGGATTGGTCGGGTACGGATTTCCCAGCTAAAAGAGTACTTTGGCAG
>Ga0209986_10002227_pt1 | contig 17966 bp, 22 predicted proteins | sample BlataG_FD_183168 | JGI IMG/M metagenome (GOLD analysis project Ga0209986, IMG submission 183168) | Deep subsurface microbial communities from Black Sea to uncover new lineages of life (NeLLi) - Black_00105 metaG (SPAdes) (version 2) | ecosystem: Environmental > Aquatic > Marine > Oceanic >...
ACGGTTTTTCAGATGCGGCATTTACCACAGGCACAGAATTGGATATGAAACTCTTAACCTTATCAGAGATTGAAAGAACACTTATTGACGCAGCGAAATCCATCGATCTATGAATGGTAATAACTAAATGAAACACTGATCAGCTGGTCAACCAAATCCTGTTTCCGATTAGCTTAGTCCGTCGCGAGGCACCGTTCGTCCCGCGCAGATCGTTCATCCAGCTCGACTGGGCGGGGCCATTCGTCCAGCTTGATCGTTAATCGGTGACTGGATCCTGGTGATTTCCCGGGGCGCCGGCGATGTGTTAAATAGCCGCAAAGATTTCTATAATTTTTTTAACACAACCTTCAACTATCCGAGAGTGTTTGGCAAAAAGGCTGACCAATAGACGAAGCTATGTATCTTCCCCTTCGACTTCCTGCCATAAGTCTTCGTGATGAATCCCCTCCCCTCGACGGATCTGCTGCTTAGATACATTCAAAATCTTCTGAAATCTCGGCGAGTAAGCAAGTACTAAGCGCTCTAATTCATCTTCATTATCAACCGAGATCAAGACAGCAACCGGCTTACCATTACGTGTGACAATGATTGGCCCTTCCTCGCTTTTTCTTATATAGGAGCTCAGACGCGCCTTCAATTCTGCTACTGGTGCGATTCTCATGTATCTACCTCCTCTCCGCCGATGAAGAGACGCTTCCTTCGCTTCTCACCAATTGCCAGGATGTATACTGTCTGTCTCTCTTGATCAACCTGATAAAACACTCGAAACCTGTTCCCGGGTCCAAACCTGATTTCCCACTCTTCCTCATAAGCTATTGACCGCTTCAACGGCTTACGATTCTTCGTTTCTACATCCGGCTCAAATCGCAATTGTTCTTCGATTCTTGACCTGATCAGCGAGTGGTATTTCCGTTCAATCGCCCTTAGGTGTGCGATTACATTGGGGGCATAGACAAGATCGAAGCCGCGACTCGGTGACATTCTGACTATAATTATAGTCAGTTTCGCTCATGTGTCAAGTTACTGCAATTATTTGGGCTGATCCAAGGCAAATTACCAACTCCGACTAATATCCCCAACCCCAAAGGGTGGGGCTTTACGGTGGCGTTGGTACATTAGTTGACCAAAATTCCCTACATTTAAGGAAGTGTAATTGTCTGATTGATGAAACCGAGGAGCATTTTCAGCATCATCAGCGCCAATCGTTTAGCCAGCGTACCTGTCCGGTCCAAACCTCAGATTCCGTTTCTGAAAGCAAACGATCTAGTGCCTCGATCAATCCCGAAAGAGTCCAAGTGGATTGAGCCGCTAAAATCATGCCCCCATGCCGGGGATGCTGCTTTGCTAGAACAACAAAATCTCGGATGTTAAAGGTAAAAATACACCGTCCGTGCGCTGTAGCCCCCAAGAGTTGGCGCTCGTCGCTGGCGTCGCGGCCCATCCAACCATTTGGTGTGCGCGTCACGTCGTGCCCCCGCTTGGTTAAAGCATTGTGCAACGCTTTGCTAGAAGCGTCGGCGTCCAGATGAAGACGCGGCTTAGGCATGCTGGGCTTCCAGCTCGCGTTCGGCAGCAATGGCGATGTCGACCTCGTCCTTATGGGCCTGGTAGAAGTTCAACGCTTGACGGATTTGTGTTTGGGTTAGATCATACTCTGATGATATCTGATCGATTGTCATTCCCCATTGCTGCTTGGCGACGACCAGGGTCTGCACGCGCACGCCTGTCCCGCCGATCACCGCAGTAGGGATTCCCGCGGAGCCACGCCGGTAAGTAATTTTGGGGAATTCTGGATCATCCAGCATTTGCCTCAGCGCACCAACCTTTTCTGCAACTGACCACATAATAAACTGGTTGAGCGATACGCCCTGTTGGCTAGCCCATTGCTCCGCTTCTTTTTTCAACTGACCAGGTAAATTCAACGGATATCGTGACATGGCAACCTCCTCTTGATTTGTTTTATTGTATCACATAACACATCTTCTGTGGGGTCAACTATGGCTTGTGCTCACTGGTAAAGGTCCGGCAATCCCTGCAGTGGCCAAAAAAGGACATCCGTTCTAGAAAATGTACTTGGACACACAATGAGCGATACAATCACGGTCTTGAATTCCTATCAGGAAAGGCAGACTGTGATTTCACTTATTTGCCAATGTTTCGAATATATCTTGAGTGCCGTCGCACAGCACATTCAACGGTGGGTCAAACCTGACAACCCGTCTCTATTCGCCGATGCTGCATTAGACCTCACGCACAGCAAGACCGAACTCATACTCGAGAACGCCTTTCTACGACAGCAACTCATCGTGCTCAATCGCCAGGTGAAGCGCCCTGCTCTCAAGCCTCACGAGCGTGTCCTGCTGGTGGGGCTGACCAGCAGGCTGCGGTCCTGGAAACAGGCTTTGGCCATTGTGCAACCTGATACGCTTCTGCGCTGGCGTGGTTGTGGAAGCTATAATCCCGGAAGAGGAAACATACTGGTCGCCCACCAATCTCTGAGGAGATTGTGGCGCTCGTTCAAGGGAAAATCGCACCTGGGGCGCCAAACGCATTCGAGGCGAACTGCTGAAGCTGGGACTGCGCGGGGCAAAAGAGCACGATCCAGCACTATATCAAACAGGTGCGTGGCCCTGGTTCATCTCAGCAGACCTGGGGAACCTTCATCCACAACCATGCCAGCGAGATCTGGGCCGGCGACATCCTGTTCCGCGCGCTCTTCATATTCGTCATTATTGAATTGGGAACACGCCCCATCGTGCACTTCGGGCTTACACGCCATCCCACCGACAGTTGGCTGGCTCAGCAGCTACCTGAAGCCACACCCTTCGGCTCAAGTCCACGCTTCTTGATCCGTGACAATGACCGCAAATTTGGTGCATCCTTTTCACGTGTTGCTTTCGGGACCGGCATTGATGTACTGCGCACTCCCTATCGCGCGCCGAAGGCTAATGCTATCTGCGAGCGTTTCCTGGGCAGTCTCCAGCGTGAATGTCTGGATCACTTCATCATATTGAGCGAACGTCACCTGTATCGCATCGTGAAGGAACACACCCGCTACTTCAACTACTCTCGTCCTCACCAGGGCATCGACCCAGCAGATTCCTTGCCATACTCCGTACCCAGACATGTCTGCTGCCGGCGGTCAGGTTGTCTCATTCCCGGTACTAAGTGGCTTGCACCATGATTACCAGCGGTGTGCGGCGTGAGGATTAATCTCGAGGCACCTTACCCCTATCATTTTTGAAGAGATACGACCAGTTGGATAGTCGTGGTTCTCATGCACACGATGCGTATCCTGGTTCAAGTCCTCGGTGTGATCCTGCTGTGCTTCTCGAATTGACAGGTGTCTATCCGATCCTAGCATATTTTGCTTCATCGCCAATGAACGCTCGTTGGACTAGCGATGCCCAACCCATTCACACGGGATTACGAACGGATGACAATTTTCGACCACTACAGGGATTCCTTTCGCGGCGCAGGCAGCAGCGAAAGCGCTGGACTTTCCGAGTTTTACTGCCCCAGGACAATGGAATGACGAGGACCAGGATCTCTCCCATTTCCGCTAGAAGCGCCCTAAAAGGCGATATTCGGTTTCCTTCAGGTGCTTCCATATGGACGCTTGCGCGGCGGCCTTATCCCGTTTCCTGAGTGCCTCTATGATACTGGCGTGCTGTTGAGGATCCGAAATGTAAGGGTCCCGGGAAAGAATCCGCTCCATTTCGCTCAGTAACGCTTCAATTATACCGACCAATTGTGAGTTGCCCGATGCCCTTGCAATGATGAGATGAAACTCTGTATTTAATTCAAATCCCTTTCGATAGGAATCCTGTCTTGTGTTCGTTTGTGCAATCTGGAATACTTCTCTCTCATTCTTGTTATTTCTCTCAAGTATCTGGAGTTCTTGTTCTGTTATTCGGTCGACAGCAAGGCCGATTGACTCGACCTCCAAGATCATTCGGAGCTGGAACAATTCCAAGACGTCGCGAACCGTATAAGGGGTGATCATATACCCTGATCTTGGTATGGGGTCGATCAACCCTTCATAGGCCAGAACAACGAGCGCCTCCCTCGTAGGTGTCTTGCTAACATCGATTCTTTCAGAGAGTTCTCGAATGCTGTAGATCTCCCCTGACTCAAATTCGCCAGAGATAATCGCCCGCTTGATTAATTGATGTGCCTCATCTTTCTTGGTATTTGTGCTTACTGGCATATCTCTTCCTTCACCCCCGACTCAAGTTACAATTAACATTATCGGGAGTCTTTTTGGGATCCAATTTAATTGATAAGTACTATTGTGCGGGGAGTTCTGGGAGAGTTAAAAGTGGGTCGAGTTACCGAGAAAGGAGATTGTGTTATTTTTCTCTACACCTTATAGTGTGACTTGCCAAAGTTACCGTGTGCTTCCGCCCTTCCACGGGGGTGGTTGCCATTAATGTGGTTGTTAATTTTTTTAATAGACGTAGATTCAACTACCAAGTGTAACTTTGAAGGTTGGAATAATAGGTAAGCTGAGGTAGTATCAGTGCCTCTAATTTCAGCCAGAAAAAGTAGCCCTGGAAGTACGCCAGGATCCCGTCTCGCTACGCTCGCGGGACGAACGGTCTTCGACGGACCCGGGATTCTAATGAGTTTGCGTAAGACTTGATGAATTATCGAGGTTGAAAAGGGCCGCTCATCTCGCACCGTTATTCATCGGCGGTTTCATTATTGCCCTTGGAGAGGACTAGTTTAGTGCAGGAAATGCGGACCGTCGATTCTAGATTATGGCGAGGTTCGGTTGAACGGTCGGGTAGCTGAGAGCTGATGCCCTCTCGAACCACTGGTACTGTAGCTCGCCCCAAAAGCTTCAGTGATCAATGGGGACCGTTGCACGGGATGACCCTGGGGTTATACTCAGTGGGAGATCGATTGTCGGCTGGGATCGGTAACCCGTTACAGCCCTGAGGGAATGGGATGACGGTGAACACAACAACTGGGTGGAGATGGAGTGCGTGGATCGGAGTGTGCGCGCTGTTTCTCGGCGCATGCTCCGGCACTGCCGTTGGAACTAATTTCCAAACTGAGACTGAAGAGACCCCTCTCCTTGCCGGGGGAACGCAACCCTCCGACCTAACCCGGGACACAAGCACGCCAGAACCGGCGTTGGTACCAAGTGCCACACCGACGGTGGATCCATTCGCAACCCCTACAACCCCTACAGCCCTCCCAACACGGTACTCGGCGACGCCCCGCAGTCATGATCCACAGGAGGGCATCTATTCCCCAGACAGCGCCTATTCGATCACCTGTGTCCGGGGTCTTCGGATGTACCGAACTGCAGATGGAGCCCTCATCGGCGAGGCCGAGCTTACGTTGAATGAAGGCTGTCCTCTCAAGGCCGGAGCGCCTCCGGGCCGCTGGCCGGATTTTCAATGGGCTGGGAACAGCTCAGCCTTCGCTTTTATCTCGGATGAGAACGTAGCGTATATCTGGTCAGTGGACGAGTCCTATCCCGAGAGGGTTGCCGAGTCAATCTCGGCCATCCCCTGGGTGGGTTGGTCGCCGGACTCCACCCGCCTCGCGGTGCTTGTAGCTTGGCCTGGCACACCCCAGGACGCTTATGGGACAATGCTAGTCCATGATCTGGGGAGCGATCCTGTGGTTCAATACTCCTTTCAGATGACACCGATGGATGACTGGGGCTGGTACACCAATGAGGTGATCAAGGGAGGGACGCACCTCTACACATCTTATTACCAGGCGCGAACGGGCCAGCACATCACCTCCTGGTATCACGATCCTCGCATAGCGATGGTGCAGCCGTTGTTCCTTTCACCAGACCAGCAATGGCTGATGCTTGAGCAAGTTGATTATAGTCATAGCATAGTGCAAGGCTTCGTGATCGAAGACCGTACCTATGCGGTGTACGACTTGATGACCGGGGATCGGTCGAAGCTGAGCGAAGGCCTTGATCGGTATATTCAATTCCTCGGCTGGAATGAGGACAGCGAGTTTTTCTATCTCGTTAGCAGGCCTGCCCACACGAATGCCTATGAGGATCCCGCCGTGCCATTCGGCCTCCTAGCCTTTTCTCCAACGAGCCAGCGGTTCGAGCTTCTGTTCAAAGAGGCAATTCAGGTCGATTTCAGGGGAGATCGCCGCTGGGCTTTGGTAGTGTTCCCAGAGCGCAGCCCTGATGGCTCGCTGGGCATGGCGGCGGGATTGTGGGAGGTAAGAACCGACAACCTAATCGGCAGAACCCAAGTATCGGACCACATAATCTACCGCGATCCTGCTTATGCATGGTATATGGATCGTCCGATCGTTCCCGTCCATTGGTCTGAAGACGGAAAGGTGGTTACCTTCGGAGAAGAGGGATTGGTATTGGAAGTGCCAAACGGGTAGAAATTGGCAGGCGTCCTGAATGGGTTTGCTCGCCCGCGAACCTTGAAAATGGATGGATTGCAGCAACTTGGTGAGAAAACGACGCACGCTTCCGTAGCAAAGAGTCAGATGATTGAAATAATGCGGCGGCTTTGAACGCGCCTTTTCATTGACAACCACCAGCGCCTCTCGCAATGCTTCTGGGTCAATCCGGGCAAATACAGCTTCGCGCACAGCCTAGTCCGGTAAGCTTTCATCCAGTAAGTACAAGCAAGCATTGCGAAGCTGAAACACGGCAGCATCAAACCGCGGCAGCGTTCTCAGTCGTTCCTTTTGCCCGTATCTCTTGGCGGTGGCAAACTTCTCGGCAAAAAAGCGATCCAGCAGATCCAAGATGTCATCTTGGATCTTGGCCTCAAGTCCATGGGCAAAGGCCAACAGCGTGGCGATCTTTCGGTCGCGCTGCAGACGATTGATCGTTGCAGCCCAAGAGGACGTGGCATAGCGAGGCAGGGCTTTGATGCGATTGAAAGGTACATGAGAGAGATCCACACCGGCAATATCCAGGGCGCGAACTTCATCCATATGCTCCAAGGTTCTCAGCAGTGCAACACTGCTTACCCGGCTTGGCAAGCGTCGCAGCCGGTCCAGCGGCGTCTGGCTTTCCCCTTCAGGGATGACCAAAAGGTTGAGCAGACGCTCGCGCTGCTGCGGGTTGGGCAGTCGGGCCAGCGTGCACCACAAGCGCCGGTGAGCCCGATCGCGAATGCGGGCAATTCAACGCTCCAATGTGGTCGCGCCTGGAAGCAGGATCTTCCTTTCTACAAGCTAGGCGGTTGCCAGGTCAAACAACATGGACGGGCCTTCATCGCTTAACCAGACCCGAGTGTACAGACAGCGAAGCAACTGGAAATGCATGGCCTGATCATCAAAATCACGATAGCCATAGAACTGCTTGATCTCCCTGGCATGCTCGTGACGAGTGGTGCGGCGGGCCGTGTATTTCGACAAGTCGGCCATATAAATAATGGACAATTGGTTCGCGACATAGCGCACGGCCCCCTCTGGCACGTCAAGCGGGTTGGCAAGAAATCGCCAGCTCACGATTTAGCCATCAAGGTTTTCAAAGTAAAGGCCTCACCCGATAGGGAGGTTTCTGCGCAAGAGGTCTTAGCGGAATTTAGATAATGAATAATGACGGGGTCTTCTTGCGAAGTTACACTTGGTTATGCACTAGACTGGTTACCAGAGCAGCTCCAAGCCACCCGTCAAACGTATAATAGCAGACTGGTCAATACATTTCATAGTCAGCTGCAATTACTGTGAACAAAAAGTGAATTATCGGTGGACTTTCTGGGCTGCTTTATAGGTATTCAGACACCTACAAGACCCGAATTGGGATAGGGGGGAGCCTCGCGACTTCTCCCCTCCCACACCACCGGACATGCGGGTCCGCATCCGGCGGTTCGGCCAAGTTAGCAAAGCAGAACTTGGCATTGGGTAATTTCTCGTTCTGGTAGACCTGGTAACAGCCTCTCGTCCCTGATACTTACCAACACCTTCAGTGTTTACTTCCGTATCTGGTCTGCCGTCTCGCACCGGCGTGCCGCCGTCTCTCGCGGCACGAACGGTGGTCTTTACCAGCTTTCGACTGTCTTCGCTGTTGCCCGTCTGCCTTCTACCCAATTCTTGACCGTTCGGACTAAGCAGGTTTCTCTGCTCTCCCTGGATGGTCGTTACCCCATCGACTACTTCGGCCTCTGCTGACTTCTGCGACGCGGTCAGAAGACCTCTCGATCTCCTCAGTCTTGTCTCCAAGACACGCCGCAGATCTCCCCGAATAAGGTACGATAGCTTTCCCCTGACCCCCGCTGCGTTTACGTAAAGCCGCTTTGATCCTTTTGGGGCTTCACTGTCACTTGCCAGCTCACCCGGCGCTCTACGCCTCCTTACGCAGTTCTCACCTGCACTGCGCGCAGGCGCAAGTGTATCCATCAAGTCCAGGTTTTGCTATCCGGCTTCCTCCCCACGCTCGCTCACGCAGGCGCAGTTGCCTCGTAGTCGCCGCAGCGCAGCGGAGTGGGGTCGGCTAGCGGTTCGTCGGATCAACGCCCGCAGAGGACTTTCACCTCCTAGCTATCGCCCATGCCGGGCGTACAAATAATTCGGGGAGTGACATTCGCACTCCCCGGGGCAGTTATTGCGGGCAGCTATGGGCCACCAGCCTCAGCTGATGGAACTACCCGCGGGCTGTAATCAATAACAATTATCCCCTCAACGAGCAATTTGTCAATAATGACTTTTGGGTTGTTATCTAAACTTCAAAAGTGGACAGTTTAAACTTGAAAACTGGACTGTTTACGCTTGAAAAGTGGACACCTTGTTTTTGATAGAAATTCTACGATCGTATTAGATTCCTCCTCCAACGCAATAATGGAGGAATCAATGTCACAGCTGCACAAGCGGTTTTCGGATGAACAAATCAAAGTCTTGTTTCAGAGTTATTGCCAAGGACAGATTCGCAGAGCTGACCTCCAAGAGATGCTGCGCATTGGCAAATCGCGCTTCTTTGTCTTGCTCAAAGAATATCGACGAGACCCTGAAACCTTCTCAATCGTCTATGAGAGAGCAACTCCACAAAGGCTGTCAGCGGAAGTGGAAGCGGAAATCAAGAGGGGATTACTCCAAGAGAAAGAGATCGTCCAAGATCCCGACTTGCCCATCTCTAGCTACAACTATTCAGCCCTGAGAGACCGCCTCCAAAAGAGAGGGATCGAAGTTTCTCTAACGACGATCATAGATCGGGCCAAGAGACTGGGTTGCCATAAGCCGCGTAGGAAAAGAAAGAGCCACGATCGTGAGGTGCTTACCGCATCCATTGGCGCATTAGTACAACATGACGCTTCTCTTCATTTGTGGTCCCCTTTGGCAAAGGTAAAATGGACTCTGATCACTTCTATTGATGACTACAGTCGTAAGATCCTCTTCGCTGATTTTTTCCCCAGGGAGACAACCTGGGCTCATATCCAGGCTGCCCAGACTCTGATTCAGAGCTATGGCTTACCTTTGCGATACTACGTGGACTCCCTGCGCGTGTTCCGATTTGTCCAAGGAAGAGACAGCTTCTGGAGAAAGCACGTCCTTGAAACCGATGACGTGGATACCCAGTGGCGCAGGATGATGCGTCTTCTCGGCGTAGACGTCAGCTTCGCTCTTTCTCCTCAGGCTAAAAGCAAGGTTGAGAGACCTTACCGCTGGCTCCAGGATCGCATCGTACGAACCTGTTTCTATGAACAAATATCCGAGATGGAAGGGGGTAGAAGCGTCTTGAGAGATGAGCTCAATCGTTACAACAATCACCAAGTTCACTCCACCCTGGTCAGGATCTTCGACGACCGGTGAGATCCCCAACATCCGTTACGAAAGGGCGAGAAAAGAAGGCAACAGTCTCTTTCGCAAATTCACGATACCTAAACCCTATACCTCACCCCAAGATATTTTCTGTTTGCGGGAGAAGAGGATGATCAATGGATACCGCCGGATTTCCTTATTCAAGCATGTTATTGAGGTGCCTAATGTGCCCCTCCGAGAAGATGTAGATGTCCATCTCGTGCCTGATGAAGGAAAGCAGCTCATGAATATCCGTATTTGGTGGAATAACAAGAAGGTGCATTCTCTTTCCCTGCCTTTGCAGGGCTTTAGAGTCCACTTTTGAAGTTTATAAGTGTCCAGTTTTCAAGTTTTCCTAACATAATGACTTTTGGGTTGGTCGGTCGGTTCAATGTGAGGAAACCACCCGATCGTCGACCTGGCACTTGTCATATTCAGGCCTGCGGTCTTTGTAGAATTGACTTTCTCTGAACCTATCGGTCTCAAGTGTTTGTTAGCCCTTTAGATATCAGAACAACTGTAAGACGCAAAAAACGCTCCTAGGCTTCCAGGAGCGCTCTGGCGCACTTCTAATTCCAGTTCCCGACAAAAACTCAGCTTTTTCCGCAGCAGCGCCGCTCCTGAGACAGTTGAAGTTTGCCCTGAACGGCAATCGCGCCTAAAATAACCCCGGCACCAATTGACGCCAGTTGATTGGCGCCGTGCCCCCGGCCTGCCCCCCTCAGGTCGGGGTCGATTGTTCCTCGGAAACAATGACTTCGAATAAGAAGAAGCCCTCGCCGCAATGACGAGGGCTCCTGCGCTTGTGATGCGTTTCAATCCCACTGATCTTCGCGGCAGTCCACCCCCTGTATTTTCCGCTCGAAACGCACTTCAAAGGAAGGAACACCAACATCGTTCCCGGGCTGTAATTCACCTGTGGCCGTCCATTCGATTATGGCCAGTTCTGCGGCCCCGACGGGCAACTCGTGTCCACCGATTTTATCAAAATAGGAGCGCATGTGGAGCTTGCCGGATGGGTCTAGCCCACCGAGGGTATAGAAGCAAATTGGATCGTCCTCCTGAGCATTGCCGGTTCCGATCTGCACTCTAAATACAGTCTGGTCGTCGATGCCGCTGACCCGAATATCGACGCCTTTCTGCCCATTGGTCACACAACTATCCACAGCGCCCGCGCCAGCCTCGATAGAACACTTCCATTTTTCCTGAAGATCGATTTGTACGCCGGGTTGAGCGGTGGCCCGGTAGCTGGACGGCAACACTAGATCGCCGAAGGCGGCCGCTGCGACCATCGTAGAAGCCAAAGTGGTGGCTCCGCGGGCCTAAGGTGCCAACTTCTCGCTTGCGGTCGGGTTATGACCTCCTTCCAGTGCTACCCTAGCTATAGCACACATCAGGATTCTAGGCAGTCAACTCCACTATCTCAAAGTATCCAAACTACGTCTTGCCCCACCCATGTCGGGGGCGATTTTTTCTGCTAGCTATCACTTATTTGATCCCCCTCGCTGCCTTCTATCGCTTTTCTGATCTGCTCGGTTAGACTGCGAACTTCCTCCTGGTCATGGTCTTTTTTGCGGAAAGCATTACCTAGAGGATCCGGTTTGTGCTTTGGCATCGTTGGAGGTTCCGGCGCCTGCGGCACAATAATCCTTGGATCCAGCCGCAGCCCGATAAACCGTAGTCCCATGCTAATCGCCACCACCGCCCCCTCGGGCAGCGACATCACCTGGGCCTCCTCCAGCTCCGGGCGATATCTCGTGCTGGTACCGGCGCCGGGCACCCACGACCCTCCTGAGGTGTATGTGCTCGGAGCCAACTCGATGCGAGATCCAAAGACCGTCGAGATCATCTGAGCGGTTTCGATGTCCTGCGGCGGATACCATACCTGGTTAAGGCAGTTGCCCAGGATGGCTTTTACATCCGGCGGCCTGTACACGCTCAGCATCTGCGGGACGCTCTGCGCATACATGAGCAGCGTCACCCCATAACCCCCCACCGTCTCCATGTAGTCGGCCACGTTGCCCAAAGCCACCGCTGGGGCCTCGTCAATCGCGAAAAGCACCGGCACGTGCCCGGTGTCCTCTCCGTAGGGGACCCCGATCAGATGCCCGCTTTGTGAGTAGCACAGCGGCAGCCCCGGTCCGTCCAATCCTCGTACCTGTGCGATCTCCTCGTCGGACAGCCTCCCCTGGCTGCGGGCATGCTGCCTGGGCATGTGTCTCATGCCGCCCATATATAAGCCCCGCACGAAATCTCCCAATATGTACGGCAGGTCAAATACCAGCGTAACCACGCCTAATGCTAACCATGCGATAAACAGCATGCCCTACAATGCTCCTATTTACGAGGGAAAGGTCACATTCTGCAAAGGATCTCAAACGCCCGAGTCTATGCAATATTACCTATCCGATCAATCCCCTTATAGCGTAACTGAGCTTGTCGGGTATTGCACCGAGTAGTGCTATGACACACGACACTCTGCGTTCACCCTTTGGTTTTTTTACCTCAGGAGACAACTATCGTAGGAAAATGGATGCGGTTGTGTTCTTAGGGTTTGTATCTCGGATCGTTATGTCCCAGAGAAAAACGCTGGCGGCAATCACAGAAATGCCGGCACTAATTTCGCAGCCCCCTACCCCACCTCCTGCATGACTACAAACCGGACCTTTGCAGATCGGCCGGTGATCCCCCTCAGAACCCGCTCGGCGGTGCTCTTCATTCGATCATCAAGCCAGTCACGCGCGTATTCGTTAGCCACCCCAAGCACAAAAGCGTCATCCTTAACCCCCACCAGCTCGATATCCCTCACCCAGGTGTCGAAAGTCGACCTTGGCAGCTCCATTTGAAGCTGCTCCATGGCCGATCGCCATATCGAAATGGCCGGACTTTTTGTTCCGGGATCAATTATGGCCGGCTCGTCGAATTCCATTTCCACATCTTCTGTACTGACGCCATCGAATGTGCCATCTATGGTTTCCCTGGCTGAGTAGTATTCATCCACAAGTTCTGGGTCCAGAGCACCCAGCATCATCAAAGTTCGTTCTGCCTTTTGATCCATCAATTGCCTCAGCGCCTCTCTAACCTCCCACCGCCCTTCCTCATCGTATCTGCTGATGTCTTGCAGCAGAAGTACAGGATGGGTTCTGGCCAGTTCCAGGTACTCTCGCGGTGGTTCCTCATGGTCCAGAAACCTCCTCGCTGCGAACAAAACCGGATGCTCAATGGACTTCTGTGAGATTCCAAATAACAGGTGAGCAACAAAACCATCCCATCTCTCCTGCCAGTCGGTCAGTATTTTCTTCCGTTCCAGACCTCTAATGGCGCCTTGTTTCATGATTTCGTAAATATTCCAAATCTTATGGCCAGCAACAACCACGTCATGTTGTAGAGGTGCTTCATCTTGGTAAGGTTCTTGACCGATTATCCCCTCTTGTGGTTGTTGTTGATTAACATATTGAGGTTCTTTAATAGAATCTTTTAATTCTTTTAACGCGTTCACATCTGTCCCACCTTCATTCACTTCTGGGAGCGATTCTTTCAAATTTGTCTCTTGATCATTCACTAATGGCTCAATATTATTCACTTCTGTCAATACGTTGTTCACTTTTGTACCGATAGTCTCTTCAACCATGGAATTATTCAAATTTGTCCCTTGAATATTCACTTTTGACTTACCCGCAATTTCCTCAACCTCGTGTGATTTATCCCTAAATTGGTCGCTTTCCTGAAAATCGATATTCTCTTTACAAAAGGATTGCAAGAGCCGTGTATATCTACTCCAGTCTTTAGGGTGAACTGGATCGGAAAGTCTTACCTCGACACGAATGCCGGTTCTATGAATACCCTGGTGTTCTTTAAAATCGTCTGCCTTTGCTATCTTTTTGATGACAGGGGCCTCTCCATTTCTTGAATGCACCTCAGCCCTTACAATATCTCCTACTTCGATAGGAAACTCAATCTCCACCCGGCTAGAAAAATACAGGTTCCTGCCATCAAGTGTTATTCTTTTCGAGTTGATGGTTTCGATCCTTCCATAGAATTCGTATTCGTCAATGAACGAAAGAAAGAGTGAGGACAGGCTGTTTTTCCTGTATCGCTGGATGGTTTTCTTCGATACACCGATCGCGTCAGCCAACCCCTTGTTGTTCTTTATGCGAAGATGTTTGTACTGGTCGTCTTCACTTTCCAGGTAGGCACGTCGCCGGCTCCAGAGGATGAGACACGCCAGAGATGGCGAAAGCTCTGATACCCATTCATGGAGGAAGTAATGAGTGGCCCGGCCAAAGAAACCTGGCGTGACCCATTGCTCATAGAGCTCTACGCAGGCCTGGTCGATCTCGGCCGGAAGAGGTTTCTCTGGTGATCGGAGCCCCTCCACAATCTCCTGGACAGTCTTGGGGGTATCGGGTATTTGAGCACCATCTTCAAACTTGACCTTCTTGGCGCCGGACGCATCGTAAAGCGCCCTCGGCCAATCATTGTCATCCACCGGCGCATGATCTCTCAGGTAAGTGTACAGGCGCAGCTGGTCATGGGGTGTCAAGGGGATATCAATTCGGACGTGGTAAGTTCGTCTGTCTCTGTTGGTAAGAGGACGCCCATCAGCTCGCTTTGATTCGCCTATTCCACGGACAAACCAGGTCAGATAGCCCGGGTCAGACAATAATTTGTGGACCGCCCCGACGCTGAGCCCAGACCACCTTGAGAGCTGGCTGAAAGTCGCCCTGGTAATTTCCTCGCCGATGATTTCCTTGCACCTGCTGATAAAAGCCAGTTGTCGGAACGCGAGAACGAGCAGGGTTCTTGATCCACCCAGCAGAGGGATCCACGACTTGATGATATAGTCGGGAACCATTACGAAACGATGTGGATTAACGATCGACGCCCAGGCTTTTCTGGCGTCTTCGTCAAAGCCTACACCGAATCCGTCCTCGGTGCTGTTCTTATTAAGTAGTTCCTCGACCTGCTTTTCGGTTAATGACATCTACCGCGATACTTTCAGCTAGCGATCCATTCTCCGGCCGGAGTACGCGCGGTAGCACATCTTGACTGCAACCTCTGTTTAGAGTAAGATATGTGCAGTCAAGCAGATAACTGCTAGCGCGCTCCGTAAGGTTGGCAGCCACCGGAGCGTTTAGCTTTTAATTAGCCCCCCACCCTGTCCTTATGGGCTCGTGCAGTGATGGTTGGGACATATCTCAGGTTTCATCCTTTTTTCTTCCTCTAAACCCTCCCTATTTGTTGGCAGAGCGCAGTGCTGCTCCTCTTTGTTCAATCTGTTGTTACGTTCGCCACTTTTACCCGCCTGATCCTGACACGGATACTTTCGAATGACTCATTGATACTTACTTCGTTCTCCTGCCCGGATTTCTATAATCCGACTTTGATTTGAATGGATACTCCTTTTTAAAATGATCTTGTTCTATAACAAGACAGTCGCAGCATGTGTAAAAGTTGGAGCCATTTCTTATATACCGGAACATCGGTGGAACGAATTTAAAAGCCTCCTGCTAAGCATGGTGGTAGCTAACTGGTATCCAATTACTCTACCTGGCAATCTATCCATCTACGACCTCTTGCTATCCAGATACTTAGATAGAGCAACAAAGGAATTTACTTCCTCTGGCAGTATGATTTCCCTGTTTTTACCTTGCAACTTGCTGCGCATTCTAAAGGTCAAGAATGCAATCAGGTGTCCCCGGTGTACCCGTCTTCCAAAACGCTCTGACAGCAAATCAACCAGATCATCGAGTGTTGCCTGCTCATCCTCGGTCAATGCAGAACGCACACGCCTTCTTGGGAAAGGCTTCCTTGGTCTACCCGGTCGCCTCGTTTCTGTACGCTTGGGCTCCGCCAGTTCTAATTCAAGCAGTCTTAGCCATGGGTATCGTTCTTTTTCAGTCATTGTGTTCCTATCCGAGAACCAGGCGATATACATTTCATCAGAGATACAGGTCCCTTAAATATAAAATAAATAAGCGGGGCGATAAATAGACACATTATTCGACCCATAAAAATAACTGGAGTAACGGGCCGATATAAAATTGAATATAGAGACCCTAAAATACAGTACATTTTCTTTGGCTGGATAACTGCTTAATGAATGGAATTGGAGATCAAGAAATGTGGTTCTCATTGAATTATTCATCTTCCAAAATTGGTCCGGCTATAGAGCTGTGCAGCTCGAGGTATGAAGCAATTGCAGACCTTGCTATCTCGAGATCTGCTGTGAATTTACCATGTTCGCCTAGCTCGTCGATAACTTTTCCACAGACGCTTACAATCTCACGAGGAGTTCCCTGGGTTGTCTCATATACTTCAAGAAATGCACTCTGGTTGAGAAGTGGTTCGTCTCGGCCGGCTACCTTGCATCTGAATCTGATAAGTTCTAATGTATCTTCGAGAGAAAGGGGGTTTAAACGAAACCATGAATAGACCCTGCTTCTGATTTCAGGGTACATAGCAAATATATAGCCCAACTCGGGTTGGCCGAATAAGATAACCTGGGCGAGTTTCCTGCCTCCCTTATCGAAGTTATATATGTGATGGACAATCCTAAGTGCGCTGCGAATCATGAGCTGCGCGTCATCAAGGATGACGCATACATTGCGACCTTGTTCGTGCTGGTCAATCAAGAAACCTTCAAACTCTCTCCATTGCTTGGTAAGACCTCGCCTGCGAGGAACGTTTATTGCGTCACACATGTCTTGAAGGCCAGCGTATTCAGATTCATAACTGGCTGTATGAACAAAGATCACCTTGTACTCGTCAAGTATTCCGCGATAGATGCTTTCGAGTCGAAGTGCCAGCGAGCTTTTCCCTACACCATAGCCACCCTCCACCACGGCGAGACCTCTGAACTCTTCGATCACATCTCTGGTTCGCTCAAGCACTTCTCCATGTTGGGAGGAGAGGTAGAGAAAACGCGGATCAGCTGAAGCTATAAAGGGGTCTTCCATGAATCCAAGTTCCTTCAAGATCAGGCGCCGTTTCAATCTACTGGTAGCCATAAATGCTTCTCTCTTCTATTACAGTGCGGTGTTTAGTGTTTCATATGCCATATACCCTACTCGACGACAACGATTGGTATACGAGTAATCACGAGCACTTCAAGTCCAGATATGAGCTTTGAGCAGGAATATTACACCAGGTAAAAAAGTTGTGCAACCGGTTGCAGGCCATTAAATTATGCTCCCGCGGTTAACAGTTGTGTGATTATAAAATAGCAACGATAATAACGCTATAACAGGTTCTGTATTCTATTACAAGCTTTAAATACAAACAAGCAAGCTTTATAGCGCATTTTATCACGCCCAGAGCATTATATACAATATAAAATTGGAGTCAAACGATTAAGAGCTGAAGAAATTAGCTTGTTAGCGATAAGCGAGATGATGGGTAGGCATAATTTTATGTGTAACGGAAGCGCGCTTCCGTTATCGCACAAATACACTTTCATATTGCAATGTTGACCAGGTCAGTTCTATTGATGCGTATTCCGACGAAATCGTCCACTAATTCCAATCCAATATGTCCACTTGTTCCAAGCGATTGCGTCCACACGTTCCAAATGAAATCGTCCATCTCAAAGAAGCTCAACGGCGCTGGCTGAAACATCATATACTCAATTGGCTCCTATTTGCAACGGTGCGTAGGTTTTTCGCATGGATTCACCTCGTAGTTCCAACCGATAAGTGTTGTGAACGAGACGGTCGAGAATGGCGTCAGCAAGTGTGGAATCAGGAAAGCGAGCATGCCAGTCTTCCACTGGTACCTGAGTGGCCACCAGCGTTGAAGCACGGCCATAGCGATCGTCGATGATCTCGAGCAGGTCGCGGGCCTGGGAGGCACTGAGCGGATCTCGCAGCCAGTCGTCGAGGATCAGCAGCTGCACCCGGGCCAAGCTGGCCAGGAGCTTTGGAAAGGATCCATCGGCATGGGAGAGCATGATCTCGTGCAGCAGGCGGGAGGTGCGGTGGTAGCGCACCGAGAAGCCGTGTCTGCAAGCGGCCTGACCGAGTGCGCAGGCCAGGTAGGTTTTTCCCGCGCCGGTGGGTCCCAACACCAGGATGTTCAGGTGGCGGCGGATCCATTCCCCCTGGGCCAGCTCCAGGATGAAGCTGCGCTCGAGGCCGCGAGCAGGAGACAGGTCCAGATCCTCGATGCTGGCAGGCAGCCCGAAACGGGCGGCCTTGGTGCGGCGCTCCCGGCTG
>Ga0209986_10002228_pt1 | contig 17965 bp, 15 predicted proteins | sample BlataG_FD_183168 | JGI IMG/M metagenome (GOLD analysis project Ga0209986, IMG submission 183168) | Deep subsurface microbial communities from Black Sea to uncover new lineages of life (NeLLi) - Black_00105 metaG (SPAdes) (version 2) | ecosystem: Environmental > Aquatic > Marine > Oceanic >...
CCAGTCCCAATTTCTGGAGAGCCTCTCTGGCAGTGCTCAGTTGTCCCTTGCCCCCATCCACCAGGATTAAATCAGGAAGAGCTTTTTTTGCCTCGATCACTCCTTTATATCTTCTACTTATAACTTCATAAAGACTGGCAACATCATTTGGTCCTGAGACTGTTTTAATTTTGTATTTTCTGTAATCTTCTTTATTTGGTCGGCCGTTCTCGAAGACAACAAGAGAACCCACAGATTCTTGGCCCCCTGTATTTGAGATATCAAATCCTTCAATACGCTTAGGGAGTGACTCTAAATCGAGAATTTTTTTAATTTCTTCCAAGGGAGAGAATTTATCCTTCTTTTTTTTTAGCAGAAATTCAGCATTTTTATTGGCAAGATCTATTAATCTTTTATTTTTTTCTCTAAGTGGGTCGATAACTGTGATTTTCTTATTAATAATAGAGAAGAGCTTTTTTGTAAATTCATCTTTTTTTTCTGAGGTAAAAGGTAAAAGAATTTTGCCAGGCTTTTCCTCACGGTTTTTATAGAATTTTATTAAAAATGAAAAAAGGATATCTTCATCTGGGATATTTTTTTTCTCTTGAAAGATAAATTCTTCTGATTCGATAACCTTACCTTTTCGCATTAAAAATACCTGAAAAGCCACCCATTCCTGATCTCTGAAGAAGCCAAAGATATCCTTGTCTTCCAGGTTTACAGAGATGAGCTTTGGTTTTTCTTTGATTTGCTCAATTGTGTGAATAGCGTCTCTCAAAAGGGCAGCCTGTTCAAATTTTTCCTTAGAAGAGGCTTCCATCATTTTTATGTTTAAAATTCTTAATAATTTTTTTGCTTTCCCTTCCAAAAATAACATAGCATTTTTAACGTTTTCTCCATATTCTGATTTAGAGATATAACCAACGCAAGGAGCTGAACAGAGTTTTAAATCATACTCAAGGCATGGCCTTTCTCTTTTGCCTGGAATAACTTCCTGGCAGTTCCTGAGGCCAAAATATTTATTAGTGAGGTGGATTGTTTTTCGTGCTTGTAAGGTGGGAGTAAATGGGCCAAAATATTTGGCTCCATCTGATTCAACCTTTCGGGTGAAATATATTCCTGGATATATTTCCTGGATTGTTAATTTCAAGTAAGGAAAGCTTTTATCATCCTTAAGACGGAGATTGAATTTTGGCTGGTACTGCCTGATAAAATTGTTTTCAAGGAAGGCTGCTTCTTTCTCAGAATCTGTCAGAATAAAATTAATATCTTTGGTTTCAGAAATAATTCTGTTTATTTTCGAATCAGATGCTGCCTGGAGGTAGGATTTTACTCTGTTTTTCAGGGAGCGAGCCTTTCCGATATAAATGATACGATTCTCTTTGTTTTTGAAGAAATAAATTCCTGGCTTTTTGGGAAGAAAGTTTATCTTTGTCTTTAAATTTCCAATCATTACAAAGACATCTCCAGTTCTGTCTTTTTCAATATTTTTAGATCATCCCTCAATTTTGCTGCTTTTTCAAACTCAAGGTTCCTGGCAGCTTCCTTCATCAGTTTCTCCAATTCTTCAATCTTCTTTTTTCTTTTTTGAGGGGATAAATAAAGGATTTTTTCTTCAGAAATTTGAGTATAGTCGAAATAGTCCCTCTCATAAATACTTGTTAAAACTTCATCGATATTTTTTTTGATGGAATGAGGAGTAATATTATTCTTTTTATTATATTCCTCTTGAATTTTTCTTCGTCTGTATGTTTCGGCGATAGCTTTTCTCATGGAGTCAGTTATGCTATCTGCATAGAGGATGACTTTGCCGACAATATTTCTGGCTGCCCGGCCAAAAGTTTGAATAAGGGAGGTGGTGGAGCGGAGAAAGCCTTCTTTGTCAGCATCCAGAATAGCCACCAGAGAGACTTCAGGCAAATCAAGTCCTTCCCGTAGAAGATTAATTCCGATTAGAACATCGAATTTTCCTTTTCTGAGATCTCTTAGAATTTTAACCCTGTCCAGGGTTTCGATTTCAGAATGAAGATAACGAACTCCCAATCCAAGTTCGTGGTAATAAAACGTAAGGTCTTCGGCCATTTTTTTTGTCAGGGTAGTAACCAAAATTCTCTCATTTTTATCTGACGTCCTTACAATCTCTGCCATCAAATCATCGATTTGACCTTTTATTGGCCGCACCTCGATTTCAGGGTCTATAAGGCCTGTAGGCCTTATAATTTGTTCCACAACTTTCTTAGCTTTTTTTAATTCATATGGCCCCGGTGTTGCCGAAGCATAAAGAACCTGGTTCATTCTGCTTTCAAATTCCTCAAAATTAAGAGGACGATTATCCAAAGCTGAAGGTAAGCGGAAGCCGTGTTCAATAAGAGTTAATTTGCGGGAACGATCCCCGAAATACATACCCCCGATTTGAGGAACAGTTACGTGAGATTCATCGATTATCGTCAGGAAATCAGGAGGGAAATAATCAAGAAGAGTGTAAGGTGGTTCACCAGGTTTGCGAAGGCTGAGATAAAGAGAATAATTTTCTATGCCTGGGCAGTAACCGAATTCCCTCAGCATTTCCAAATCAAAAAGTATCTTTTCTTCGATTCTTTCTGCTTCGATGAATTTTCCGTTTTTTTTAAAAAAGGAAATTCTTTCATCGAGCTCCTTTTCTATGCTTTGAATAGCATAATCAAGAGTTTCTCGAGGAGTAGAAAAAAAGGTTCTGGGATAAATTAAGATTTTATCATAAGTATCGATTGTTTTACCCAGGAGGGGATCTATTGAAGAAATTTTTATTATCGTATTTTCCTCAAGTTCGATGCGATAGGCTAAATCTTCATAGGGGGGGTAAACTTCGACAATATCTCCACGTACTCTGAAAGTACCTCTCTGGAAGTCCTCTTCCTGCCGTTGGTATTGAATGTCTACCAGATTTTCGAGAATTTTTTTTCTTGAAATAACCTGGTTTTTATGGAGAGAAAAGCTCATGGAATAATAGGTTTCGGGTGAACCTATGCCATAAATACAGGAGACAGAAGCCACAATAATAACATCTTTTCTCTGGAAAAGAGAATTTGTAGCACCAAGCCTAAGCCGGTCGATTTCATCATTGATTGTCGCTTCTTTGGCAATATAAGTATTAGTTGCTGGAATATAGGCTTCAGGCTGGTAATAGTCGTAATAACTGACAAAATATTCCACCGCATTTTTTGGAAAAAAACGCTGAAATTCCTGGTAGAGCTGAGCTGCCAGGGTTTTATTATGGGAGATAACAAGGACAGGTTTATTTGCTTTTTCGATAATGTTAGCCATGGTAAATGTTTTCCCAGAGCCTGTGACGCCTAACAAGACTTGATGTATAAATTTTTTCTTCAGGCCTTCAGTCAATTCTTTTATAGCTTTTATTTGGTCTCCTTCAGGCTTGAATTCAGATATAAGCTCGAATTTTTCCATCTTTTATTTTTACTATTATAACAGAAAATAAAATATAAAATCGGAGACAGAGACAATATTAAATGGAAGCATCTTTTTTCCCGTGATATCCGAAAACTTTTAGGTAGGTTTTTAGGAATGGCTTCGCTCCCAATCAGATTTTTAACGCCATTCTCCTTTCGTCCTTCTCGGCTGCTGCCTAAATCTTTGTTGCTTGGCGAAGGGCAGTGGTTGAAAAAACCGTTTGAAGGCAAAGCGGGCATGGTTCCTCTCCAGAATGGAGAGGAGAGCGAAGCCTGAAACCGAGCTGTCTTTGGCTCGCTGGGGCAAAGACAGCGTGTTTTTGAGACCACTGGCCTGAGCTTACTACGAAGGCTAAATCTTCAATGGTCGCTTCTTCCATTCCAAAAAACCTTTCTTCTATCACGCAGAGGAGCCGTGCCCGCTCAGCCTTCATACGACCTTGTTCACCGCCTACCCCTCGCTTGTCCTTCACTAATCACGGGAATAAAGATGCTTACATATTAAATTGACAATTTGCTCTAAATAAATATAATCATTTTAGAAGAAATTTAGGAAAGGAGAAAAAGATGAAAAAAACTTTTGTTTTTATGAGTTTGATTGCTGTTGCAGTCTGGTTAAGTTCTTGCGCCCCAACAGCAGCTGTGACCTCAACAGGAGGACAGACTATTGCTGAAGCCCAAGCAGAACAGTATGACGGGCCTAAAGCAAGGTTAGCTGTCGGTGAATTCAAGGACAAAACAGCCAAAGGTGGTTGGCGTGGAGGATGGTTTGGAATGTATGGTATGCATTTCAAACAGATAGGAGATGGAATGAGAGATATGCTGACCACAGCTTTGTTCAATTCGAGTCGCTATATTGTCCTTGAAAGAGAACAGCTTGGTGCTGTAATGAAAGAACAAGACCTGGGAGCTTCTGGCAGAATAAAAAAAGGAACCGAAGCACCAATAGGTGAGATTTATGGAGCAGATCTTATCATAACCGCTGCTGTCACTGAATTTGAAGGTTCAGCCAAAGGTATTGGAGGCGCAACAAAAGTTCTTGGAGTTGTAGTTGCCGGAGGAATGAAGAAAGCGCATATAGCTATTGATATCAGAATAATTGATGCCAAAACTTCTCAAATTGTTGCCGCAACTTCAGTAGAAGGAAAAGCTTCAAGCTTTGCTTTAGGAGGAGCCACAAGGATTGGAGGGTCCCTTCCTATTGCCATGGGTGGATTTGCAAAAACTCCTACAGAAAAAGCAATAAGAGTCTGCATCCAGAAAGCAGTTGAGTTTATTGCAAGCAGAACCCCGACCCAGTATTATAGATATAAATAGACTAAAACAAACAAATAGCAAGCATTAATTAAAGAATATAAGAAATTATTCAGGTGATTTTTCAGGGGGAGAAGGTTTCTTCCCCTGATATTTCTTTTCCTCAGTTAACAAATCAATTTTTTCTTTAAGTGGGAGTGTTTTATCCACTTCTTCGTCCATTTTTACACTTCCCTTAAACTGAGCTCCATCAACTATCGAAATTCTGGGAGCAATAATATCTCCTTTCATTTGGCCTTCCTTGGCAATAAAAACTTTTCCAGAAGCATAAACATTTCCAGTTACCTCTCCATTAATGGTTATATTCTTGACTTGAATATCAGCCTTAGCTTTTCCACCCAACTCCACTATCAGGTTGTGATTCCTCAAATCTATTTTTCCTTGAAATTGCCCCTCAATCACCACGTCTTCTTCACCTTTTAGCTCTCCTTTCATAAAAAGTGAATTTCCAAAGCTAGATTGTTTTTGGGGAAGTTTATTTCGTTGATCAGTCATTTTGTTTTTCTTTTCAAATTTCATCATAATACTCCACCTTTTCCCCTAAAATTTACTAACAGATTATAGGTTGTGGTTTATTAGATGTCAATATCTCTATAAACATCAGAAAGTTCAGAGTATTCTTTAAGGCTTGAAAAAATTACCTGTTTAAAGCTATAGTTATATCAATTAAATGAAAAAAGCAAAGATCCTGGTAGTAGACGATGAAAAAGATATTATTGAATTAGTCCGTTACAATTTAGAAAAAGAAGGATTTATTGTTATTTCAGCCACAGATGGTGAAAAAGCCTTAGAATTAGTTTTGAAAAAAGAGCCTGAAATGGTTATTCTTGACCTGATGTTGCCTGGGGTTGATGGACTTGATGTGTGCCGGGAATTAAAAAGAAATGACCAAACATCATCAATTCCTATAATAATGCTTACTGCTAAAGGAGAAGAGTCTGATATCGTGATCGGGCTCGAATTAGGAGCAGATGATTATATTACCAAACCTTTTAGCCCCCGTGTTCTTGTAGCTAGGGTCAAAGCAGTTTTGAGAAGAATAAAGGCAAAAAAAGAAGAAGCTAAGATAATAAAAATTAATCAATTAACGATTGATCTAATCAGGCATCAGGTAACTCTCCAAGGAAAACAATTGGCTCTTACTTCCACTGAGTTCAATATTCTTGCATTTCTCGCCCAGAATCGAGGCCGGGTTTATACACGAGACCAACTTTTGGATCAAGCCTGGAAAGGGGAGAGTTTTGTTGTAGATCGCACAGTGGATGTTCATATCAGGAGACTTCGTCAGAAATTGGGTCAAGGTCTTCAGTTTATAGAAACCATTAGGGGCGTTGGGTATAGATTCAAGGATTAATTCCAAAGAATGAGTAGAATCTATAAAAAGTTATTTTTAACTTATGTATTGGTTGTTTTTATTTGCTTGGGACTGGTTGGAATTATTACCAGTATTTCATTGAAAAGATTTTATCAGCATCGGATTGCGAATGAATTGGAAACATCGGCAATATTGGTAAAAAATATTCTAAATGAATCATTAGAAACTCAGGACCTTCAGAATTCAGTGCTGGAATTAAGCAGCCAGATTGGAACACGGATTACTGTTGTTGACTCTGAAGGAAATGTTTTGAGTGATTCTGATGAAGATCCAGCAAAAATGGGGAATCATAGGAATCGACCAGAGATAAAGGTTGCCTTAGCTAACCAAACAGGACAAAGTATTCGCTTCAGCAATACGATCAAAATCGATATGATGTATGTGGCTGTTCCTATTAAGAAAAAAGATGAAATCTCGGGAGCAGTGAGGCTTGCTTTTCCTTTAACTAAAATCAAAGAAAAATTATCTAATATTTATAAAATCATCATTTATTCACTGTTGATTGGAGGTCTTATATCTCTTGCTCTTGGAGCGTTGGTCGGACGTTCTTTTAGTACTCCTCTATCTGAGATGAAGTCTCTTGCTCAAAATATTATACATGGAGATTTTCGTCACAGAATAAGAATTAAATCAAAAGACGAGATTGGCCAGTTAGCTGAAGGTTTAATGGAAATGTCTGAACAATTGGAGAGAAAGATTAAAGCAATTACTGAAGATAAAAATAAAATGGAAGCTATTCTCTCCAGTATGCGAGAAGGGGTAATTGTCTTAGATAAGAATGAAAATATATTGCTTTTCAATTCTTCTTTATACCAGATGTTAGAGCTCAGGTCAGAAAATTGTATAGGAAGACCTTTCTGGGAAATTATTTCCAGTAATGAAATTAATTCAATTCTAAAACAGACTTTGAAAAAGAAGGATTCCCTTTCCAGTCAGGTTTCAATCCTTCGTCCTGAAGCTCGGAATATTCAGATTCAAACTTCTCCAATTAATGATAATCTGGGAAGGCTGTTGGGCGTAGTGGGTGTTTTTCATGATATTACAAATTTAAAAAAATTAGAAAAAGCCAGATCAGAATTTGTAGCAAATGTCTCTCATGAACTAAAGACTCCTATTACATCAATCATTGGTTTTGTGGAGACTTTAAGAAACGGAGCTGTAGATGATCTTAAAAAAAGAGATGAGTTTTTAAATATTATCCAAACCCAATCTCAGCGGTTAGTTAATTTATTAAATGATATTTTGAGTCTGTCTCGAATTGAATTCCGGGAAATTGAAATGAATTTTCAGCCGGTATCAATTAAAGAAATTTTTGACAATACCTCGGCTTTCTACAGGAATAAAATAGAATCAAAAAAACAATCTCTTCAAATAGACATGCCTTCTAAACTGCCACCAGTCTTATCTGATCCAGAAATGATAGCTCAAGTTTTTTCCAATCTTATTGATAATGCCATAAAATTTACTCCAGAGAAAGGTAAGATTGTGGTTAGAGCGCAAGAAACAGATGATTTTATCCGAATAGATGTATCTGACACGGGAATCGGTATTGCAGAAAAACATCTTCCTCGATTATTTGAACGATTCTATCGAGTGGACAAAGCTCGTTCAAGAGAAATGGGCGGTACTGGTTTGGGATTAGCCATTGTCAAACATATTATCCAGGCTCATGGCGGGAAAGTAGGTGTAGAAAGCGAGCTTGGAAAAGGCTCAAGATTCTTTTTTACTTTACCAAAAAAATAATTCATAGGCTGAATTCGACTTCTTCTGGTTTTTTTCAAAAGTGACATCTTAAATAATTTATATATCTCTTGCCGTTCCGCAATGTAATCATATCTTAACACTCCTTTAATAATAATTTAATTTTGATAAGAGAAAATTCTGTAAGAGTGAAAACCATCATGGGAATAATTCTTATAATATTGGTTTTAGAAGTGCTTATTTTCCTAAGCTATCAGATATATAAAAGAAAAGAATTATTGCCTAATCAAAAATTAATTATTGATTTGATTAATCAATTTATAGGAGAAGAGTAAGATGAAAAAAAGTCATAAAACTATAGCTATTCCCACGCGAAAAAGAAAACTTAAAAGCAGGCCGAAAGTAGCTCTTATTGCTCATGATGCCAAGAAAGCTGATATGGTTGCTTTTGCCCAAGGAAATATAGATATTCTTAAAAAATGTGATTTAATTGCTACTGGTTCTACTGGACAGATGTTAAATAAAAAAGCTGATCTTGAAGTAAAGGAAATGCAGTCTGGTCCGATAGGGGGTGATTTACAAATTGGTGGACTTGTGGCCAGCGAGGAAATAGATTTAATTATTTTTCTGCGCGATCCACTCACTGCCCAGCCTCACGATCCGGACATATCTGCTCTCTTAAGGGTTTGTGATGTACATAACATTCCTATAGCTACTAACTTAGCTTCTGCAGAAATTTTGCTCAAAGGGCTAAAAATTTAATCCAATATAATCACAAATATTTAATTCCTCTTTGTTTTATTCTGTTTTTAGAGCATTTTCAGAAATCAAAATAACTAAAACACCAAGATTATTAAAATGATTGAATTTTTTGCTAATGCTCAACTAAGTATCAAAGAAATTTAACAAAAATTTAATTTTCTCTTCATCAATATGTAACAAAGATTTATTAAAAACTGTATGTCTTCTGAATCTCAGCAAGTGGAAGGAGGTGAAATTCTTAGGACTTGTTGAGAAGATAAAAATTACAATTAAAAATTGAGGAGAGTTAAATATGAAAGAAAGTAGAATGAGTAAAATTATTGGGCTGAATTTAATTTTTGTTTTAGTTCTATTAGGATTAACAATAACACTTTCTGCTCAGCAGAGTTGGAAAATGACAATTTATTATGACTATACCTATGATATAACTGATGATGGTTACCTAACCGAAGCCCGATTAGATAATAACAATCGTTTCTTTTTTCGTAGAGCTTACTTTCAATATGAAAACAAAATTGCTAAGAACATCAAGTTCAGATTCCGTTATGATGCTGATCGCAAAGCTGATGACAAATTCAGACCATTTGTCAAACACCTCTTCTTGGAGTGGAAAAACCTCATTCCAAAATCAAAAATTAAAGTAGGCATGACTGAAACTCTAACCTGGAGTCCTATTGCTGAGAAAAAATGGGGTTATCGAAGCGTGGCCAAGACATTAATGGATAATTATAAAGGTGTTACAGGCAAAAAAATTGATGCCACCAGTGCTGACCTTGGAATCAGTTTATCAGGAGTTGTTTCCAAAGAAATAAGATATGCTTTTATGGTTAGCAATGGTTCACACTATTCTCATCCAGAAAAAGACAAATACAAAAAATTCATGGGACAACTCCATTTAATTCCTATTGCTGGTCTTTCTTTAGTTGGGTATGCTGATTATGAAAAACAGAGTGAAGATGAAAGTGCTTTAACTTATAAAGCTGATATTTTTTTGGAAATGGTGGAAGGCTTGATTTTTGGGGGAGAGTGGTTCGTTTATGATAGCGATGTTAATAAAGTAGATGACAGACAGTTTAACAGATCTGGTTTTTCTTTCTATGGAAGATACGCTGCTATACCTGACAAATTAAATGTATTTGCCCGATATGATCGTTACGAACCTAATACAGAGGCCAAGGATGACGAAATCAATTTAATTATTGCCGGAGTGGACTTTACTCCTATTCACAAAAGCTTCAAAATTCAGCCCAACATCTGGTACTACTCTTATGCTGATCCAGAAAAGAAAGATGATATAGTGTTCAATTTAACTTTTTATTATACATTCTAAAAGTCTTAAAAGGAGGAATTTAAAATGAATTTTAGAAGATTACTCTTAATATGTCTCATTTGTTTTGGAATTATTTTTGCTGCCAATTTCACATTAGCCAGGCAAAAAATGATTCAAATCAAAGGATCAGATACCCTGGTGAATTTGGTTCAGATCCTGGCTGAAGCTTATATGGAAAAACATCCAGAGACTCCAATCGCAGTGCTTGGTGGAGGTTCTGGGACAGGAATTGCAGCTTTAATTAATGGCACCTGCGATATTGCCAATCATTCCCGGCCATTAAAAGATAAAGAGATTAATTTGGCCTGGGAAAAAGGGATAAAGCCTCGTCGCTTTATCATTGCTGTTGATGGAGTGAGTATTATTGTCAATGAAAGCAATCCAATTGAAAAGCTGGGAATTGATCAATTAGGTGCTATTTATAGAGGAGAGATTAAGAGTTGGAAAGAAGTCGGCGGGCCTGATAAACAAATCTCGCTTTATGGAAGACAGTCGAATTCTGGAACTTATGTCTTCTTTCAGGAACATGTCTTGGGTAAACAAAATTATTCTCCTGATATGATGCGGATGAATGGCAATGCTCAAATAGTAGAGGGGATCATTCAGGATGAATCTGGTATTGGGTATGTTGGTGTGGGCTATGTGACGGATTCAAAAAAAGGAAAAGTAAGAAAAGGCATTAAAGTTTTGAAAGTTTCTAAAGATGCCAATTCACCTGCTTATTCTCCTTTAGATAAAGCTGCGGTAGATTCTGGTAAATATCCTATAGCTCGACCTCTTTTCCAATCAACCAATGGCAAACCCAAAGACGTTATTTTGGATTTTATCAAGTTTGAAACAGGTCCGGATGGGCAAAAAATAGTTGAAAGAGAAGGCTTCTTCACTATTGGTTCTGTTCATAAAGCACAAAATGAGAAAAATTTGAAGTAATTTTAGCCATTTTTCTGGGCAGAATGTGTAACCTAATTCTGCCCTTTTTTTTCGTCATTATTTCCTTAACACATTTGTAACCTATTTGTAATATTTTTTTAACATTATTTTGCTACAAAGATTATTAAGAGTAATTATCGGAAACAAATGAAAAAAAGAAATTTTCTCAAACTCAAAGAATCAGCTATCCGGACCTTTTTCTTCACCAACGGAGTTTTAGCTATTTTCATTCTAATAGGCATTTTCTTTTTTCTACTCTATACTTCGATTCCCGCCTTTAAAGAGATCGATATTATAGAATTCTTAACAGGTAAGAACTGGGACCCGACATCACCAGTTAAAGAGGAATACGGTATTCTATCAATGATAGTAAGTACTTTTATGGTGACTTTGGGTGCCTTAGTTATTGCCGTTCCTTTGGGCATTGGGGTGGCTTCCTATCTCTCTGATGTGGCTCATTGGAAAGTTAGAGAGACAATCAAGCCTATTATAGAAATTTTAGCCGGGATTCCCTCGGTCGTCATCGGCTTTTTAGGAATCGTGCTTTTTGGGCCTGCCATTGCTAAAATTTTTGGTGTAAGCCATGGCTTGAATGCAGTCAATGGTTCTATTCTTTTGGCGATTATGTCTCTTCCAACAATTATCAGTATTTCAGAGGACTCGCTCAATGCTGTCCCCCGGGCTTACAGTGAAGCTTCTCTTGCCTTGGGTGCCTCGAGGTGGCAAAATCTAATCCGGGTTAAAATTCCTGCTGCTCTTTCAGGAATTATTGCTGCTGTAATGTTGGGCATGGGAAGAGCAATTGGTGAAACCATGACTGTGCTGATGGCAACCGGCAATGCCCCAGCCTTTCCCAAAGGTTTCTTAAGTTCGATAAGAACTATGACGGCCAACATTGCCATCGAGTTGGGTGAAGTCCCTTATTATACAACACATTACTATGCGCTTTTTGCTATCGGGCTTGTTCTCTTTATCATAACTTTTCTTGTAAATCTCATCTCAGATATCATTTTGCATAAATTTCAGGAAAGAGAGCTGTGAAAAAGAGAATAATAGAATTTTTAGGGTTTTTTTGCCTCCGAGTTTGTGTTTACCTGGTACTCGCAGTAATATTATTTTTTCTTTATGATATAGGGAGCAAAGGTGGAGGAGCTATAAGTTGGGAATTCCTTTCGCAAGCACCTCGAAAGGGAATGACAGAGGGAGGAATTTTTCCTGCCATAATGGGAACTTTTTTAGTGACTGTGGTAACTGCCATTTTTGCAGTACCTATGGGCATGTTTGCTGCTATCTATTTGAATGAATATGCCAAGCAAACCAGCCTGACTCGCCTTATTCGATTAGCCATACGAAACCTATCAGGTGTGCCTTCTATTGTTTATGGTCTATTTGGAGTTATTTTATTCGTAAATATCCTAAAGTTCGGTACATCCATTCTTTCCGCAGGGCTAACGTTGGGACTTCTGACTCTTCCCTGGACCATTACAGCCAGTGAAGAAGCTTTAAAAACAATACCGAATTCCTTTCGTGAGGGAGCTCTAGCTTTAGGCGCAACTAAATGGCAGGCGATCCGCACCAACGTGCTGCCATATGCTTTGCCAGGCATGCTTACCGGAGTTGTTTTAGGGCTAGCCAGAGCAGCAGGTGAAACCGCTCCCATAATGTTTACTGGTGCAGCTTTTTACCTTCCCATGCTTCCAAAATCTTTAGGTGATCAATTTATGGCCTTACCTTATCATCTGTATGTGATGGCCACCCAGCATCATGCTATTTCACAAGTGAGACCTTTGGCTTATGGGACAGCTTTAGTGCTGATACTTCTCATCCTGCTCATGAACATGGCCGTATTCATCTTGAGATTCAGATTGAGAAGAGTTAAAAAGGAGTAGATCATGGATCTTAAAACAAAGATTGAGACGAAAGATCTTAATTTTTATTATGGAAATAAACAAGCTTTAAAAAATATAAATCTTACTGCCTCGATGAATAAAGTAACTGCTATTATTGGACCATCTGGATGTGGGAAATCAACATTCATTCGAACCTTGAACAGAATGAATGATGTGCTTCCAGAGACAAGAGTTGAGGGAGAAGTTTTTCTTGATGGAAAAGACATATATTCACCTAAAGTGGATGTTGTGGAATTGAGAAAAAGAGTGGGTATGGTTTTTCAAAAACCCAATCCATTTCCTAAATCTATTTTTGATAATATTGCTTATGGATTACGAATAAACGGAATGAAAAGAAAAAGAAATATCGAAGAAATCGTAGAAAGAAGCCTGAAAGAAGCTGCTCTCTGGGATGAGGTCAAGGACAGGCTTGGAGAAAACGCTTTTGCCTTATCAGGTGGTCAGCAGCAGAGATTATGCATTGCCCGTTCATTAGCTGTTGAACCTGAAGTAATATTATTCGATGAGCCATGCTCAGCCATCGATCCTATTGCTACGGCAAAAATCGAGGACCTTATCCAAAAACTTAAAAAGAGTTATACTGTGGTTATTGTCACCCACAATATGCAGCAAGCGGCTCGAGTCTCTGACTTTACAGCCTTTTTGATGCTGGGAGAATTGATTGAATATGGTGAGACGGGAAAAATGTTCACTAATCCAAAAAACAAACTAACAGAGGATTATATAACTGGGAGATTTGGATGATTTAACTCGCCTATCGAGGAGGATTAAATGAAAAGGCAATTTGACGAGGAATTAAAGATATTGAAAGAGAAATTAATGAGAATGGCCTCATTGGCCGAAGAGTCGATTACTCTTGCTGTTAACTGTTTGAAAGAGCGAAAGGAAGAATTAGCTCAAAAAGTTCTTAAAGGAGAAGAAGCCATAAACCTTCTCGATATAGAAATTGATAAGTTGAGTTTGAGGCTATTGGCTTTAAGACAGCCCATGGCCGTCGATCTTAGGTTTATCACTTCGGCAATGAGGATTGCCATTGAACTGGAGAGAATAGGTGATCAATCAGTAAATATTACTCAGCGAGCCTTGGAATTAATCAAGTTACCTCTCTTGAAACCATTAATTGATATTCCTCGGATGGCATCCTTAGCTCAGAATATGGTCAAAGATTCGCTTAATGCCTTTGTCAATCGGGATGAGAAACTTGCGAGAGATGTTTGTCAAAGGGATGATGAAGTCGATGATCTAAATAATCAGATATTTCGAGAGCTTTTAACTTATATGATGCAAGATCCATCCACCATAAGAAGGGCAGTAGATTTGATCTTAGTTGGTCGGCATCTGGAAAGAATTGCTGATCACGCAACTAATATTAGCGAAGATGTCATTTATTATGTAAAAGGAAAAACCATAAAGCATCATTATGAAAAAAGATAAGGTGAATTTCGCATTAGGTTGTTAATCTGGAGCCGGTTTTTCACACTGAGCTTTTGATAAATATTGTAGCTATGATTTTTTACCTTGGTATAGTTATTGCATATATATTTTTTGTATTAGGCTGAGTAATAAATCAGTAAGGGATAAAATATAGGAAAGGAAAGTCAAATTTTTTACAAATTATTAATAATTGTTAAGTTTCTTTACACCCGATAGTTGAATTTGTCAAAATATCTGAAAATGGATTTTTATGATTGCTAAAAAAAAAGATAATTGTATTTTAGGAGGTTTTAATGAAATTTTATAGAATTTTTTCAGCTTGCTTGCTTTCTCTTCTGTTTACCTCATTAGTCCTGGCCCAGACAACTAACGACATCCCTGTCCAGGTACAAAAGCTGAGCGATAGAGTTATTGTGTTGACCGAAGGCTCCCCGATGAAAAACAACATTACTGCCATTTCTTCCGCTGAGGGTCTGATTATCATTGATACTTCAGGATCAACTAAAATTGCGGCTAAAATACGGAAAATGATCGAGAAAGAGTTCAACCGAAAAGATTTTGCCTACCTTATCAATACCCATCAACACTGGGACCACACTAATGGCAACCAGGTCTTTGCCGATGCGGTGATCATTGCTCATGAGCAATGCCTTGAGGTTCTGCGCCAGTCTGACAAGGATACGTCAGTATTTCGATATCCTCCATTTGAGACTAAAGCACCGCCTCCACCTCCTAACAGAATGTTTACCAGGTATGTAGAGGGATTAGTCCACACACCGGCCATTTCCTTTAATGATCGCCTGACACTGGATCTGGGCGACCTGACACTTAAGCTGTTCTACTTTGGCAGAGCTCATTCTGTAAGCGACATCATTATACAGGTTCCGGAGGAGGGACTCCTGTTAACCGGCGACCTTTTTTTTGAGAAAAGATGGCTTCCTCTCTTTATTGGCCAAATAGAGCTTGATGTCCCAAGGTGGATAGAGGTCCTGAACTCTGTCTTGGACAGCGAAGATAAAGTCAAGTTTGTTATCCTCGGCCACCAAGAAATTTGGAGTAGAGAACAATTAGTCAGATGGCGAGATTATATTGTCAAGCTTTGGGAAGGGATTGTTACTGCTGAGGTCGAGGGGCTTGACCTTGAGGCAGTACAGGACCGTTTCGCAATGGATGAGAGATTTAATAACTACTTAAGAGAATTGGGACATAATGATGCCGAAATCCAGCGCTTCCAGATGAAAAACATTCAAGCATTTTGGGCTCAGCTCAAAGAATCCGCAGCAGTAATAGTAGAGCAGATAATAATGGAGTCGGGAATCGAAGCGGCAATTAAAAAATATAATGAGATAAAGTCTGGCCCTAAGGGTAAATATTTTATAGGTGAAACCCAATTTAATGATCTTGGTTACAGGCTTATCGGGGCAAGAAAGATTAAAGATGCTATTGAGGTGTTCAAGCTTAACGTCGAGGCTTTCCCTGAATCGTGGAATGTCTATGACAGCCTGGGCGAGGCCTATATGGTCAATGGCGATAAGGAACTGGCCATAAAGAATTATAAAAAATCAATAGAACTGAATCCTAATAATGATAATGGAAAAAGGATAGTGAAGAGGCTTGAAGGGAAAAAATAACAATAGAACTCAGAAGTCTTATTCGGAAATGCCTGTTTTTGTATAGAAAAAGTTGAAATAGGGAACAGCCTAAAAACAGGGAAAAATATTTAAAGGATTGATATTAAGGTAATTGAAGTTTAAAGATCAAAGAAGGAAAAAAACATGAATAAAATTAAAAATTTATTCTTTGGTACTCTCTTGATCTCTATTCTGCTTTTTAGCAGTAATGGAGAGAATGAGTGCTGCACAGGTCAATTTATCGGACAAGGTGTCTATGAGGGGGAATATTGGCCTACAACTGGCTGGAAAAGCTGTAAGCCAGAAGATGTGGGGATGGATTCTAAGAAATTAATGGCAGTGTGTGATTATGTGGCTAACCCCAATATTCATACAGAGGGATTTGTTGTCATAAGGAAAGGTTATATTGTTGCTGAAACCTATTTTGGCAATTTTGCTATGGATTCAAGACATCAAAGCTATTCCATTGCCAAAAGTTTTGTGAGTGCTCTAATCGGGATCGCCCTTGAGAAAGAATTATTTAAAAGTGTGGATGAGGAGATTTATCACTATTATCCAGAATTAAACCGAAAAAAAGTTTTTCCAATCCGCAGTACAGGTGAGACAAAGCAAGCCTGTGATTCTATCCCCTCCATTCAGAGTCCTCCCGAACCTGGCGCAAAAAGGAGAATCACCATAAAACATTTACTGGCTATGAGTTCAGGACTCAAATGGAATGAACAGGATTATTATGTAGACACCAGTCAGAATGATGCCTTTATTATGGCCCAGACATCTGATTACATCCAATATGTTTTAAACAAACCTATTGAGTTTGAACCTGGAACAGTTTGGCGTTATTCCAGTGGGGATTCAGTGCTGCTTGCAGGTCTTATTGAGAGAGCTTCTTTTATGAGTGCTTATAAGTTTGGATTGGAACATGTATTTATTCCCATCGGGATTTCAGGCATTCGGTGGCAAAGTGATCCGGCTGGCCACACTATTGGGGGCTGGGGAATAGAGGCTACTGTTCGAGAGTATGCGAAATTTGGATATTTGTATTTAAAAAAAGGCAAATGGGAAGACTGTCAAATAGTTCCTGAACCCTGGATTAGGGAATCCTTACAGCCCCTGTCAGAGCGGGTAAATTTCTATGGCTATCAGTGGTGGCTTTTGCCTGTATTTACAGGTTATGAGGAATCGATTATTCCTAAAGACACATTTCTCGCCTGGGGGATTTATACTCAGCAGATCTTTGTTATTCCGGAAGAGGATATTATAATTGTCAGGGTTGCCAATGATCCGGGTTCAGAAGAGTGGGATGAATTAGAGTTTCTGACACTGATCATAAATTCAGTCTTATAAATCCTGAAGATTTGAATGAAAAAATTGTGTTTTTTTGTATGATTTTGAAGAATAATATGTTTTTGAAGCAAATTATTAATTTAAACAAAAGGAGGTAAAAAACATGACAACAAGAAAAAAAATGATTATTGTATTACCGGCATTATTTATTTTAATAATGCCGGCACTGGCTCAAGACATTCATGATGCGATGAAAAAAGGAAATATTACCGATGAAAAACAGCCATTAGAAAAAAAATCAATAAAATTTACTATTCTTTATGACAATTATGTATTTAAAGAAGGCACAAAAGCTGATTGGGGTTTTTCTTGTCTGATTGAGGGGACGGAGAAGAACATTTTGTTTGATACAGGAGGAAAAAGTGATGTGCTTTTTCACAATATTGACCAGTTGAAAGTCAATTTGAGTGAAGTTGAGCAGATAGTTATTTCTCATATTCATTGGGACCATACCGGAGGGCTTTTATCGGTTTTAGATAAGAATCACGATGTTCAGGTCTATCTACCTATTTCATTTCCTAAAGATTTTGTCAAAAATGTTGAAAGTAAAAAGGCCAGGGTTGTGAGTGTCGATGAACCCATCGAGATATGTAAAAATGTCTTTCTGACCGGAGAAATGGGCGACCAGATTAAAGAACAATCTTTAATAGTAAACACAAGTAAAGGATTGATCGTTGTAACCGGATGTTCTCATCAGGGAATTGTGAATATTATAAAGAGAGCTAAAGAGATGCTCAATAAAGATGTCTGTCTTGTTTTTGGAGGCTTCCATCTGATGCGTCATTCAGATGAGGACGTTAAAAATATTA
>Ga0209986_10002231_pt1 | contig 17956 bp, 11 predicted proteins | sample BlataG_FD_183168 | JGI IMG/M metagenome (GOLD analysis project Ga0209986, IMG submission 183168) | Deep subsurface microbial communities from Black Sea to uncover new lineages of life (NeLLi) - Black_00105 metaG (SPAdes) (version 2) | ecosystem: Environmental > Aquatic > Marine > Oceanic >...
TAGTGGGGAAACAGTAAAATCAACCTTCTTATTTGCGCTTACAAGAACCAGGAAAAAATCAAAATCACCGTTTGGATATTCTGTAGAAGCAGTCACAACTATAGTGCCGGAAATATTCCCGGTTGGATAGCTTGAAATAACCGTAGCCTGGCTAAAAGTATCATTTGGCTCATTATCGTCATTATCATTCAGATCGGTAACTTTTATGGTATAATGTCCTTCTTCATCCCCTGATTTATCAGATATTTCAAGAAAATAAGAACCTCCGGTTGTAGGCCATTTTATCGCATAACCCGTTCCCGCTCCACCTTCATATGTTACCCTAAGGTTGCCAAGATCATCATAAATGGAACAAACAAGTTGTAAATTATCGGAAAAATTTCCCAATTCAATCAGGGCATTTTTAATTATCTTCTGATTATCAACAATAGTAAAACTATAAAAATCATGATCGCCTTTGGATATAGAAGCATTGATCTGTGTTTCCAAAGTCAGTTCTATGGCTTCAGTAATGCTATTATTTGGTTCATATTCGTCCTTAAAAGGATCATCTTTTTCACAAGCGTTCAGGAACAGGATTAATGCTATGGAAAGACATAGAATAAGAGTTTTTTTAATTGTTTTCATATTTTTAAGTTTTTTAAGGTTCTAAAATAAAGATAAAATTAAACTAAATTAATTTAAAAGTCAAAGATAAATAAAGTACGACTGCAAAATATATATCCGCCGGACCGCAATCCCGATAGCTATCGGGAGTCTGACGGTTCCTCCCAAGTTATGGATCAAACCAGTCGCCGCTTTCTCTTATTAAATTAACAAGCTCATTCACAGCATCTTTTGAAGGTATATTTCGCTTTATTATTTCCTGTTTCCGGTATAATGTTATTTTTCCCTTTCCCGAACCGACATATCCATAATCAGCATCAGCCATTTCACCGGGACCGTTAACGATACATCCCATGATCCCAATTTTTAATCCTTTCAGATGATAAGTTGCTTCCCTGATTTTCGCTGTTGTTTCCAGCAGGTCAAATAGAGTTCGTCCGCATGAGGGGCATGATATGTACTCAACTTTGGTTGTTCTGACCCGGCTTGCCTGCAATATGCCAAAGCCGGTTGAAATTATTTCCCGGCAGGTTATCGGACCCTTATTCCTGATCCAGATTCCGTCACCAAGTCCATCCAGCAGTAAAGCACCAAGGTCAGAAGCACTACTAAGCTGCATATCCTCAAGGTCGTTCTTTGTATAATCCCTTTGTATAATAACCGGAACAGGTAAATTTTTATCCATCAATTTGCTGATAAGAGCTCTTTGCTCTGCTATACCGTTTTTATTCCGGGTCTGAAGTACTAAAACCGTTTTCTTATCCATTTTAAGAAAATCAAAAATCTCACTGTTAAGGGACGGGTAATCAATTTTTAAAAATTTCAATTGTTCGGAACGTATGTCACTTCTAATATATTCAGATAATGAAAAAAGAGGGAACAGGTTGGTTTTTTGATTATGGTAACTTCTCCAGGCATCGAAATCCAAAATTATTCCCAAACGACCCGGAACTATCAAACCCGATTTCAGATTGCCAGGATAAATGTAATCAGTTGCCTGATCGGAAATTTTCCAATTATATTCCTGCAGGTTGTATTGATACCCAAGATCTGAAAGTAAAGAACCGGAAATGAATTTTTCCTCACTTAAATCAGCCACGACAACCGGTACATTTACTCCGCCAATGTTTCGAACCGGGTTTGTTTTTCGCCTCTGATACCGAAACGGATTGATTAATATTCCGGGAACTTCTTTGATTTCCGGATGATCGCTGCGACCGGAAAAATAACCAATCAGTTTTTTTGCTACCGGAATTTCGAATTCCGGTTTTTCCGTCAGTGAAACTCTTATTGTATCGCCTATACCATCAGCCAGCAGGCTGCCAATGCCCACAGCCGATTTTATCCTTCCATCGTCTCCTCCACCGGCTTCAGTAACACCCAGATGGATGGGATAAACCAGCCCCTTTTTGAACATCCGGTTAACCAAAAGTCGATATGCCTGAACCATAACAAGAGTATTACCGGACTTCATTGAAAAAACAACATCATGGAAATTTTCATCCGTACAAACATTAAGAAATTCCATGGCTGATTCCACCATTCCTTCGGGAGTATTGCCGTACCGGCTTAATATCCTGTCAGATAAAGAACCATGGTTTACACCAATTCTGATGGCAGTACCATAATCCTTACAAATATTAAGCAGGGGGGTTAGCCGTTTATGGATTTTGTCAAGACCAGCCCTGTAGTCATCATCTGAGTATTCCTTTTCTGAAAGTGTTTTTCCCCTGTCGACGAAATTCCCCGGATTTATCCTGACTTTTTCAACAATTCCGGCGGCTATTTCAGCAATATCCGGATTAAAATGAACATCGGCAATCAGGGGGGTATGGTATCCTTTTTCCCTCAATTCCTTCTTTATATTTACAAGGTTTTCTGCTTCTTTTCTTCCCTGGGTTGCCAGTCTTACATAATCAGCTCCGGAATTTATAATCCTTATGCATTGTTCTACCGTTGTTTTTGTATCCAGAGTATTGGTATTTGTCATGGATTGTATCCGGATTGGTGATGTGCCACCCAAAGGCACATCTCCGATGTTAACCATCCGGGTTTTTAGCCTTGAATAGCTAAAAAGACTGTTACAATATTTATGGTTCATCCGTAAATTGTGTAGATTTATGATATTGTTACCAATCAGTTTTAAGTTTCTCTTTTTTATAATCCGGTTAACAGTTATCGGTTATAAGTTATTTGTTATCGGCTTTTAACTTACCAGCCTGCCGGCTGGCAGGTAACATTTTACATTTGAAACAATTCAGTTTCTTTTCTTCTAAACTCACTGATTAGTTACAAATTTTTTATCATGGAATATTCTGTAAAGATAAAGGTAAAACATGAAGTAATAAAAATCCACCTTTTACGGATGTGATTTTGATATACCCCCCAATGGTGTTATATATACTGAAGGGGAAAGCTACGAACTGTTTTACTGGTATGACAAATGGGTGTCTCTTGGTGTACACGAAACTTCAGGAAAGCCATTAATATTTGAGGATGTGCCTTCAGGAGCTATGTACTGGTTAATCAATGTTAAACCTACTAAAGACCGGCCTGAACGGATATTTACTATAGATGAAAATGATGAGCAGGTGTGGTGGTAAACTTACTTTGTTTTGCATGTTTTTATTATAACATACTATTGTTTTTAGTGGGATTTGGTGTTTTTGCCTGCCCCGTAAGGAAGAATGACTGTACTGGGGTGCCTTAGTGGCAAATTTTTTTTAGCCACAAAATCACTAACTCACTAAAATTCACTAAAAAATTACACCAACAACATTTTACAACATAACCTTTCCCTCTCAAAACCATTTTTCCCAGAGTGTGCTTACCGGCATGGCTGTCATTCTTTCTTCAAAAGGCAATATGTCATTTCCTTTGTACAGGACGATTCCCCTGATGAATTTGTCTTTCAACATTGATTTCAGAAATCTCAGGTGGTTAAAATCATCGGTTTTGATGGTTTTGGAATTTTTAACTTCAAAACAAATCATATCTCCATTCCGTTTTTCGATCACAAAATCCACTTCTTTATTGTCTTGTGTCCTGAAATGAAACAATTTGCCATCGTTCAATAAGGACAATTGTTTGATCAACTCAACGGCAACGAAATTCTCCAATATTTTTCCAAAAGCAGCTGGATCGGAATGTTCAACAATTTGCAGATCATATCCCAGTAAATGCGTTAAAAGCAAAGTATCCGTTAAATAGATCTTTGGCGCCTTTACAAGGCGTTTGCCGATATTCCTGTACCACGGCTGAACCGGGTTAATAAGAAAAACATTTTGCAGCAGTGTTCTGTACCGCCTGAATGTCATTTGGTTCAAACCTGTAGATCGTGCAAGGTCGGCATCGTTTAACAAACCACCAACCCTGCTTGCCAGAACATGTAAAAGATTGGGTAATTCATGAAGTTTTTCGATATGACTGATGTTTCTGACATCCCTGTAAAGCAAAGTGTTTACATAACTTTCGAACCATGAATTATAATTTATACTTCGTTCCAATGACACCTGGGGGAAGGTTGCCCTGCGTATCATTTCACCAACATGATAATCAGCACAGGTTGTTTTTCTAATATTTGTGCTTTCAAATGCGGAGAAAACAAAGTTTTGCCCGGTCTGTTCTATCTCAACAGATGAAAAAGGGTATAAGGCAACAAGTTGAATCCTGCCGACCAGTGCTTCAGAAAGTTCGGGTATGGTCATTACGTTGGAGGATCCGGTTAACAAAAATAATCCTGTGGATTTTTCTTCGGCAAGTCTCTTTTGATCAATAAGGCGCTTCAAATGCCGGAACAGTTCCGGAACTAACTGAATCTCGTCGATAACAACCGGGTTTTTAATACTTTGCAAAAACCCTTCGGGATTGGACTTTGCGAATGAAAGAATTGAAACATCGTCAAAAGTCAAATAATCAGCATTGATTGAATCATCCGCAATTCTTTTTGCTAAGGTGCTTTTCCCTGCCTGTCGCGGACCATTAATAAATACTGCCGGCATTGACGAAAGGCCTTTCAAAATAACCTCTGTGATATTTCGTTGAAGATATGTCATTTTGCAAATATAACAAACGCTGTTGTAAAATACAACAGGAAGTGTTATATTTATAAAACGCATTATCTAAAAAAGACTATATCTTGCTCAAGTAGATGTTTATAAGTATCATGCCTGTGGCAGATCTTCCGGTTTTAACTTATCCTTTGAGATTATTTTCCAGTCAAAACCATTCTTTGTATCCTTGATCTCAATACCCAGGTTGTTCAGGGCATTACGGATCCTGTCAGCTGTTCCAAAGTCTTTGTTCTGCTTTGCTTCCATGCGAATATTCAGGATCATATCGATCAGCTCATCTGAAAGTTTATCTTTACCCATGGAGATTTCTTCTGCCTGTAATCCAAGTATATCTCCCACGAAGGTTTGATATAGTTTTTTCAGCGTTTCAAGATCTTCCTTATTGATGGATTCCTGTTCAATTTGGATTGAATTGATCATTCTGATCCCATCAAACAGATATGAAATCAGACTGGGGGTGTCCAGATCGTCATTTAAGGCATCGTAGCATCTTTTTTCCAGGGATTTGATGTCAAGTGTTGAACTCGATGAAGGTTGAATCTTATCGAGTGTATGTATCCCTGAAAACAATCTTTCCAATCCTTTTTCTGAAGCCTGGAGAGTCTTATTTGTGAAATCCAGTGGGCTGCGGTAGTGAGCCTGCAGCATAAAGAACCGGATGGTCATTGGAGTATATGCTTTTTCAAGCAATTTATGCTTACCGGCAAAAAATTCATCCAGGGAAATGGCATTACCCAGGGATTTACCCATCTTTTTACCATTAAGTGTAATCAGGTTATTATGCATCCAGTATTTTACGGATTCCTTTCCCAAAGCTGCTTTTGATTGAGCTATTTCACATTCATGGTGTGGGAATAGCAGGTCCATTCCACCGCCGTGGATATCAAATTCTTCACCGAGGTATTTTGTGCTCATCACGGAGCATTCGAGGTGCCATCCCGGAAAGCCGGTACTCCATTTGGATGGCCATTTCATAATATGTTCAGGCTTTGCTTTTTTCCATAGAGCAAAATCATATGGGTTTTTCTTTTCTTCATGTCCTTCAAGCTCTCTTGTATAGGAAAGCAGATCTTCCAGAACCCTTCCTGAAAGTTCTCCGTAATTATATTTGCCGTTGTATTTTTTCAGATCAAAATAAACCGATCCGTTCTCTATATAGGCAAACCCGTTTTCAATGATTTTACTTACAAATTCATGCTGATCAATGATATGCCCTGAAGCCAATGGTTCAATACTCGGTTCAAGCGCATTAAGTTGACGCATATTACGGTGGTAGCTATTTATATATTTCTGTACCACCTCCATAGGCTCCAATTGTTCCAGTCGTGCTTTCTTACCAACCTTGTCTTCTCCTTCATCAGCATCCTGCTCCAGGTGCCCCACATCGGTAATATTTCTCACATAGCGAACATTATATCCCAGGTGTTTGAGATACCTGAAAAGCAGGTCAAAGGTAATGGCCGGGCGGGCATGACCTAAATGGGCTTCGCCGTAAGCTGTTGGACCGCAAACATATAAACCAACATGAGGGGGATTAATGGGTGTAAATTTCTCCTTTTTCCTGGTTACGGTATTGTAAAGGAACAGTTTGTTTTGCATTGTAATGATTTTGATTTAAGCGGTTGGTGCAGGTAAAATTAGTAATAATTTCTTGGAAGTTAAATTTTTTCAGTTTACCTTTGCAGTCTCAAATTCAAATATTCCTTTCTTTTAAGGGTGTTTGATTTATTAAGAAGAGGGGAGAGATTAGGCTCGACGAACCTCTAGCAACCTTTTCCACCGAGCGGGAAAAAGGTGCTAAAACCTAATCCCGGTTAAACGGGAGATGATAACTTAAACACAAAATCAATGGACAGGTTATTCAAAAGACAAAAAGCAACTTTTCCGGCAATTATTCCGGAGGGAATTTCTTTCCATTTAATCTTCAGAGATTTTACAATGCCATTCATGCCTATGCGCATGCGTTAGACTTCGAACAAATATTGTTTGAAGGCCAGTCTGATTCATTCTTATGACCACAACGGTCAATTTCTCCCTTACTTTTTATTTATTGTACAACCTGATATAAAGTTGTTTTATGCCAAATATTGTTGTGAAATTCGGAGGATCGAATTTTAGAAATAAGCAGAATATAAATAAGCTTATTAACCTTTTAAAAATTTAAAATAAATGAAACAAAAAAAATCATATGCTGAAATAAACGAAAAAATTGCCAAAGGAGTGGCTGTAGTTTTGACAGCAGAAGAAGTTACCCAAATGGCAAAAGAATTAAAACCCGGGGAAATTGTTAAGAAGGTGGACATCGTTACTACAGCTACCTTCGGGCCTATGTGTTCCTCCGGGGCTTTTATAAATTTCGGGCACACCGAACCCCCCATAAGGATGGAAAGCGCTACCTTAAACAATGTTCCCGTTTTTACAGGAATTGCTGCTGTTGATGCCTATATTGGAGCAACGGAAGAATCCCTTCACGATAAAAAGTATGGAGGGGCTCATGTTATAGAAGATTTAATTTCAGGAAAAGACATTGAATTAAAAGCCACAGGGAAGGGCACAGATTGTTATCCGAGGAAAAAAATTGAAACATCGATCAACAAGAAAACCGTGAATGAGATTATAATGTTTAATCCACGGAATGCTTATCAGAATTATTGTGCTGCTGTTAATACAAGCAATAAAATAAAATATACCTATATGGGTGTTTTATTGCCAAAATCAGGGAATGCAACATATTCCACTTCCGGAGAATTAAGTCCTTTATTAAATGATCCTGAACTACGAACCATTGGTATCGGAACCCGGATTTTCCTTTGCGGGGCACAGGGATATGTTTCGTGGCATGGAACCCAGTTCAACACATCTGTACCGAAAAACACCTCCGGAATTCCAAAAAGCAACAGTGCAACAATTGCTGTTATCGGAGATCTGAAAAAAATGCATACTGATTTTATTAAAGCCGGGTATTTTGAAAATTATGGGGTTAGCATTTTTATAGGTATTGGAATTCCCATTCCTTTATTGGATGAGGAGATGGCGGCTTTTGTTTCTATTCAAAATGAACAGATTGAAACGACTGTTTTCGATTATGGTTCTCCGGAACATACAAATATGGGTACAACCAATTACAAAGATCTGCAATCGGGAGAAATTCAAATAAACGGCAAAAAAATCCGGACCGCACCCTTGTCTAGCATCAGTAAAGCCAGAACCATTGCCAGTGAATTAAAAAAACGGATATCAAATAAAGAATTTTTTTTAACTGAACCCGTTCAGTTATTTCCCACTAAAACATCATTGAACAAACTTAATATCAGAGGAGTATAACAATGAAACGAAGATATGTTTTAACATTTCCACCTGAAATTGTCGATGAACCGATAACTTATAATCTTATCAAAAATTACGATTTAAAGATTAATATTCTAAAAGCGGAGATAAACCCGGGAAAAGAAGGAAATCTGTTACTGGAATTTGAATCGGAAAAGGCAAATCTGGACAAAGGGATTAATTATTTAGAGGAAAAAAACATTGCATGTTTGCCGATAGAAGCAAAAATCCGGTTTGACCAGCAAGCTTGTATTCATTGCGGAGGTTGTACAGCCGTTTGTTTTCCCCGTGCCTTAACCATGCATAAACTCAGTTGGGAACTAATCTTTGAACCTGAAAAATGTGTTGCCTGCGGGCTCTGCGTCAAGGCTTGTCCTTTGGGATTATTTCAACTGGATTTTTGAAAAAACAGCATGTATCAACCACGGCTATATAGGGAAAAAATGGGGAAAACCCGGTTCAGGTATTTTACCACAAGTTACCTCGAAACTGATCTTTGGATCGGAATTGATCCGGGTTCTTACCATGAAGAAATAGAGGCATTTACATTGAATAAAATAATTGAAGTTAGAAAGATTTTGGAGAATTACGGCAGGAAAAACAATAAATTTTTACGATCTTTTTCACCTGTTGAAAGCGCTACAGGTGCTCCGGGCATTATCAGGGAAATGACAAGTGTATCAAATGTTTCAGGAAGCGGACCGATGGCATCGGTCGCCGGTGCGTTTGCCCAGTTTATAGGCAGAAGCATTATAAAAAAATACAATGTGAATGAATTGATTATCGAAAACGGCGGAGATTGTTTTATAAAAATAAAGGAACCATTAAACATCTCCGTTTTTGCAGGTAATTCACCCTTTTCGGGAAAAACCGGATTATCGGTTACTCCTGAATATTCACCACTTGGTATTTGTACTTCTTCCGGCAGGTTTGGACATTCCACGAGTTTCGGAAAAGCTGATGCCGTTATGGTGGCTTGTAAGAACACGCTGCTTGCAGATGCTTATGCAACCATTTTTTGTAACAAGATCCGGAGAGAATCTGACATGGAATCTGTATTGGCTGAAATAAAACTGAAAAAGTTAATTTTAGCGGCGATTTTAATTTTCAGGAAAAAAATTGGAATTACCGGTAAATTTAAATTTAAACTGTTTGATTGAGGGAGCGAGTAATTGGGTAGCAGTGGCAGGCAGAGGGTAAGGGGCATGGAGCAGAAGGGAATTGATTAAATTGCTAAATTGTTAAATTGTTGAATTGTTAAATTGTTGAATTGTTAAGGAAAGTGCTTAAGGTAAAAAAAGTAGAGCCGAATTGCATTCGGCTGAACAAATTAGTAAGATGAAATTTCATTGTATTTTAAAAAGTGTTCTGGCATTTGATAAAAACATTATTCCATCATTCTGCCAAAGGCATGCCTGTGGCACAAATTTAATGTGGTAAGAGATAAAGAAATAACCGGGTAGTCGCAAATATTTTATATGGATAATATTACAAATATTTACCAGGCAATTAAAAACAGGGTTCTGGTCCTTGATGGAGCCATGGGGACAATGATCCAGGCCTGTGATTTAAAAGAAAAGGATTTCCGGGGGGAGCGTTTTGAAAATTTCCCTTTTGAATTAAAAGGAAACAATGATATCCTTTCGCTTACACAGCCTGAAATAATCAGGGATATTCACAGACAATTTCTGGAAGCAGGGGCAGACATTATTGAGACCAACACCTTTAATGCAAACCGGATTTCGATGGCTGATTATAAAACGGAAAAACTGGTTTATGAAATAAACCTCACTGCTCCCAGGATTGCCAGGGAGGTTGCCGATGAATTTTCAAAAAAAACGCCTCAAAAACCCAGATTTGTTGCCGGATCGATAGACCCAGCCAATAAAACGGTTTCCATTTCACCCGATTCGGTAAATAAAGAGATCATCATAACCCAAAAAACTGAGTGGAGAAAAGATCCGGTTAACGATCGATTAACTCATTCTTTAATTAAAGGAATAACAGATTACATTGAAAAGGACGTTCTGGAGGCTAGAAAATCTTTTCAAAAATCCATCGATATAATTGATGGCCCTCTTATGAAGGGAATGAACATAGTGGGTGATTTGTTTGGCTCCGGAAAAATGTTCCTGCCCCGGGTAATTAAGAGTGCGAGGGTAATGAAAAAGGCTGTGGCAGTCCTTATGCCATACATCCAGGCAGAAACTGATCCTGGTAAAACAGCGAATTCAGCAGGTAAAATCCTGTTGGCAACTGTAAAAGGAGATGTTCATGATATCGGCAAGAACATCGTCGGAATTGTTCTTGGATGTAATAATTATGAAGTTGTCGATCTGGGGGTTATGGTGCCTTCAGAGAAAATTACCAGCATTGCAAAGGAAGAAGATGTCAGCATCATTGGACTAAGCGGACTGATCACTCCTTCATTGGAGGAGATGGTACATATTGCAAAGGAAATGGAACGGGAAGGACTCGATATCCCTTTACTAATAGGAAGCGTCACAACCTCCGTGTTACATACTGCTGTAAAAATACACCCCACTTATCATAATGGGGTCATTCATGTCAAAGACGCCTCGATGAGCGTAAAAGTCGTATCCGACTTACTGTCAGCAAACCATAAAGAAAAATACCTAAATAAAACCGGAGATAAATACCGTAAACTAAGGGAAATGAATGCGGCTATTAAACGGAATTATATTCCTATTGAAGAAGCCCGCAAAAACAAACCTGATTACAAATGGCAAAACTATACTCCACCAAAGCCTGATTTGACTGGTATTAAAAAATTCAGGAATTATAGTCTGGAGGAGATCAGGGATTATATCGACTGGACATTTTTCTTTCATGTATGGGAACTGAAAGGACGGTTTCCGGATATCCTGGATCACCCTGAAAAAGGGAAGGAAGCCAGGAGACTTTACGAAGATGCCCAGCAATATCTTGATCGTTTGATCAAAGATAAGGTTCTGCAGGCCAATATGGTTTTAGGTTTGTTCCCTGCTAATTCAGCCGGTGATGATATCACCGTATACCACGATGAATCGAAACAAAAAATATTGACAAAACTTAACCTGTTACGGCAGCAAACTGAAAAAACATCATCAGGTTATAACTTTTCCTTATCCGATTTTATTGCTCCGGAGGAATCAGGAAAGAACGATTATATTGGCTTGTTTGCTGCCACAGCCGGTATTGGCCTGGATACATATATTCAGGAGTTCGAAATGAACCATGATGATTATTCAGCCATCATGGTAAAAGCCCTTGCCGACCGTCTGGTGGAGGCATTTATTGAGCGAATTCATGAACGAATAAGAAAAGAATTCTGGGGATATGCCAAAAAGGAAAATCTATCAAAACAAGATCTTTTTCAAACCATGTATCAGGGAATCCGGCCTGCTTATGGTTATCCTGCTTGCCCTGACCATTCTGAAAAACAGAAGAGCTTCGAAGATTTGCCTGTCCGCCAAAATCCTGTGAAGGAGGGAAGTGCCGGAAATCATGCAGAAATATTGAACGACATAGAAACTTATGACTAATAACATAGCTTCGCAAAGTAATTAAAAAGGTTAATATTATTCAAATGGAACTGCTAAATTTGAATGATTGTGGAATAAGGCTAAGGCTAAGGGAAAAAAGAAAATAAAGAAGAATTAAATATGCGACCTAAACGCCTATACCTATTACTCTAATTAACCTAATTGATCTAATTTCTCCCGAAGGTCCCATAGGGATGCCTATGGCATAAATAAATACCAAAAACCAAGTCCCAATTGGGTTAATAGGAATTAAAGATTAGGAGTGGAAGTAAACGAAATTATTCCATACACATAACTTATTGTAAATCAATAAACAATTTTTAACTTAGTCACGCTGCAAGCGTGACGATCTAATGAACGAAGTGAATAATAATAAATTCCGATACATAAATAAAAGATGGTTACAAGAAAAAAAACAAAAAAAATCAGGATAAAAGCAATCAACAAGAAAAAACTAGGTGATAAAGTACGGGGAGTATTTACAAACAATCCCGGACTTTCACTTAACTACAAACAATTGGCTAAAAGATTTGAAATTAAGGATACGGCTACCCGGCGATTAATCAATGAATTGTTAGTTGAGTTGAGGGAAACAGGATTCCTGACTGAAATTAATACGGGCAAGTATAAATTAAAATCCAAAGGAGGCTTTACCACGGGTATTGTTGATCTGACTCCAAACGGCTCCGCATATATCCTTTCTGACCAATTCCCCGAAAAGGTTTTTGTTGCCCAGGCGAACTTAAACCATGCATTACAGGGCGATAATGTAAAGGTTTATCTGTATGCGAAACGCAAAGGACGAAGGTTGGAGGGCGAGGTTGTAGAAATCCTTGAAAGAAGTAAAAAAACTTTCGTAGGTATAGTTGAGATTTCGGCACATTTTGCATTTCTGATACCCATCAATAAGCAAATGCCATACGATATTTTCATTCCCCTGAATAAACTGAACAATGCCCGGAACGGTCAAAAGGTGATTGCAAAAATAACTGACTGGCCAATAAGCGTTAAAAATCCAATTGGTGAAATTATCGAGGTACTTGGGAGCCCGGGAGATAATGAAGTTGAAATGCATGCAATCCTGGCAGAGTTTGAATTACCTTACCGGTTTCCTGAAAAGGTTCTGGAAGCGGCAGACAAAATTGTCGATACCATAACCAAGGCTGATATCGCCGGGAGGAGAGACTTTAAGAAAGTAACAACGTTTACCATCGATCCGGAGGATGCTAAAGACTTCGATGACGCACTCTCTATAAGGAGCCTGAAATCAGGTAACTGGGAAGTGGGTGTTCATATTGCCGATGTAACCTATTATGTTCATGAAAATTCACTCCTGGATAAAGAAGCGCGCGAAAGGGCAACTTCTGTATACTTAGTCGACCGTGTGGTACCGATGCTGCCTGAGGCTCTTTCAAATGACACTTGTTCGTTACGACCTCATGAGGAAAAGTTGTGTTATTCAGTTGTATTTGAACTGGATAGTCAGGCAAATGTTTTGACTAATTGGTTTGGCCGGACCATAATTTGCTCTGACAAACGGTTTACTTATGAGGAAGCTCAAAACATTATTGAAACAGGCAAGGGTGAGCTTAAGGAGGAATTATTACAACTGAATCAGTTGGCTCAAATACTCAGACAACGAAGATTAAAAAATGGTTCTCTCGATATCGAGAGGATCGAAGTAAAATTCAACATCGACGAAAAAGGAACGCCTTTGGGTGTGTTTTTTGAGGAAAACAAACCATCGAATCAGTTAATTGAAGAATTCATGCTACTGGCAAACCAAAAAGTGGCTGAGTTTATCGGGAAGAAAACCGGGAAAAAACCAGGAACCTTTGTTTACAGGGTGCATGACAAGCCGAACCAGGAAAAATTGCAATCTTTCATTTATATTATCAAAAAATTTGGCCACAGAATCGATATATCCACCCATAAAAAATTATCAGATTCATTAAATAAGCTACTAAAAAATGTTCAGGGTAAGAAGGAACAAAATCTTGTTGAAACACTTGCGCTTCGTTCCATGGCAAAAGCCAAATATTCCATCAATAACATAGGACATTATGGCCTGGCTTTTCCATTCTATACCCATTTTACATCACCGATCCGCCGTTACCCTGATATGATGGTTCACCGGTTGCTTGACGCCTATTTACAAAAAGAACCATCGAAAAGTGAGAAAAGGTATTCAACACTTTGCAAGCATTCATCCGAAATGGAAGTCCGCGCAACTGAAGCCGAACGAGCTTCCATTAAATATAAGCAGGTTGAATTCCTTATTGACAAAATAGGCAAACAATTTGATGGTATTATTTCAGGTGTTGTTGAGTGGGGGTTATATGTTGAAATCAGTGAGAATAAATGCGAAGGGCTTGTCCCGATCAGGGATCTGAACGATGATTTTTACGAATTCGACGAAGATAACTTTTGCATTACCGGACGGCATACACATAAAAGGTACCAGTTAGGTGATCCGGTAAAGGTAGAAATTACCAGGGCTAATTTACCCAAAAAGCAACTGGATCTGATGTTGGTTGAATAGTAAATTTGGCAGGTTATGCTTTCTGCTAATACTACTCACCGGGTGACTTCGAGACACCCGGTGAGTGATTCATATCTTATTCATTTGTAAGTTCAACAATCAGATCGATGACTTTTTGAATTTCACTATCAGGAATTTTACCGTAGTAAATTGCCCGGCATATCCTGTTTTTGTCTACTATAATCACATTATAGCTGTCTTCCGCAAGCTCCCATTGATTTCGCAATACGGCGTCGTAATCAAACAGGATGGTTGTATCATACTTTTTAGCTTTTTTTCCTGCAATCCAGCGGATCAATCTGTTGGGTTTCCATGTTGAAGCGCAATCGACTATTCCAAATCCTTTGAACAGATCTCTTGGTATAATTTTATCAACATCGACAGCCTTGTCGATGGCATCGTTAAAAGTATCATTCAGGTCCGACTCGTCGGGATCCACATAATTGATCTGAAGGACTTTCCCTTTCCAGGAATCCATGGTAAAGTCCTTTTTGCCTGCATCAGCAAATTTCCATGGAGAAGCTTTCATTCCGATCTCAAGTTTTCCCTTCTGGGCATAAAGGGCCATACCGGCTATAACAAAAAATAAGACAAGTACTTTTTTCATAATCAAAGAATTCTTTAATAATTGTTTTTATTACGATACTATATTGGTTTACGTAAAGATAAACAAATATTAAAAATACCCTTACTAATCAGTTCAACTAAATAGTTGAATACAATGAATTACAGAATATTGGAAAGTGTTTATTTATTGAAAAGTTTTCGTTGAAATACAAGGATAGATATTACTCCTGTGGTAATAGAAGCATCGGCAATGTTAAAAACCGGCCTGAAAAACACAAAACTTTCTGATCCCCAGAAAGGAAACCAATCCGGAAACCTGCTTTTTATAATCGGGAAATAGAACATATCAACCACTTTCCCATGCAGAAAGGATGAATATCCCCCATCAGAAGGGAATAGTGTAGCTGTTTTGAAGTAACTTTCATTAAAGATCATTCCATAGAATACACTATCGATAATATTTCCCAGGGCTCCTGCAAATACCAGGGATATACAGATTATAAGACCCGTGTGTGTCTTATTCCTGATCAGGTATCTTAAATATAAGCCAATTCCGGTGATTGCTATTATCCTGAATATAGTTAACAAAATCTTACCGAATTCTCCGGCGATCTCCATACCAAATGCCATACCATTGTTCTCAATAAAATGGATAATAAACCAATCGCCAATAATCCGGTATTCCTGACCCAGAACCATATGAGTCTTCACCCAAATCTTAAGAACCTGGTCAATAACAAGAATAAGGATAACAAGGATTAATGATTTTTTCGCTACAGTCATCCTCAACATGTATGATTTCAACAAATTAACCTGCTTAACTATTAAATAATTGTGTTGAGTGTCAGCTTTGCCGTTGTTTTGCTTCAATGCTAAGCGTAGCATGAGGTACTGCACGTAACCTTTCCTTGGAAATTAACTTTCCGGTTTCCCGGCAAATACCATAGGTTTTGTTTTCGATCCGTATCAGTGCAGCCTGTAAATGCTGTATGAATTTAAACTGCCGCTGAGCCAGTTTTCCAGCCTCTTCTTTCGACAAGGTCGCTGCACCTTCTTCTAAAACTTTAAAGGTCGGGGATGTGTCTTCAGTATCATTACTTTCTTCGTGAGTAATAGCCTTTTTCAAAAGATCGTAGTCAGCCTTAGCTTTCTCAATTTTTTTTTGAATAATCTCCTTAAATTCATCAAGCTCCTCATTTGAATATCTTGTCTTTTCTTCCATATCACAAAATTTTTATATAAATATAAGAAAATTTTATCATATATACTGATAATTTTATCTTGTCAAATTTCATAATTTTTTGTTACCCCGGTTTCTGTTTTTTTATTTTTCGCTTCCAAAATATTCTTATTTGTTAATAAACAAATAAATATTAGGTCATTTTGCTGTTAATCAGTCTTTTGCAATCTTAATTCTTATTTTTATTTTTTCATCCAGTTCGATGGCTTTGGCATCAGAACCGGGTAAATTTTCAACCAGATCAATATCAGTGGCTAAGGTTTGTGAGCCTATGTAACCGGAATGTTTTGTAACGGCTGAATTGATTTCCTGATTTTTTTCTATCAGGATTTTTATTTTATCTGTAACGTCAAATCCCCTGTCCTTTCTAAGGTTTTGAATCCGGTTAACGAGTTCCCGGGCAATCCCTTCTTCCCTTAATTCATCCGTAATACTCACATCTAAAGCAACGGTTAACCGGCCTTCATTGGCAACCAACCATCCCGGAATATCCTCATTAAAGATCTCAATCTCTGAAAGTTTTATGTCTTGATTTTTCCCATTAATAACAAGGGTACGGTGTCCGGTTCTTTCCAATTCATTAATATCGTTCTGTGTAAGTTGTCCGATTTGAGCTGCAACTTGTTTCATGTCTTTGCCAAACCTGGGACCTAATTCTTTAAAATTGGGTTTAATTTTCTTTACGATCAGGCTTTCCTTTTCTTCAAGTAGAATATTCAACTCCTTAACGTTTACTTCCGGGAGAATAATGTTTTTAACGGCTTCTATCTTTTCTTTTTGATCAAAATCTATTGCAGGAATGCTGATTTTATGCAGTGGTTGGCGCACTTTAATATTGACTTTTCTGCGTAAACCAAGAACCATTGAGGAAATTTTCTGTGCCAGCGCCATTTTTTCTTCCAAATCCTTATCGATAAAAGCAACATTCCATTTCGGGTAAAAAGCAAAATGAACCGATTCCTCATTATTTTTTCCCGTCACTTTATTCAAATCGACAAATAATTTATCCATATAAAAAGGTGAAATGGGAGCAGATAATTTTGCAACTGTTTCCAGGCAAGCATAGAGTGTCTGATAAGCAGCTATTTTATCTTTCGAATATTCTCCACCCCAATACCTTTTACGGTTTAACCGGACATACCAGTTACTTAAATCATCCATTATAAAATTTTGAATTGCCCTGGATGCCCGTGTAGGTTCATAATTGTCATAACTCTCTTCCACTTCCTTTATTAAAGAATTTAAAAGTGAAATAATCCACCGGTCGATTTCGGGTCTTTCCTCCACCGGAATTTCTTCTTCCTCATACCGGAAACCATCGATGTTAGCATACAAAGCAAAAAATGAATAAGTATTATACAGGGTTCCGAAAAATTTTCGTTTAACTTCGTCTACTCCATTAACATCAAATTTCAAATTATCCCAGGGTTGTGCATTTGTAATCATATACCAACGAAGCGGGTCAGAACCGTATGTTTCAATGGTTTTAAAAGGATCCACAACATTTCCAAGTCTTTTTGACATCTTTGATCCGTCTTTATCCAATACCAGACCATTTGAAATGATATTTTTAAACGATACCGAATCAAACAGCATAACCGCTATGGCATGAAGAGTGAAGAACCAACCACGGGTTTGATCAACACCTTCAGCTATATAATCAGCCGGAAATATCTGACCGAAGTTTTCTTTATTCTCAAAAGGATAATGAACCTGTGCAAAAGGCATTGCACCTGAATCAAACCATACATCGATCAAGTCTGGTTCGCGATACATTTTTTTGCCTGAAGGGGATACCAGAATAATTTTATCAACAAAGGGTCGGTGAAGATCGAATTTTTCATAATTCTCACTGGAAAAATCACCCTCAACAAAATTTTCCAGGGGATTCGATTCCATCAACCCGGCTTTTACCGACTTATCGATTTCCTTCTTCAATTCCGCAACCGACCCGATACATATTTGTTTTTTTCTGTCTTCAGTAACCCATATGGGTAAAGGAGTCCCCCAGAATCTAGACCGGGACAGATTCCAATCGACCAAATTTTCAAGCCAT
>Ga0209986_10002232_pt1 | contig 17956 bp, 18 predicted proteins | sample BlataG_FD_183168 | JGI IMG/M metagenome (GOLD analysis project Ga0209986, IMG submission 183168) | Deep subsurface microbial communities from Black Sea to uncover new lineages of life (NeLLi) - Black_00105 metaG (SPAdes) (version 2) | ecosystem: Environmental > Aquatic > Marine > Oceanic >...
AAATTGGTCCAAGAAAAGGTGGTGGTGAGTGGTTATTTGATTTAAGCTGGTCAATTGAAAAAGGAAAAGATGACTGGAAAAATCATTATAAAGGGTTAAAACTTATTTGTGAATGTGAATGGAAAAAGAGTGATGATGAAATTTTATTTGATTTTCAAAAACTTGCTGTTGGAAAAGCCGATCTTAAAATAATGATTGTTCAGTATAAAGGTGAAGAACAATTCGAGGAAATTAAAAAAATATGTGAAAAATCAGTTGATGAAAAATTATATACAGATGGTGCAAAATATATATTAGTTGGTTCAGGGAATGAAAAAGACGATAATGAAGTAAAATGGGTCGAACTTTGGAATAAGAATTAATAAACTTTTACTAATGGACTGTAAAATAAAACCAGCCCCCAACAAGCCAATATAAGTCAGTTGGCGGAATTGTGCTAAATTTAGCGAATGAACTTTAAACAAACATATCTGCAATTTGAAAGGATTGTGCTATGAAGCGCCAACCGCCTCATATTGCTGTCCGTTGTGGCCAAGCAAATGAGACAGAGATACTTAAATAAATGAAAAGATTTCTTAATATACTGATTGTTTTATTATGTACCATTGATAGTGGATATGCTGCGAGAGAGATAACGAGTTTGGATATTCCAAAGTGGTATCTTGATTCTGATTTAGTTCTGATTTGCACAGTTAACAAGATTGATACGATTTTTGTGAGCAGATATGATTCAATATCAACTGATAATGTAATCTTTAGTTATGAAATCATTCGAGAAAAATATCTTATATCAATAGACTCGATAATCGAGCAGGAAAAACCAAAATCAGAAATATTGAAGACTATTGAAACGCCTGATTTTGTGATTATTTATTGACAAATTGGAGTATCCTGAAAATCCAGAAATAGAGTAAGGGGTGAATGCTGAAAAACCTACGAGTAGGCAAAATTAAAATACACAACAATGAAAAAAACAGTTTTTTTGATTATTTTTTTGGTGGCTTCTGCCGCAATTTCTAATGCTCAGTATTTTGCCGGAGGAAGTTTCGGCTTTAGTACAGATGGGGGAAGCATAGATGATGGAACTACTGAAACGGAAAAAACATCTTTAACAACGTTTAATTTATACCCTAAAGCAGGTTACATTATGTCTGATGATTTATGGGTTGGTATGCAAATTGGTTTTGGCATCCAGAAAGACAAGACACCCGGAGCACCTGAAGTTATTGATAGAACTACTCAATTTGGGTTTATGCCTTTTGCCCGTTATTATGCATTGCGCCATAATAAATTTGCGTTATTTGCGCAAGGACAAGTGGGTATAGGTTTTTCTTCTTCTGAAACAGAATCGGGTGGCACTACTGTTGATGGCCCTAAAGATACAGGTATTAGCTTCTCTGTTTTTCCAGGCCTTTCATTTGATATTAGCGATAAAGTTACTTTAGAGGCACAAATTAATGGATTCAATTTAGGGTATTCATATACTGCAACAAAAAGTGATGTTGCCGGAACTGAAGTTAAAGACAAATCAACGAGTTTTGGTTTTGGAGCTGATCTCGACAATATTTTAACTACCGGATTTATAACTATTGGTGCTTCAATAAAGTTCTAAGTCAATTTATTATTACCTGTCAAGTTTCACAAGTTTTCTTAAACAACCTTGTGAAACTTGACAATTAATTATTCAAAGACACAAGAAAACGATAATGAGATTTACAGTATTGATTCAAATGATGACACAACAATTCACCAACTTAGTATTACACAATGATTTGATTAATAATTGCCAGGCCATAATCGAGTAGGCGGCTGACTCCGGGATAACCGGAGCCAGTGCACCTCTCCCCGATACACTTCGCTACGGGGCAGGCACACCGCAATTGCTCTCGCAATTGTGTACGGTTCTCGTACTACGCGGTTCGTCAAACAGTACTACGGCTCTTTTCACCCGCAGCACCTTGTCCTTCTTTGCAAATCGTTGACTCCTCTTGGGATTCGGTCACCCATAATAGATTATGTCATGAAAATGCAAAGACTAAACAGTTCAACGTTCAGTCCTTCGGCGTTTACTTCTTGTGTTGGGATAGCCGCCCGGTTACTCGCGCGCAACCTGCTAATCTATCCTTTCGGTTAATACTGTAAAACGGTGGCATCCTCGCCTACTATGACTTGCGCCACCGCTAAAGCTTTAGGCGGCACGCTGTCTGCTGATTTATCCTGTGAAATGCGAAGCATATTTAACAGGACTTCCCGGCTCATAGAAAACGAATCTATTCCGAGACCTCCCCGGGTAAGATAAACTCCTTTACCCTCCCTGCAAGCTGGCTACTCACTAAAATTGTCCACCGGACAATTTCTTAACGTTCGTCCCTCTGTCGCATCTACATACTGCCAATCAACAGCTTTCGGACTTCGATGTGATGTGCCATCTCATCCTCAGCAGTATGCCTCGTATGCGCCTTGCAGAAAATGCCATTTCCGCAATACCTGTTCGCCTGCACCGTAGCTTTCTTTGATCACCGAATCTTTTGCGAAGGTGATAGCGTATTGGGGTCAGTACAAACACACACCTCCGGCTTAGTTACTCCCTGCGGTCGTGAGAACGCCCTCTTGCCCCGTGAAATGCTTGCCCTGTGGAATCCAACAAAAGTTGGTGCGAAGCAATTCCACAGGGCGAGCAATTTTGCTCGCAAAATTATTTCACGGGGTGAACCTTCGGATTAAGCCCCCCACTATCTAAGGGCTTCGGGATTTGCATGCATCCTGTGGACAAATATTGCCTTCAACAGGTTGCTCCCTTTAGCCTATTTGCATATCTTTGCGATATGCCCCGGTGGACATTCCGGGCACACACAATGCATCATAAGTAATGGCGGAGAAAGTGCTAAATATCAAGGTTTGTAGCTCGCATCAACTTTATTGCGGGTTGATAAGAAAGAACTACGAAGTCCGCCACTACTCATATGCTCACCGTTACAGGCAAGTTAAAATAAAAAAATATTAGGGGAAAAATGAAAATTAAAGAAATGAAAAAAAACTCAAAAAATAAAGTTCAAAAGAGTTTTGGACCTGTAGATAATTTGGAGAATTATTTAATCCCGGATTGGTGGAAAAGAATCTTTAACTCAATGTATTTAAAGACAGATGGAGATGTAGTAGAAGATAAAAAGATTACTAAGGAAGAAGTTGATATTTTTACTCAAATATTGAAATTTGACAAAAATGCAAGAATACTGGATTTGGCGTGTGGTCATGGAAGGCACACAATTGAGTTGGCAAGAAGAGGATATACCAACCTCTACGGGTTAGACAGGTCTCGCTACCTTATCAAGAAAGCAAAAAGAATTGCCAGCGAAGAAGGATTATCTGCAAATTTTAAGGAAGGCGATGTCCGAAAACTTCCGTATCCGACAGATACTTTTGACTTCGTTTTGATTTTGGGTAACAGCTTCGGATACTTTGAAAATCCTGAAGATGACATGAAAATATTAAAAGAAGTATTTCGTGTACTTAAACCAAACGGGCTTTTCCTTATAGATGTTGCAGACGGAGCTTATTTGAGAGCTAATTACAATCCTCGTAGTTGGGAATGGATTGACAAAAAGTATTTTGTATGCCGTGAACGAATACTGGCATCTGACAATGAAAGATTGATTTCTCGTGAAGTTATTACACAGATAGAAAAAGGTGTTATTGTAGATCAGTTTTATGCAGAACGATTATATACAAAAGAAAATCTATTTAAACACTTACAAAATACTGGATTTAAAGAAGTAAAATTTCAAAGAGACATAAAACCGGATTCGCAAAGAAACCAAGATCTTGGGATGATGGAGCAACGATTAATTGTTACCGCAAAGGTAATAAAAGAATGGACACCCCGAAAAGAGATAAAAAAAGAATTGAAGAATGTTGTTATACTTTTGGGTGATGCTAATTTCCCCGATAAAGTAAAGCCAGATGCAACTTTTGATAAAGATGATATTACTACAATTGATAAATTAAAAGATGCTTTAAGTAAATTAACTGGATACAAATTTACTTACTTAACTAATCATAAAACTCTATTAACAGAATTAAATAAAATAAAGGATAAAACTTGTTTAGTCTTTAATTTTTGTGATGAGGGGTATCAAAATATTCCTGAAAAAGAACTCCATATTCCTGCTTTACTTGAAATTCTTGATTTGTCATATTCAGGTTCTTCTCCCCAATGTTTGGCATATTGTTACGATAAATCCTTAATCAGGGGAATAGCTAAGGAAATGAATATTCCTGTAGCCCAAGGATTTTTGATAAATCCCGAAGATAATATTTTTGAAATAAATAATATTTCATTTCCCGTCATTGCAAAACCAAATTTTGCAGATGGTAGTTTTGGAATAACAAAAAGTAATGTGGCAAACACCATAGTTGAATTAAATGATGCTATTTCTACAATTAGAAAAGAATTTGGTTACAACAAACCTATCCTGGTTGAAGAATTCTTATCAGGAAAAGAAATAACAATTGGAATTATTGGTAATCCGCCTGAAAATTATTTTGTCCTTCCTCTGATCGAAGAGGATTATAGTGATTTACCATCAGAATTACCCAAAATTTGTGGATATGAAGCTAAATGGATAGAAAATTCTCCTTATTATACTAAACTGAAATCGGTAAAAGCAGATATTTCAGAAGAAATTAGTCAGACAATTGTAGATTGGAGTTTGAAATTAAGTGAAAGGTTAAATTGCAGAGACTACTTCCGTTTTGATTGGCGTATGGATAAAGACGGAATACCAAATTTGTTGGAAGTTAACCCAAATCCCGGATGGTCTTGGGATGGGCATTTAGCCAAAATGGCAGCGATTACAGGGATAAGTTATTCAGAAATATTGCAGAAAATAATTACAGCTACAGAACAAAGACTAGAATTTAATACTAAAAATAAAACCAGCCTGTAACACCTGATGTGTCATTTGCTGTTTTTTGATTATTTCTATTTTTGCTTTAAAATTGCCGAAGGAATTTAAGATGAAATAATATGGCACGACACAGGCGTATAACAGCGGATAAAAGGCTACAGCGCTACGCACCTTCGCCCAAATTGCCTTCAGTAACTTCTTTTATCCGCAAAACGTCAGACCCAATACGCCAAACCAGATTTTACCAATACTTTTCTGAGCAATTTCTTATCTCTGTAAAAATCACATAACAAATGTCTGATAAATTGAATATTGCCATTCAACAATTTTTTAGTACTCAACCAGTGCTAAAGGCCTGTCTTTTTGGTTCATATTCCAGAAAAAAGGAACGTAAAAATAGCGATATTGACATCTTGATCGAGCTTGAAGATGGCATTGACCTCTTTCAATTTGTAATGGCTGGAACGAAAAATGATTATATAAAATACCGTATCTCAAAATCAGAAGAGGTATTAAGAATAAGTTTGTTTTTTACTAATTAAGTACGTATATTTGTACTCGTTAAATAACTTAATATGATAAAAAAATGATTGCTGCAAATTATACAGAATTTCGTACAAGACTTAAAAAGTTTCTGGATACCGTAGAAGAAAATAATGAAACTTTGATTATTAAAAGAGGAACAGGAAAAGGAACAGTAATGATTTCATTAGATGAATATAATTCAATAATGGAAACGGTTCATTTATTGAGTTCTAAAGCCAATGCTGACAGGTTATATGAATCAATTCAGCAAATGAAAGATGGAAAAGGAATTCAAAAAGAACTAATTGAAGAATAATGAGAATCATTTTCACGAAAAATTCCTGGGAAGATTATATTTCCTGGCAATCAGAAGATAAAAAAATACTCAGAAAAATAAATGAGTTGATAAAAGATATACAGAGAACTCCATTTGCGGGAAAAGGTAAACCCGAACCATTGAAATATGATTTAGCTGGGTTTTGGTCAAGACGAATTGACAGAGAACATAGATTAGTTTACCAGGTTGATAAGGATGAGATTTTGATATATAGTTGTAGATTTCATTATGACAAGTAATGACATACGAAGCCTGCCCTCACGGACAACGCCCTCTTGCCCCGTGAAATGCTCGCAAAATTATTTCACGGGGTGAACCTTTGGATTAAGCCTCCCGCTGTCTAGGGGCTTCGGGATTTCAATGCATCCTGTGGACAGTATTGCCTTCAACAGGTTTCTCCCTTTGGCTTATTTGCATATCTTTACGATATGCCCCGGTGGACATTCCGGGCACACACATGCTATAAATCCAAGCGGGCGGAAAGAGCAGTAATGAAACAGATTGCAAATAATAAACGGAGGTGCAACTTGATAGTGAACTGCAAGTAAATGCCCGCCATCATTGGATTGTTATGCTGGCAGGCGGGTAAAAAGAGGGGTGTAGGGGTGTGTCATATAAACAAATATTATTTATTTTTTTGATTTCATCGACTTTATAGACAAGCACTAATTAGTTGCATATAATACTATAATACTTAAAAGGTTATGAAAACAAACATAATAAAAATACTCATTTGGTTAGGACTAAGTATCCTGATGACGATCTTCTGGATCGTAGGATTGATAATTGGTAATGCGATATTTCCAAGTAGTATCACGGAGATGTCAGCTGACTCCAACAGTAATGCAGGGCTTATGCTCTTTTTAACTTGTGCCCTGAACACATGGGTTGTTTTATATTTTATCTACAATTCACAATGTAAAGGTTGGAAGCTGGTGGGAACCATATTTCTTTTCACTTTCGGGATACAGTATTTTATGTCCCAAATTGAAACTTTATGGTTTAATGACAGTCTCAATTTTCCCGTCAAAGGTATCCTGGCTGTTGTTAGTGGCGGGTTTATTATGAATTTATTATTTTCGGTAACAGCCACCTGGTTCACAGGAAATTTCAGACCGTTAAAAGAACCAGTCGGTGAAAAAACGAAGGTAGAATTAGCACCAATGGTTAGATATTTCCTTTTACTTTCCATCTTAGTATGGCCTGTGATATATTTTCTTGCCGGGTACTTGATTGCCTGGCAATTTGCAGACGTAAGGTTGTTTTATTCAGGAACTGTTGAAATTGACTCGTTCCTGTCTATAATGAAAGCTAACATTACCTCCGGACTTTATTTTTTTCAAATCCTGAGAGGAGTATTATGGATCCTGATAGCCCTTCCGGCTGTAGCTGTAATAAGGGGCTCATTGATGCGTAAAGGAGTTATTATTGGACTATTGTTCGCCTTACTGGGGAGCAGTCAGCTTTTACTTCCCAACCCTTTCATGTCTGATATGGTGAGAATGGCACATATTATTGAAACAGCTCCCTCAGATTTCATTTGGGGCTTCATAATAGCATGGTGTTTTGGGAAACTCATTTTAAGTGAGCCAAATGAATCTGATTTAAAAATTCCTTCTCCGGGTAAAAGTGAAAGGGCAAACGTGGTGTAACAATTCCCCACATCACGAGAAGGATGGTATCCAATATCTCAAAAAGGTTCTCACCTGAAATTGGTCCATCCCACTAAAAAGAATATCATCATATTTCCGAATCATGGGAGCCAAGGGTTGGTACAGGTTTAGAAAAGAAAATCTTAAAAGAGTCTGGAATAAGATGAAAACATTACGAAAGAAAATAAAAGTTACAGTTGAGAAGACAGATACTGGATTTTCGGCCTATTGCAATGATTATCCGGTTTATACTACAGGGGAAACATTTACTGAGCTATTGGAAAATGTTGTTGAAGCTCTGAATTTATTCATAGAGGATCAAAAGGTTCAGGTAAAAGCAGATAATATTGAATTCCAGGTGGACCTAAAACAGTTTTTTCAATACTACCGTGTTATAAATTCCAAATTTCTTGCTCAGAGGATTGGCATGAACGAAACTTTATTGTCACAGTATGTTCAAGGCAGGAAGAAGCCTTCTTCGAATCAAACCAAAAAAATACTTCATGGTATTCAAGAGATAGGAAGAGAATTGTCAAATCTCAATCTGTTTCTGTAATAATCCATCCACGTTGCCTACTTACTGTATATCACCAGGCAATTTTGAACTTAGCCCCGATAGCTATCGGGGCGATCTCATGATCCGCCAGCGGAGAGTAAATTCCGATACGTTAAATTATTCAGTAATATAGATGAATTGTTTTCCGGCTTGAATTATTATTCACTACTTTTATATATCTTCAATTGAATTTCATTAATAAACCAAAGGCTCAATATACAAAAATATGGTAAAATTGATTTTTCTACTCTTTTTGCTCTCGGTCAGATCATGTAGTTCAATAAGTGATACTGACAAGAAACTGCCTGCAATTCATGAACCTGAACTTCAGGGACAGGACACATTAAGCTGGTACCGGCCACGTTTTAAGGAAAGAAAAACCGAACGTGAAGCGCTGGTCAGGAAAGGCATAGAGAATTATCTATATCATCCGGTTAAAAACAAGAAGGTTTTGGATGCTATGAGGGCGGTTCCCAGACACCTGTTTGTACCCGCTAATGCCCAACGACAAGCTTACGGAAATCATCCCTTGTCCATAGGTTACGGTCAGACCATCTCACAACCGCTGATTGTGGCTCATATGACAGAATTACTAAACATAAAGCCCGGAGATAAGATCCTTGAGATCGGTACAGGAAGCGGATACCAGGCTGCTGTTCTGTCTGAGCTCACCCCAAATGTTTACAGTATTGAAATCGTTGAAGAACTGGGAAAAATCGCAAAAGACCGACTTCAAAACCTCGGTTATAAAACCATAAATGTAAAAATTGGTGACGGGTATTTTGGATGGAAGGAGTATGCCCCGTTTGATGGCATTATCGTAACCTGTGCTCCGGAAAATATCCCACAATCCCTCATAAACCAGCTAAAACCAGGCGGTAAAATTGTTATTCCCGTTGGAGGAGTAAATCAACTGCAAATTCTGGTTGTAGTTGAAAAAGATCAAAAGGGCAATCTCAGGGAAAAGAAACAATATCCTGTCCGTTTTGTACCTATGACCGGAAAAGCTATGGAGAAGTAAGAAAATGCCTGAGGAACATTTATCAAAACAAACAGCAAGAAGGAATTTGCTTATTGCAGGGATTTTTGCTGTCTCTATGGGTTTCCTTGAAGCCATCGTCGTTGTTTATTTGAGAGAGATCTACTATCCCGAAGGATTTCAGTTTCCTTTACATACTTTTGACCAGCATATCCTTATTGTTGAATTAATCAGAGAGCTATCAACACTTATCATGCTGGTTGCCATTGGACTTCTGGCAGGCAGGACCATTCTGCAGAAATTTGCCTACTTCCTGTATACTTTTGCCATCTGGGATATTTTTTATTACGTTGCGCTAAAACTCCTGCTCAACTGGCCACCTTCCCTGCTAACTTGGGATCTTCTGTTCCTGATACCGGTTACCTGGGTTGGACCCGTTATCTCGCCTATTATTTGTTCTCTCACTATGATCCTGTTGGCTATGGTAATTCTTTTTGTGAAAAAGGACGGGGAACCGGTAAAATGGAAACTCCTGAACCGGATATTTATATTAACCGGCGCAATCATCATTTTTACAACCTTCATCTGGGATTATTCAAATATCCTTATAAAGGGTGGATTCTTAGGTGATCTGGCTAACCTCACAAAAAACCCTGCTTTCCTTGAAATAATTACTACCTATATCCCGGTACGATTTAAATGGGGTTTATTCTGGCTTGGAGAAATCCTCATACTCATCAGTATTTCATTACTGGTTGTTGGAAATAAAAGAGGAACCACATCCTGCTTGCGGGGTTGAAAAAATCACATTATGACTAAGAACATAGCTTCGCAAATTTACCGTGTGAAATAAATCGGAGATTTAATGCGAAGCATTATTTCACAGGGTTCACCCCGTGAAACCCTGCGCAGCAGGAGCAACGAAGTTGCTGTTTCACAGGGTAAATTAAAAAAACCTTAAAAATCTGCCATTTTGTAGTAGCAAGACTGACTTACGGTGCATAAAAAGGTTTTGGCCTGATTATTGAAAACGGGTTATATACGGCTTTACATGAAGTTTTGGCAGTTTATTTTTAAATCATCATAATCATATAATATTCTATTTTGGATTTTTGCTACTTTTGAATAAAACCTGATTGAATGGATGCGCGCGAAACAATTGAGAAACATAAAAGTATTTGCAGTTTGATTTCACAGAAAAGGGTAAAGGAAGCCCTGGAAGTTCTGTCGGAATTGGTAGATATATCCATGACAGGTGACCTGCTTGATGAGCTTGTTAATTTTAAATCGACCTATGAATACATGCTTAAATATACACTGGAAGGTGTTGAAGACCCGGAAAGGCATAAGGTATACAACCATTTATTAATTTCAATTCTTGAATTAGCCGATAAAACAAACCAGAAAATCCTTTCACAAATCTCCGGCTGGCAAACATACAGGTTAAAAGATGATCTGGAAAAAAATCAAAAGTATGCAGGCAAATCTTACATCGAAAGATTGGAAGATTTCAGCTTCAAAGAAGAGCTGGATGAAATTTTTAATAACAATTACAGTATAAGTTCCGATCCTGTTTCTGAGCAATCAAAAAAACACAACAGGCTAATCATCAACATTTTTTACTACCTCTGGCTTACCAACACCTATAACAAAGCCTATATTGACCTGGTTAAAATCATTCGTAAGAATACAAATATCAGATGGTTTGAAAAATGTCTTTTTGTTAGTGCAATTACATTAAGCCTTTTACGGTATTTTGATGAAGATAAATTCCATATTCTTTTCGATTTTTATCAGGACAACGAAAAAGAAGTTACACATAGAGCACTTGTTGGGTTAATCCTGGCTCTTTATCAGCACGATAAACGGTTGTATCTTTACTCCAAAATTCTGAAACGTCTGTCGGTTCTGCAAGACGAAAAGAATATCCAGCAAGAAACAGAAGCTATTATCCTTCAGATCATACGATCCAGGGAAACCGAAAAAATATCAAAAAAACTCAGGGAAGAAATTATCCCGGAAATGACCAAACTCAGGCCAAAGTTGGAAGACAAGCTTGATTTGAACAAACTAATACCGGATGATTTGGATGAGGACAAGAATCCTGACTGGCAAACTGTTTTTGAGAATTCCGACGAATTGTTTGAAAAGGTCGAAGAATTTACAAAACTTCAAATGGAGGGAGCTGATGTTTTTATGACTGCTTTTTCAAACCTTAAACAGTTTGATTTTTTTCGGGAAATGACCAATTGGTTCATTCCTTTTTACCCGGAAAATGCAGTCATCGATGAATCCCTGTCCCAGGAAAACGCCGATTTTGATAAAACCCTGTTTATTGAAGGCCTGGCAGGTTCAGCTTTTCTATGTAATTCTGATAAGTATTCCTTCATTTTGAATGTCCGTCACATGCCCAAAACCCAAAAAACCATGATGCTTGAAATGTTCAATATGGAAATTAAGGGCATGAATGAAATGGCAGAACAGGATGAACTCCTTGATCAATCTAAACGTTCGAAGGTTATTTATACCCAGTATTTGCAAGACCTTTACCGTTTTTATAAACTGTTTCAGCATAAAAATGAATTCAAAGACATTTTTGTTGGGAAACTGGATATTTACAATTCCTACTTCTATAAAACCATTATTAAGGATCGGGATATCCGGAGAAATGTTGCAGAATATTTCTTTGAGAAAAATTATTTTAAAGAGGTACTTGAAATATATACTGATCTTCAAAGATCAGGAGACAAAAGCTACGAAATTGTTGAAAAAATCGCTTTTTGTTACCAAAAGCTTGAAGATTGGGAAAACGCCCTTAATTTATATTTACAGGCTGAACTGTTTGATAAAAACCGTCTGTGGATACTTAAAAAAATTGGTCTCTGCTACCGGAAATTAAAAAATACAGAAAAGGCTCTGGAGTATTATCTTGAAGTTGCGAAGCTTGAGCAGAATAATTTGTACATCCAGGCTTCTATTGGCCACTGCTACCTTGACTTGAAAAATTACGAATCAGCTTTAAAACATTACTTCAAGGTGGAATACCTGTCACCCGCCAAGCAATCTGTTGTACGCCCCATTGCCTGGATCTACTTTGTTATGGGAAAACTCGAATCTTCAAAAAAATATTATCAAAAACTCTCAGAAAAAGAATTAACCAAATATGATTTTATAAATTTCGGACACGTTGAATGGTGTTTAGGGAACAGAAAAGAAGCCATTAAACTATACAAGAAAAGTATAAAACAAAAAGATAACAGCTTCGAACTTTTCCTGACAACCTTCAATGATGATAAGGAACACCTCCTGAAACATGGGATAATCCCTGATGATATCCCGATAATGCTGGATTATTTGCAGTATTCCCTGGCCTGAAAAATTACCTTGTAATTTTTCAGGCAGTTATTAAGTTATTAGTTAATTGTTCGGCGGGGTCGGTAAGCTCTGCAGACATTAGAGATGTGACTAACCCCCGGCTTCAGAGGCTTGTTTCACCAGTTTACATCCATATCATCTCCCAAAAAAACCACCTCATAATAACCTATGAGACGGTCTCCCTAATAATTAAACCATGAAAAGAAATAGAACATAGCTTCGCAAATTTACCCTGTGAAATAAATCGGAGATTTAATGCGAAGCATTATTTCACAGGGCGAGTGAGTAAATTCCGATACAATAACTTAACCAGTATTCTTTACCGTCCGAATCCCCGTCCGGATCTGCCTTGAAATCCTCTTCCATAGAAATCATGTCCACTGAATCCCCTGCCAAATCCTCTGCAATATCCTCTTCCGAAAGAACCATATCCTTTTCCGAATCCTCTTGTTCGCGTATTAAAGATCAGCTTTTGTTCATCCGTTAGCTGTTCACTGATTTTATTCCGGAATTCAGCATTGCTTTTCATGATTTTGTTCATTATTCCGGTTCTTTCATCAATGTTTGCATTGATAACCTTCATATCCGGATTATCTTCCAACATAAATGATTGGCTTTTTGCCCGGTTTTCATTTAGCTGGCTCCTAAGTGACAGAATTTCTTTCTGATGGGATGTGCTCAATTCTAAAATTTTCTCTCTTTGCTCATCCGTAAGATTTAAAATATAAGGGCTATCCTGATTAAGAAACATCATGCACATTCCCTGCTGGGCAAAACCTCTACCCTGCCGGGCAAAGCCTCTGCCTAGTTGGGCAAACAAATTAATGCTTGTTGTTAACATTAAAGCAATAAAAAGTGCTAATATTAATTTTGATTTAGGTGTTTTCATTTTATTAATTTTTATGAAGTTAACATTTATTTAATATGTATCGGAATTTCAAAAACATAATCTGATATACAATGAGTTATGCCTCTTTCTAATTGCCTTGTAATTTTTTAGGCTAAGGCTAAGGCTAAGGCTAAGGTTTTTTATTTATCATATATAAAGTTTACTCATATTTTACTTTATTATTTAATCTCAAGGTATTCTTCACCTGTTATTTATTATTTATACTTAACCTTTTGATTTATAACATATTTATTATCATAGTAATGTGTCTTTACCTGCTTTTATATTGCCGGTATACCTACTCACCTATTACCTCTTTGGACTCTTGACTTAATTCTTTTTTTTATTTTCTTTTTCCCCTCAGCCTTAGCCTTAGCCTTAGCCTTGTGCTACAATCAAACAAATTTAACACATCTCTCTCAAAAATATATTTTTTAATAAATTCGCGAAGCTACGTTCTTTGTGTTTTCACACATTAGACAATCAGATTTCGCTGTTTATTCCCTTTTCAAAAAATATATTATTGGCTTATGAAAAAATAAATAATCAGTGATTTCTAAGGGTGTCTCTTTTCCTTCTCATTTCCGGACGTTGTTGAAAATTCCTTCTGCCCTTATATGGAGGCTTCCTATGTGAAAATGATTCCATTTTTTTAATCTGCTCATCCGTAAGCAACGGTTTCAACTCAGAGTGATATTCCTTTAGCAGGTTCCTGAATTCCTTTGCATATTCTTTTCTGACATCCTGGCTCTTTTTAGCAAATTTCTCAAGAACAGGCAGAATATCTTTCATCTGTTCCTCCGTTGGTTCAACCATCCTGAGCGTCCGGTATTTAAAACCTTCGGCAGACGAAAAGGAACGAAAGCGCTTTAATTGTTGATTTCTGATTATCCCACTGGTTAAAAAGCCCAGGAAAAATCCAATTACAAGGGTTATGGCAATGATCAGTACAGGTTTATTTTTCATCTGTTTATAATTTATTTTTAATGGTCAGATGCAACTCGCATGACAAAATTTAATCATACCGCTGTGTGTCAAAATAAATAAAATTTTGTCATGCTCGGTTCATGGAAACCGCTATTAAAAGTCAGATAATAAATAGCTAATCAGGTTATCGTCAGAAAAGGATTCCACTCCGGTAAAGGCATCGAGCGAAAATGACCCTTCTGATATATAAATGCTTATAAGTAAAATCAAAATGGCGGCAATTCCTGAAATTGCAACTCTTTTGAATACAAAAAACAGGTTTTTTGCAAAATCAAACTCGATAATTTTCCCGTTTCTTAATTTATGGATCCGGTTCATAACCCTCGATTCAAAGAAAGGCTTAAACCGGTATTCCTGGGAAGAGAATACCTCCCTTAATTTCAGAAGTTTCTTCTTTTCACTCCTTAACTCATCCGATTCTGATAAAACCTTCTCTAGTTGTTTCCTTTCGTCCGGCGATAATTCTTCATCAAACGATTTCATCAATAAATCAAGCAATTTTTTATTTTCCATTTCTTATTGAATTAGTTTATCCAATATACTTTTCAATTTTGTTTGTGCCCTTGCCAATCTTGACAGTACAGTGCCAGTTGGCAAATCAAGGATTTCTGCAGTTTCTTTGGTGCTATATTGATCAAGCAAACGTAACACAACCACTGGTCTGAATTTAGGTTCAAGCGATTGCAAAGCCTTTTGAACTATTTCTTTTGTATCTCTTGAATCTTCAACATTTTCAGGATCAGGTTGATCAAACTCCTTTGCTTCAAGTATGTTTGCAGAAAAAAACAGTGACAAACTTCTTTTTCTTCTCTTGAGCTCGTTAAGTGACAGATTAATCGCAATCCTGGTCAGATAGGTACCAAGACCTGAATCACCCCTGAAATTATGAAGCGATTGGTAAAACCTGACAAAGGTTTCCTGTCCTATATCATCTGCTTCCGGAGTATTTCCGAGCATTCCAAGTACTGTTTTTGCAACCTGTTGTTCATACCGGGTAATAAGTGCAGCGAAGGCTCTTTCGTTTCCTTTTCTGGCTTCACCAATTAACTCAAGGTCATTCAAGCTCGAATAATCCTTCACCTATTTCATGTTTGATTATTAGACAATTCCCATTCAGGATTTATTCCCTGATATTTATTTAAAATTAATAATTTAGTTCTGAAAAGATATTAACCTGATTAATTACTTACGTGAGATCGGTTACTTACTTTGTTCGTGAGATCACCCTGATAGCTATCAGGGTTTAGTTCGCTTAGTTCATAAACTTTTGGTGATTAATTTATCAATAGCCCCGCCTTTTAATGCGGGGTTTGAAAAGAAACCAACTCCCCTCCCTCAAAATTTGGGGAATTTTATTTTCAAATTTATAAAATTCCCCAAATTTTGAGGTAAGATAAATAGGCTAACTTTGTTCCCCGCCCTAAAGGACGGGGCTATTGATATTTTTTTAATATATAGTTTATGCTATTACCCCATAAAACTTTGTTTTTTTAACAAACTTTTATTTATAGCTTTATAAATATCAGACGTGATTTGAATATCGAACAAGGATTAACGAATAACGAATTTAGAAGTTTTTACTATTAATTTTGTCCAGTATGCAAATTTTTCATATTTCACTTCCTAAATCAAAAATCAATATTCCTTGTTCATTATTCATTTTTTTGTTTGCAGCCTTGTGCTGCGTTAGGAATAATAGAGGTTAAATTAAACATCTTCAATAAATTAAAGAATTAGGAATCTACATGTTCATTAACAAAGCTTAAAAAAGCTGGTTTGGCAAGTAGGTGGATTTGTATGAATCAGTAATTTTATATTCCTGATGACTAACCTCGCTTTTAATGAATTTTACCCAACTAAATAAAGCCATAAAAATCTGTAAAAACTGCAAATTGCATGAAACAAGAATTCATGCTTTATGTGGCGAGGGTAATAAAAAAGCAAAAATGATGCTTATTGCCCAGGCGCCAGGGAAAGAAGAAGATAAGTCGGGTAAAATGTTCATTGGTCCTTCCGGAAAAATCTTTCATGAGCTTCTTAAAAAGGCAAATATAAATAAGGAAGCAATATATCTTACCAATTTGATAAAATGTTATTTACCAAAATGCCGGCGCCCTTCCAAAAACGAAATTGAACAATGCACAAAATATCTTGATAAAGAAATTGAGCTTATAAATCCGACTATCCTGGTACCCTTAGGATTTCATGCCACCCGGTACATTTTCAATAAATATGGCTTACAACGACCTCCAAAAAAGCAATATACTCACTTATTTGGCGCTGTTTTTCAGGCAGGATCGATTTTTGTTTTTCCACTTCGGCATCCAACCGCCTTACTGTTTAACCCGGAAAAAAGAGACACCATGCAACATAACTACAATAAGTTAAGGGAGCTTTTGGACTAGTCAGGGTACGACTTTGTCAGACTGATACCGGAATATTAATACTCGTCAGACCACTACTACTGTTTAACTTTATGATTAAATTTAAAATATTATGCTAATAATGAGATATAATAATAAATTTGAACATCTTAATGGTCAGAATACAAATAATATTGCAAACTTATACATAAACGGCAACAAGGTAGCAGCTGATACACATGCGATTCACCGTCCTGTGAATCCCAATGTTACAATTGGAAGACATACTACAGCAATTCTTACATTGACTACAATGAACAAATCATAACCAGTTCCTTTGATGATCAGGGAGACGCTGTTGCAATATATGAAAATATAGCAGCCATTGGACGTGCCTGGGAAGACAAACAATCCATTTCCAATTCCGGAGCATCCTATGTATATGAATACAATGGAACCAATTGGATTGAAAAACAGAAGATAATTCCATCGGAAGGTAAAGAAAACTATCATTACGGCAGATATAATGATCTGAGTGGTTCTTCAGCCATTCTGAAAGCGCAATCCGGCCCCTCCGGGGTCGATGTTTCGGAGTAACTCTTTCAGGTCTGTGCCATAGGCATACCTTCCGGACAACCAGTAACAAACAACTTATTTTAATTATTTCAAAGCAATTTAAAAAATCATTATGTTTGTAAAAAACTTAACCGGGTTTACACCGTAGGAATTTCCAACGGGGTAAACCGGAAAAAACAAAAAATAAGTAATTTAAAACATCTATTACCATGAAAAAAAGTTCTTTCTCTAAATTCGCAGTAATCCTTTTAATAAGTTTATTACTGATAACTTCCTGCCGGAATGAAAAATCCGGCTCTGAAAGTGTTCCGGAATACACATTCAGCTTTGCCTTTTTAACGGATATTCATCTTCAACCCGAAAAAAATGCCGTTGAAGGATTCCAACAGGCAATTGATACGTTAAACAAGCTCAAACCCGATTTTGTCATTACCGGAGGGGATCTTATTATGGACGCACTGGCTCAAACCGAGGGACGTGCAGATACATTGTATAATCTTTACCTGGAGGCAATAAAAGAGATAGATATGCCAATATACAATACCATAGGCAACCATGAACTGTTTGGTGTATATGAAAAAAGCGGAATAGATCCCTCCCATGAACTTTATGGCGATAAAATGTTTAGGAACAGAATCGGTGAAAAACATTATGCCTTTAATCATAAAGGCTGGAGGTTTTATATCCTTGATGCTATAGACGAAACAGAAGAGAGAACATATTACGGGCATATTGACCAGGAACAAATGGATTGGCTAAAACAAGACCTTAACAGTGTGGATAAAAATATACCTATAGCCATAAGTGTCC
>Ga0209986_10002233_pt1 | contig 17952 bp, 17 predicted proteins | sample BlataG_FD_183168 | JGI IMG/M metagenome (GOLD analysis project Ga0209986, IMG submission 183168) | Deep subsurface microbial communities from Black Sea to uncover new lineages of life (NeLLi) - Black_00105 metaG (SPAdes) (version 2) | ecosystem: Environmental > Aquatic > Marine > Oceanic >...
TCATCGTATTCACGGCGAAATACACATAAAAGGAGGTGCGATTGGACAATATATTGGAGCCGATTTACACAAAACTAACGTAGATTCAACCTTCAAAGTTGCACTTGAAAGTTGAATCTACGGAAGTTCTTGATCTGATTGCGAAGATTACCCAGAGCAAACCACGACTCGCCGTGGGGATGAATGACAAAGAAGGATTTAGTGCGGAAGCCACATTGGCGAAATTTTCCGCCCTCAGAAACCCCGCGGCTTGCTACTAAGAGCTTTTTCATTATAAATGTCCATTTCAGCATTTGTTGAAATGAGCTTCTAGAGTGAAATTTTGATATAATCGGGCCGGGATTTGATGGTGGTCTGACGATTATTACATAGAGAATTGAAATGAAAATCGAGAATTTAGAAAAACGCGCCGAAGAGGCCGTGCTGAAATTCCTTGAGGGAGTTCCGTTTGCCAGTGCAGAACTGATCTCTGGAGAATCCACTGCTGATGGAAAACGCCCTAATCTTTTTTTAAAGATCTGTCTGCCAGATAAAGAGCAGCTCTTGGTGGTAGAGATAAAGAGGAGTGGTCAGCCAAAGCCGGCTCGGGAAGGGGTGAACCAGATCCTAAGGTATAAGGAGCTCTATCCCGATGCCTATGGTGTCTTGATCGCGCCATACATCTCTTCGAAGGCGGCCTCAATATGCTCACAAGCTGGGGTGGGTTATTTGGACTTGGCAGGAAATTGCTCTATCGCATTTGGGCAAGTTTACATACGTGTAGATGGCCGCCCCAATCCCTTTAGCCGAGACCGTTCTCTTCGTTCACTGTACGCGCCAAAAGCGTCCCGACTCCTGCGAGTCTTGCTCGCTAATCCGATAGACAAGGTGTGGAAAGTCGAAGAGCTTTCGAAAGAAGCCGATATCAGCATTGGGCATGTCTCTAATGTGAAAAACCTATTGGATGAGCGGGAATGGATTGAAGATTACGAGGTCGGGTTTTCACTAAGCGACCCGAATGAGCTCTTGAGGGAGTGGTCAAAGAATTATTCCTATCGGAAGAATCAGTTTCGAGATTTCTACTCACTCAGCAGCGTTTCCGAGATTGAGGTCGAGGTGGCAGAATCATGTCGTGAATTTTCCATCGAGTATGCCCTAACCGGGTTTTCTGGAGCAGCTCGAATGGCACCCGCTGTCCGATACCAGCGCGCGATGGCATATATTCTGGGTGATATGGATAAGCTAGCCCAACAGATTGGTTTAAAAGAAGTAAAGAGCGGAGCTAATGTGACCTTGCTCGAACCATACGACAAAGGTGTGTTCTATGGATCTAGAGAGTACGATGGCATACCAGTTACCTCGCCGATCCAACTCTATCTAGATCTCAAGAGCTTCCGTGGTCGAGGAGAAGAAGCTGCTGAGGCGCTATTGGAACAGGTGATCAAACCCAAATGGTAACCACACGGAAGGATTATTCAGAAATTGTTGTCGAGGCGGCTCGATCGGTGCTGTTGGAGTTGGCCCATATACTTGGTGAATATCGGGATGATGTCATTCTCATTGGGGGATGGGTACCGGAGCTGTTGCTGTCAAGCAAAGAGGCGCCTCATATAGGAAGTACAGATGTTGATCTTGCGTTAAATCATAGGGCACTCGAAGAACCTCGTTACCAGACAATCCTAGCCATTCTTGCTGAGAGAGATTACCAACAATCCACAGAACAACCATTTATCTTCTATCGTACTCTCACGGTGGGAGAACAAGAAGTGACCGTTAAGGTTGACTTTTTAGCTGGAGAATATGGGGGTACTGGTAGAGGACATCGCACTTAACGATTTGAAAATATGCGGGCCCGAAAGGCGCGTGGATGCGATCTCGTTTTCGATATGAACACGGAGGTAAGGGTTCGAGGCATGTTGCCAGAAGGAGGCAGGGATCAAGCCACAATCAGAGTAGCCTCGGTTGTGCCTTTCCTGGTGATGAAAGGGATGGCATTGGAAGATCGAATGAAAGAGAAGGACGCTTGGGATATCTATTACTGTCTTCGATATTTCCCGGGCGGTATCGATGCGCTTGCTGAGCATATGCGTCCACACATTATTGGGCATAGTCTTGTCCGTGAAGGGTTGGCAAAGATTGGGGATAAGTTCGCGTCTCCAGAGCATATTGGCCCGAAGTTTGTCGCGGATTTTGACGAGCTTATCGATCAGGATGAACGAGATTTTGTGCAGAGAGACTCCTATGAGCGGGTGGATTATCTTCTCAGGATGCTGGGGATCAGATAAGTACGCTTGACATCCTACAGATCGGGTTCATATCGGAACTGCAGGCAGTAGTGGTGGAAGGTGTTGCTCACCCAGGCGTTACCCATGCCGTATGGCGCTAGGCGGACATCGTTTTGACACCAGATTCGCTCATCTTTAAGGGTGTAAAAATCCCCAAGTCGCCTCGCTAGGTCCCAGGCTAGTGGATAGATGCGACCGCCCTTTTTTATATTCTTGACAATGATCGTCAGGTAGGCTCGAGGCCGGATATACGGCCTAAGCCCGGCGTAGATCGCCACCAGACGATCGAGGAACTTGTCGTAATCGGAGATGTTGCCCAGATCAGCCGGGTCGTCAGAGTAAATTGTGTCTAGTTCTGGTGCGGTGCGACGCCGACGTTGGGTCATGGCGCCGCGGGAGTGTAGCATATTCCAATAGGGTGGTGAGGTAAAAACGTAGTCGACCATCGGTAGGTCGAAGTCATCCAGTTGGGCGGCATCGCCGGTTATCACCTCAGCTCTAAACCCCTCGGCAACTTGGCCCAGGATGGTCTGTTCCTCTTCCACCAATTTGCGCGCAATCTCGGCGTATGTGTGGTTAAGTTCGATCCCGATGGCATGACGTCCGGATCGTAAGCAGGCGATCAGGGTCGAGCCGGTGCCTACCATCGGGTCAAGCACGATCTGCTCACGTTTGGTGAAGAATTGGATGAACTCCTGCGCCAGGGTTTCGGGAAATTTCGCCGGGTGGCGTAAGACATGCTTACGTCGGGGCGGCGGGTTATGCACGAACCAAGATTTCTGGAACTTGAGCCATTGCTTGGGGCTTAGGTCATTTAGGCGATTGACGAAAGGGCGTTTTTTTGACATCGGTCTCCTAGGGGGATGTAGAGGGTTTTACCGTGGAAGTAAGCGTCGGCGTGGGGAGCAGGGAGTGTACGGTTAGGTCATTAAAAGATACCGTAGTTTGCCCTCCGCGTCTCGAGCGCACGAAAAGGGCAAAACCACCGGTTTGTAGCGCGCTATCACGAGCGGAAAAAACCTCCATATCATTAATATAGAAGCGGAAATTTTTCCCGCTGGCCCAAACGCTGATCCGGTTATCGACCAATATCCCGGGGAAGATTGCGTAGGTCTGGGTGATCGGAACGAGGGCGATTTCGCCCCCTTCAAGCAGCCGTGAAACTCGGGCAGCTCCATCGCAGGTTAGCGCAAATCGGTAATGTTCGCTTAATGAATTTACCCGATACATCACCCCAAACTCATCGCTGCCGCTGCACAATTCACTCCGAACGCTTACTTTGAGAAAGAAATCGGACGTGGCTGGCGCTGGGCTGCGCAGGAAGTAAAAGGCGTTTGGCTGACGGACGGCCAGGCTGAGTCGTCCATTGACCAGGCTGGAGCCTCCAAGTTCAGATTGGCCCACTTCCCAGCCGAGGTTTCGATCGAAGTCATCCTGGTAGAGCAATGCCCCGAGTCCAGTTTGAAGGTCGGACGTCGCAGTGGGTACGGGTTCGGGAGTGAAGGTAGCTGTGAGGGCCATGGTGGGGAAGATGAAGGTGGGCGTGGGAGTCGGTGTCGATAGGGTAGGAGTAGGCGTGGGTGAAGGGCCGGCATTCAAGCAGCCGTTGAGAGTAAGGGTAGCTATGGGGAGCCATACTGCTGCCATCAACAAACTACGACGAGGTAGATGGCGGGGGCGTGACTTCAGGGGAGTGAGGTGATGATGTTGCATGTCAGTTCTTCTGTAAAATAAAGTGGTGTCCTTCGACTTCACTCCGCTTCGCTCCATTCCGCTCAGGATGCCTTTCTACTGCACTCCGATTTGCTCCATTCCGCTCAGGATGCCTTTCTACTGCACTCCGATTTGCTCCATTCCGCTCAGGATGCCTTTCTACTGCACTCCGATTTGCTCCATTCCGCTCAGGATGCCTTTCTACCGCACTCCGCTTCGCTCCATTCCGCTCAGGATGCCCTTCGACGCGGCCGAAAGTCTTGAGCATGCTAAAAGGCTCGCCACTTCGTGGCTTGCGGAGCCGAAGGTCCTGAGTCCCTCGGCGGAGCCTGTCCCTTCGACTACGCTCAGGACGAAGCCTGAGTAAAATCGAAGGGCTCGGGACCTTCGGCTCCGTCGGAGGGTTCAGGATGCGGGTTTTATTAATTCACCTGAGACGAACCTATCTTTTAGTATGTAACAATACGCTAGCTTGAGGATACAACGTTTTTAAATAAATCGGGAGGGCATAGTTATTTGTGGATGCTCCTTAGGGGATCATCTACCACAGAGCGGTAGTATCGCATGGACCTCTCGAAGCGATGTATTGACATAGATCGTTCAGGGTTGGAGGTACCATAAATAGAAATCGTCGAAGTAGGTCGTCAGGCCAGGCGTGTTCACCGCGCTGGCGAACAGACCAAAAGTGCCAGAGGCAAAGCCGACATCTTCAACCTGCCCCAAGACTTCCCCATTGGCTATGGCATAGAGCACACCCCCGTCGGCCAGGAATCCCATGCGATTCTCCATATTGGGGCCTGCTAGGATAGCCTCTGATGGCGTCCAGTTGAGCAGCACCTGCACCGAACCCTCAATGAATTTGCGGATGCGATAGGCCCCATCACAGGAAAACTCTAGTGTGTAACCATTGTTAAGTTGGTCTCCGCTAACCCGCGCCGCGACGCCATAGCCGTCACGCCCTGAGCAGTCACCGATCTCGGCGGTGACCTCGATGTAGATATTACCCACATCCAGCAGGGTGGTGCTCCAGGTGATGTAATAGTCGGTCAGATGGTCGGTGGTACGGTAGCGCCCGTCTTCCCACACGTTGGTGGCTCCGTCTGAGCTGGGCTCCCCCCACTTGTAGCGGATGCTGAAGTCGTCCTTGAAATCCGGAGCGGACAAGTTGAGGCCGATGCGTGGGTCGCCTGGAGCTAACTCGGGAAGCGTGGCCGATGGGCTGGGTCCAGGCGTTGCCGTGTCGGTTGGCGTGAGAGAAGGGGTAATGATCGGTGTGGCGCTTGGCGGTGATGTTGGGCTGGAGGGCAGGGTTGGCGCGGCGGTCAGGGTAGCCGCCACCATCGTAGCAATAAGATCAGGTGGCGGCTCCCCGGCCGGTCGATTGCAAGCTACTAGTGCGAGTCCCACCGCCAGTGTAAGGCTGACGGATAGAATGGGTCTCATGGAATATACGGGATGTGCCAGAAGGCAAAGTCGTCGAAGGTTGCCGTAAGGTCGAAGGTCTGTGATGCGCGCACATAGACGGCGAAATATCCGTAAGTGTCAGTGTAGTCGCGGTCGATATATTCGCCGATCTGATAACCGTTGACGAAAAGTGCAAACTTGCCCTGGTAGCCCCAGATGCCCAGCCGGTTGGTGTCGTGCGGGCCGATGTTGATGGCTTCTGAGGGGCTCCACCCGATCAGTTCCTCAGCTGCTTTAGAGCCACGATGACGGCGGAAGCGCCATGAGCCGTCACATGCTACCTCGAGAGCATAGCCGCTGGGTGTCCTGTCCTCCTGGGCGCGGATGACGAAACCAACCGAGTCCTTGCCGATGCAATCACCGTTGGTAGCGCTGATCTCGGCGTAGACATTCCCCGATTGAGGGTTAGTGTACGACCAATAGACGTATTTCTCCTCAGGTTGGTAATCTTTCCCGAGGAGCAGTCCGTCTTCGATGTTATAGGCAGCAGATCCCTCGACATCGTAGTCGAACCAAGTGTCACTGTCGAAATAATCGACGTGGTCAGGATGGGCTAGGTCGAGGATAGCCCGCACATCGTCCACCGAAGCCACTTGGAATGGTGTAGGTGTTGGAGGTAGTTCGAGGCGCCGAGGGGTTGGGGTGACCTCAGGTCCAGCAGCCGGTTGCTCGGTCAGTTCCTCTGTCGGTTGCAGAGCTTGTGCTTCTTCCACCGGTACTGGGGTTGCAGCGCCCGGCAGGGTACCCGTGGTGGGCTTCATTGCTAGCGAAGTGATCGCTATATATGCAACCGTGATAACCAGGAGAAATGAAACGACGATCAGGATGATGCGCTCAGTGCTGAGCTTAATGCCCTCTTCATTGCTCATCGCGTTCCCTCCTTTCAGGGTGTGAGCATGACCTTGCCGGAGTTACCGGAGGACATGATCTCAAAGGCCTTATCGAATTCTACAAGTTTTAATCGATGGGTTACCAAAGGCGAAAGGTCAACGGCTCCGGAGCGGATTAACCCACGCGCTTGGTACCAGGTTTGCCAAAGCTTACGCCCGCTGATGCCGAGTACGCGAGCAGCCTTGAAGACGATGTGGTGGTTCCATTCAAAGGTGAAGGGACCGGGAGCTACTCCCAAAAGGGCGGCATCCCCGCCAGGCTTGAGCAGGGAGAATCCCTGATCGATGGCGGAGGGCGCGCCTGACATCTCGAGCAAGACATCAACCCCCTCGCCGTCGGTCGCCTCCAACACTCGCTCGATGACCGGATCTTTGGTGGCGTGCAGAGCGAGGTCGGCGCCCATACGGTGGGCGAACTCGATGCGGTAAGGGCTGATGTCGGTGGCGTAAATGGCCCGAGCCCCGATGGCGCGGGCAACGGCGATGGTCATCAAGCCGACCGGTCCGCAGCCGGTCACCAAGACCTTCTTGGCGCGTAGGTCAACCGCGAAGGCAGTATGGACGGCGTTACCAAAATTCTCCTGCAAAACAGCAATCTCGAGTGGGAGATCAGGAGGGTTAGGCCAGGCATTCTGTGCGTGGATGGCAATGTATTCGGCGAAACCGCCGTCGCGATCTACACCTATGAGACGAGTGTTCTCGCAGATGTGCCCTAACCCGGTACGGCAAAAGGCGCAGGTATTGCAGATCACATGCGATTCTAGGGAGACGAATTCACCAATCTCCGGAGAGCGGACCATGGCACCGCGATCTGCTACCAGACCGCAAATTTCATGGCCGACGACAATCGGTGGCTTCACCCGGCTGGCCGCCCAATCATCCCAGTTGTATATATGCAGGTCAGTGCCGCAGATCGATGCCGCCTGCACCTCAACCAAAACCTCATCCGCCTCGATGGAGGGAATCGGTACCTGGCGGACTTCAAAGCCAGGGCACTTATCAGGCTTGACGATGGCCTTCATCATTTCTGGCATGTTGGGCACCTACCCTCTCGTTTTCGGTGCGAAATGTTACCCGAAATTTGTCACCATGGCTACATATGTATAGAAAAGCATGAGCGGCTCAGCTACAAGAAGTATGTCGAACCGCTCGAATCAGTGACGTTTGCAGTATATCACGAAGCGTCTGGACGGCTAATAAATAGTGATTATTTATTGGCAAAAACTCTCTAGTACTTGAGTACTTGTCCATTATATAGGAGGGGCAATGAAGAATTGACCCCGACCTCCTATGGCATGGGGCCCGTTAGGCTTGGGATTGCTCAGCGGTCAGTTCTATGAGGGGTTGCCTAAGGGAGCCCGACTAATGCTCGATCGCGATACTTGGCTGAGTGGGATACTCACCGAGGGGAGTATCAAGATAGTGTATCGACTGAACCTAATGGCAGGTGGTTCATTCGGTTGGTTAACACCGGGAAAATGGTAGAGGTCTTGGCTGGCGGGCCTCGAAGCATGCTAAATTGCTATAACCGACCGATTTAATCGCATCCATCGCCTGCTCAAGGCCGAAACCGACATGTTCGGGTAGGTGAGCGTCAGAGCCTAAGGTCACCCAACGACCACCCTCTTCACGAAACCATCTCAGGACAACTTCTGCCGGCGAAGCCTGGCTTACCGGGCGACGGAGAGTAACGGTATTGATCTCCAAGCCAAGCCCTCTCTCGGCGCACATTCTCAAAATAGTCCTTATTTCATCTTCGAATGAGTGGGGATCGTATGAGCCATATGTATCAAATCCATATCGTTTGATGATGTCTATATGTGCCAGGATGTCAAAGTCGGCTTCGGCTACCATTTTAGCCATTTCTCGAAAATAATCTTTGTAACCACGTTCTTCCGGTTGTTCGAAATAGAGAGGATCAAAAATATTCATCGAGCCGACCCAATGAAGTGAACCCAGGCTATAGTCCCATGGGTAATTGTCGAGCAACACATGTACCGCATCTTGAAAGCGGTGTGGCTCTCCTAGTTCGATGCCAGCCCGGATGGTGAGCAGGTCCTGGAAGTTATCCCGACAATGCTGCAACGCTTCCCACCATGCGTCCGCTTGGAAAAAGTCGTAACATTGGTCCTCGGGCATCAAGTCGAAGTGATCGCTGAATCCGATTTCTGGGATGCCACATTCAAGCGCGGCCCGACACATTTCGGTCATGGTCGCTTGGCTGTCGCAGGAGAAAAGGGTGTGAATGTGGTAATCGTGCGGAATCATGTGTATCTCTAGTTTGCTCTATCAGCGCTCGTCGGAGTCGGCACAGGACTTGCACACATTATAGCCCGATCGATGTAAGCGAGTAGAATCAAGATATGCCTGTTCCTACGGACATCATCCGATCACGTCGCCGTCGAGCTCGGGGAGTACGCGCGCCCGGGGTCGAAGGAGCCATTGTCAGCTTGCTCGCGTTGGTGATCCTCCTGGTTGGTGCAGTGGGGATGGCGGTTGCTCTGGCGTATGCCGATCTTACTAGTGGACTGCCGCCGGTTCAGGAGATCGAATACGCTTTCGGGCCAGTGGGGAGTGAATCCTTTCAGCCGGTGCGTATATACGACCGCAGCGGTGAAGTTCTACTCTTGGAGGTCATTCATCCCGCCGCTTCCGATCGGCAGTGGCTGCGTATAGATCCACTCGCCGCAGATGTACTTCCACACCATGTGATCCAGGGTACAATCGCCGCCCTGGACGCGACTTTCTGGACCGACCCTGGATACGACGCTGATGCATTGTTCCAAGACTTGATAGGAACTTTAATGCGTCAACCAATCGACACCCTGGAACGGACGATCGGTCAACGTCTAGTAGAGAGCCACATTCTTCCTTTGGGGGATAGCGATCTCTCGCCTCTGGCACGTAACCTGCGTAGCGCCTTGATGTCAGCTGATATGACGCGACAATATCCCCAGCAACAAATCCTGGAGTGGTACTTGAATAGCGCTTACTATGGCAACTTTGCATATGGCATCGACGCGGCTGCGCTGGTCTACTTTGGCAAACATGCCACTGACCTGACGTTAGCCGAGGGCGCCATATTGGTTGGTGTTCCACTGGAACCGGCGTTGAACCCGATTAATGATCCGAAGCAAGCTCGGGAGAGGCAAGTTCAAGTACTAGAAGCGATGGTGAGCGAGGGAATGATCCGCCAGATGGAGGCCGACGATGCATTGGATCAATCGCTCGAGGTCCGGCCGGCAGGGGGAGAGATGACGTCTCACGCTTCGGAGTTTGGCCTCTTCGCATGGGCTCGTTTAAGTGAGATATTGCAACCGGCTGCCCTCCATCGGAGTGGGTTGCGGGTGGTCACAAGCCTGGACAACGATCTTCAGTTACAAGCCACGTGCGCGGCGCGAACGCACATGCGGCGTATGGGGGGTGGTGAAGTGGGGGCTGTCGAGCCGGCGGCTGACGGCTCCGCTTGTATTGCTGCCGGACTTCTGCCTCCGCTACGGCCCAGCGATATCGGTGTGGACCACAACCTGTCTGAAGTTGCGGTTGTGATTCTCGATCCGGTCTCAGGGCAGATCCTTAGTCTGGTGGGACCGGCTGATGTCTCACGACCGGCAGGATCAGGTTTCATACCTTTCATTTACCTCACAGCCTTTGCCCGGGGGTACTCTCCAGGGACGATGGTTCTCGATATACCATATTATGAAGCGTATCTTGACGATGAATCCTGGGTTGTTCCGCCGAACGACGATGGACACTACCATGGACCGGTCCGCATGAGAACGGGTTTGGCTAATTCATACAACGCCGCGGCTGCCTGGAGCTTGAATCTAGTGGGTGTGGAGAACGTTCTACGCACGGTGCGCTCGATGGGGGTGTCTACACTGAATGAAGTGGAGGTCGATTACGGGGCAATGCTGGCCTCAGGGGGAGCGGAAGTTACCCTTCTCGATATGGCTTTCGCCAATGGGGTGATCGCCAACCAGGGGCAGATGAATGGCGTGGCAGTTCGCATTGAGCAGGGTTCGTCAGGCTTCCGTTCACTTGACCCGGTAGCTATATTGCATGTGGAGGACGCTGCCGGGAGAGTTGTGTATGTCTTTACCCAGGAAGAGCGAGCGGTGCTCAGTAGCAAACTTGCCTTCTTGATGGCTGATGTCTTGAGTGATGAGGCAGCGCGCTGGCCGGCTTTTGGCCAGTCTAACCCGTTAGAAATTGGTCGACCGGCCGCTGCCAAGACCGGCACTACTGCCGACATGGCTGACAACTGGACACTCGGCTTCACGCCGTCGCGGGTTGTCGGCGTGTGGGTTGGTAATCTGGATGGAAGCGCGATGCAGGGAGTTCATGCCTTGAACGGTGCGGCGCCGATATGGCATGCCATAATACGCTACACTACCCGAGATCATCCCCGAGAAGGTTGGGAAATTCCGCTTGGAATCAGCACGATTGAAGTATGCGACCCTTCCGGGTTGCTGCCAACCCTGTATTGCCCCAATGTGGTACATGAGGTATTCATCCACGGGACCGAGCCCACCCATTATGACAACCTCTATCAACCGTTTCTAATCAATAGGGAGACGGATAAGTTGGCCACCCTGAACACGCCGTTGGATCTTGTCGAGGAGAGGGTGTACCTGATCCCCCCGTCTGAAGCTGTCGAGTGGGCACGCCAAGCAGGTATCGAACAACCGCCGCAGGAGTACGATACGCTCTACGAGCAAACTGCGTTTGATCCACAGGTCAATATCAGTTCACCTATAACTTTCGACATCTTGCGTGGTGAGGTGGTTATTCGCGGAGACGCCAGATCAGAGTCGTTCCGATATTATCGGCTGCAATATGGACAGGGGTTAAACCCCGTCCGTTGGGTCCAAATTGGCGAGGATGAGACCACGCCGGTCACAAAGGGGATTCTTGGTAGATGGGATACCGAAGGGCTAAGCGGCCTGTATACGTTACAGTTGGTGGTAGTGAAAACGGATGGGAGAATTGCTACGGCCGCGACCCACGTGACGGTTGATAACCAGCCGCCGAGGATCCAGCTTCTCTCACCTGAGCCTGGGGCGGAATTCACTTGGCCGGATGATCGGGAAGTGGTCATCGAGGTGGAGGTCTCGGATGAGATTTCGTTGGCGAAAGTGATTTTCTACCTCGACAACCGGCTCATCGACACTGTCACATCTCCTCCTTACTCTACCCGCTGGAGCGTAGGTCGGGCGGGTGAGCATGAGGTTTATGTTCGAGCCTACGACATCGCCGGGAACATGGCGGAGAGTGAGCGGGTGGAGATAAATATCCTGCGCTAGGCTTGACGAGCATATTTGTGCGATTCTTGCTAGGCCGAATCCCGGCACATCCTGCACCTCAACACATCCGTGCATGTGAGACGCCAACATTCTCATGATTCCATTCGGTGTGTTAGTAGTTGTTTGAAGACATAATATTTTCATTGAAACGGATACTAGGGAGAAATATAGCGTGGGGAAAAGACCAGAGTTGTCCCAATTGACAAAGCGCTATTCATATCAGATAATGTGAATTAAATGCCTATTATCCGATATGAATAGTGCCAGTGATGAAACGAGACTTACTGAAGACCTTTGAACACATCCCGTATTTTACAATTGTTGGTTTCAAACAAGTGATCAACGCGGACGAATCCGAGAACCAGCGCGTTCGGGATATGTTATCGCGCTGGATGAAAAAGGGTCATATTATTCAGCTCAAAAGAGGTGTATACATAACCCGTCGGTTTTATGAAATCCATCGAAATGACGCCTCATTTGCTCCTGCAGTAAGTGGAATACTATTGCCTCAATCTTACGTCTCCCTGGAATATATACTCCAGCGTTCGGGTGTGCTTACAGAAGTAACTTATCCCATCACCGCTATCACCATAAAGAACAAAAAAAAGGCGGAAAATATTATCGGTACTTTTATGTATCGTCATATTCGGCGGCTACTGTACGAAGGCTTTAGACAGCTTGACTACTATGGTGTGGCTTATGGTGAGGCATCGGTTGCTAAGGCGTTATTCGATTTTTTATACCTGCGCCCTCTCCCGCGAAGCGTCCGTACGCGTCGCTACCATATTGCCGAAGAACTAAGATTGAACGTTGATGATTTCTCTAATGAGGAAATAGAAGAGTTTGCATATTATGCGGAGAAATGCAATACAGCTAAGATGGATTTTATTTTCGAGAACCTTCGGAGGACAGTGTGGCGACTCTGATCCAAACCTTTCAGCACACGCTAGCGGGGAAGGACCCCCTGCTTGCCAATGAAACCAAACGAATTATCCTGAAAGAAGCCTTACAAGCCCTGGCGCTTGATTATATCTATAATCACCGTCACTATCGTCAGTTGAATTTTTATGGAGGAACCTGTTTGCATGTCATCTATGGGTTAAACCGGTTATCTGAAGATATCGATCTGGACAATAGCCAGGGGACCGATCTTGGCCTCTTGGCCGATGATCTATTGGATTATATCCATAAGAGTCTGGCTTATCGGGAAGCCACCATTCAGCAGCAAGAAGGTGAACATGGGATCTTGAGGATTACCCTCAAGTTTCCGGTTCTCTATGAGTTAGGGTTATCCCCGCATCAGGATGCGATGTTACACATGAAAGTAGAGATCAGCCATCATTTACAGGTTGCTGAAATTAAACATACACCGGTGTTTTCCTTTGGACGGAGCTTTGTGCCCTCGCATTTTTCATTAGAGACGATGATGGCCGGGAGGATGCTGGCGTGCCTGGAGCGCAGTTTTCAAAAAGGGAAAACAGGCATACAAATAAATGGCCGAGACTTTTACGACTTGCTGTGGTTCATGCAGCAACGTGTGCGACCGATAGAGGAGAAGCTGGAAAAGGATGGCGCTCAACCCTATAGCGTGAAGGCAGCGATGCAGGCTTTGCAGGAAAAGGTTGATGTGATCAAACCGAGAGATCTGGCGATAGATTTGCTCCCGTTATTTGAGCAACGCACGTTCATTGAAGCCTGGATTTCTGCTTTTTATGAAAATTTTCAGGAATACATGCAGTATTACCTGACGCTGTCTTGATGGGTGAAACATGCGTGAAGCCATGGATTGGCGTGTCGTACGAGTAGCGTTATACGCATTAGGTAATGACGATGTAAGTACATCATTTGGAGGTTTTCCATGGCACGCAAAGTCTTCCGCGCCGGGAACAGCCTGGTTATCTAGTTGCCGAAAGAAGCGATTGAGTTATTGGCAGTAGGGGAGGGATCCGAGGTACTGGTTGAAATTGATCGGCAGCGGCGGTACTTCTACGTCTGAATGGCTACCGTTCATCTGTCACAAACCATGAGGTTGAGGCGTTGACTCTAAAGGTAGCGAAGGGAGAGGTCGATCTTGGGCGGATCACTGAATGGTTTATGAGTAATTCCGAACCTGCTTCTGATTGAACGCAATCATCCTCAAGGATGGGATAGCTGCAGTTCACACCCAGGATCATATGCCCTTTTTCCGTGGAAATAATGGATATGTACCTTCATTGTTGCCCCACTATGTCACGCTGGGTGACCTGCGAACGGCCATCGTCAAATCACACTTAAACAAATGGCCTGACAACCCATGGAATATACTTCAGGATTGGAGTCAAAGGTTCAGAGATTACAGTGTCTGGTCTCTATGTGAGCGCTCGTTATATGGGGGTGCTTTTGGTCCTACTTCGTGTGGTGAGTGTGGTGGAGTGTCGCGGTGTAATGTAGGAGGAGAATAGATTACGAACATAACTAGACCCTATTGATTTCTTTGTATGGCGGCTTGGATGGGTCTTTTGTCAAGCGAAGCGGATAGGGGTCAATGAGCTAGCCTTCCACGTCCCAAGGGGCACTCTCCGCACCCGCTCCCGCCAGGGTGGCGCGTATTGGCCCAGCTAGTTCCTGAACGTGTTCCGCCACAGAAGCTAATAAACCGAAGCAACCGGTGAGCATCATATCGCCGTAAGGAACAGCGAAATGAGGTCGCAATCGAGAGCCGCGCATCATAGATCTCCGGGGACCGGTGACGACCGTGCCGAAGTCGTCTTCCGTTAGGGGTAGGGGTTCCGGATGGAGGATCATGGCGCCGTGGCCGTTGTCGTCGAAAACCTCTTGGTGGGTCAGGCTACCGTCAGCCAGAGCTTGGAGCAAGGCGTCCAGATGGGGCAGGTCGATCAAGCCAGTGTGATGCTCGAAGACGCCCTCGATGCCGGCTGGTCCGAGGCGGAAGGCTAAGGTGTGGAAGTTACCGATATTGGTGATTAGGACCCGTGATCGGGCAGCTACATGGGGGTCGAGTGTGGCGCCAAGCACGGCAGCGGGGGCGGTGTCCATGACTAACAATGGGCAATCCAGACCGGCTGCGCTCTTCACCACTGCCTGCATGCGGGTCATGATCGAGGGCACGTCACTTGACAGATAGGCGAATGCGGAGAGTCGGTTCTCGGACTGGATCCGCGCCATCAGGTAATCGAACCGGAACTGGCGGTCGGAGATGTCTGGGGGCGCGGCCCCATGATCGAAGACAGCCACGGCAACAGCCTGAAGGTTAAGATTAACCTCAAAAGCAATAAACGCCCGGGCTATAGCATCGAAGTCGAAGTCGAGTAATTTAATATGTCTGACGTGGTCTAGTTTGACGGTTTCGTCTTCACTGACCACTTCAACGCCCATCTCTCTGCGCACCCACTCAAGGTCGTCGTTGAAGGTGCGCGCCGCTTCGGGTGTGGCGAACAATTTGTAACCGGCTCGCAAGTGGGCTTCGGCAGCCCAGTGGCATGGTCCACCGCCCATCGTCACGCCGGTTAGCAATAACGCCTCACCGCGCCGGGTGGCGTTCTGTATCTGCCTGCGGATGAGCATTGTCGGTGAGGGCGCCACAATTTTATAGCCGTTTTCAAGGCTGAGACCGGAGCGGAAGAGGTAGATGTCCTGGGTCCCGGTACCGATGTCAACTGTTAAGACCTGCATTAGATATTTTTCCTAATTTGTAAACATTACGCTGTTGAGCTACATCCTGCTGCGGGGTCGGTATTCAGCCAGTATATGATACTAGGCGTAATCGTTCTAAGGGTTTCCCAGCGGCTGCCAATCGGGCTGCATGTCCCGTCCAGGGTGGTTGGTCAACCTAGTCTCACCTGTGCCGCTGTTTGTCATAAGGTAAATTTCAGGATTCTGATCCCGGGTGCTGGTAAAGACGATCCATTGCCCGTCAGGTGAGAAGTCCGGTTCTTTGTTGCCATTAGTCTCGGTAAGCTTTGTGTATTGCCACCCATGATCTTCGAGGGGGGCAATATATATTTCATTGGTCCCCCGCTTGTAGTACCAGGTGAAGGCGATCGTTGAGCCATCGGGTGACCAGTCCAGATGATCCACTGTGACGATCCTGTCGTTGCGGTCAAAATCCGTCGGCACTCCACCGTCTGGAGAGCGGAGGTAAATTTGTGCCGGCGCTTCGTTGATCGAAACCGCGACGGCTATAATCTTGTCTGCGGACAGCCAGGCAGGGGGTGTCATACCTTCCGGCGCCCAGGCGGGTGAGAACTCGACCGCGCAAAAATCTACATCGCAGGAGATGTTTCTTGACTTCTCCTGCGCACATCTCCCCGGACTATCGAGGCAGGCGGTTTCTAGTATGAACACTTGGCGTAGATTGCCGGCACGAGTGCTGGTGAAAGCGATTTTCATGCCATCGGGGGACCAAGCAGGGTCGGTGTCATCTCCAGGGTTGTGTATCACCCAGTCTAGACCGGTGCCATCGACGTTGATAATCATGATATCGAGGCCGAGGTCATTTCCGAAATCGTCCGTTCCACCGCCGGTGACGTAAAGCAATCTAGTGCCATCGGGAGACCATTTGGGTTGTGCTTTGTCACCAGGTCCGAAGGTGAGTTGGCGAGGATCGCTGCCATCGGCGTTCATCGTCCATATTTGCAGGATGCCATCTACCCGATCACTGACGAAGGCGATACGACCACCACCACCAAACGGGATGGAGGTAAGGGTGGGGGTGAGGGTCGGCTCGAGGGTTGGCGTAAGCGTTGCCGTTGAAGGCGGCGTAGTTGGTGTGGAAGTTGATGTGGCGCTGGGTTGCAGGATAGCCGCGATCGGCTCGGTGGATGTAGGAGTAGTTGGCAAGAGTGGACCGGGGAAGCCAACATTCAGTGCGAGAGCGAGACCGCCGCCAATCACAATTAGACCCAGCGCCCCAAGACCTATTAGTGAGCCAAATCGCCTGCGACGAGGTTGGGTGTGCGGTATGGTTTCTTCGAGCACGGTTTTAGCAACCACTTCTCCGCTTGGACGGGTTTGCGGCAGGGTTTGTTCCAACACTGTTGCCGGCGCCAACTGGCCGTGCAGCGCGGCATTGAAGTTCTTGATGTCAGGGAAGCGATCATCCTGATCGAGCGCCAGTGCCCGGTTGAGCGCCATGTCGATGTGCTCGGGGATAGCTGGATTCAGACTGCGAACCGACTTGAGTTCCACTTTCTTAACCATGCGTTCGATACTGTCAGTCGGTATCTGACCTGTGAGCAGGGTATAGATCGTTGCTGCCAGCGAGAACTGGTCACTGCGCGCGTCTGTTCGTTTAACGCCATATTGTTCTGGTGGGGAGAAGCCGGGCGTAAGACCGCGAGCGCCGGTGGAGGTCTGTGCATGATCGAACACCTTGGCGATCCCGAAATCGACCAATATGACCGTGCCATCCGGCGGTAGCTTAAGGTTGGCCGGCTTGATGTCGCGATGAATTATCGGGGGCTGGCGGCTGTGCAGGTAGGTCAATGCATCACACATGGCATCCGACCAGGTGAGCACCTCCTCGACTGTCGGGGGACGCTGTTGCGCCAACAGGTGCAGATCTTCGCCTTCGATGTAATCCATCACCAAGTATTGCTGTTCCTCAAGGATGAAGTAATCTGTGACTCGCGGCAGATTGGGATGGCGCAGACTTGCCAGGAGCTCGGCCTCACGACGAAACTGGCGCTCGGATTCTGGATTAAGGTTGAGATTCTCTTTGACGGCAACGCGGATTTGCAGCGACTGGTCGTAGGCGAGGTAGACCGCGCCCATACCGCCTTTGCCGAGTTGACTTTCGATGCGATAACGTTCTTTAAGAATTGAACCCGATTGTAGAGGCATGTCCTTATTTTACGACATCGGGTAGAGCTGGGCAAACCACTTGGAATAATATGGAGACTTGGAATAGCGCAAATTAGAGGAGTGAAAAGTGTAGCTACAAACGCCAAATCTTTGATCAAGCCCAGGAATGCTAGTGTCACGCAGTCAGACGGTGCGCCATATGTAGTCAACGTCAGTGTGCGGTAACCCAACTGCGCTTCCCATACTACCGTTAATTTTGTAATGTACCCTCACTGTCCGCCGCGTGTTAGGAGCAGCTGAAAACTGGACTCTTTTCGCTTCAGAAGTGGACTCGGAACCCTTCCAGCGGAAGGGTGAGTGAATGAACCATAGCGTCATTCCACCAGATGCGAATATCCATGGTGTTCTTTTCCGGATCTGGGACCATATGGATATCCACGTATTCGCGCAGGGGGGTATTTGGAACTTGAATATCGTGCCCGAAAAGGGAGATGCGTCGGTAGGCATTGACCA
>Ga0209986_10002234_pt1 | contig 17952 bp, 21 predicted proteins | sample BlataG_FD_183168 | JGI IMG/M metagenome (GOLD analysis project Ga0209986, IMG submission 183168) | Deep subsurface microbial communities from Black Sea to uncover new lineages of life (NeLLi) - Black_00105 metaG (SPAdes) (version 2) | ecosystem: Environmental > Aquatic > Marine > Oceanic >...
GCAATGCATCCCCAATGATCGATAACCGTAACCGCGCGATGGACCCGGTGATCTCACCCGGTCCGTAATCCGCCCCTAGACGTGAGCGCATGTTTAACGAGAAGGGAAGCGTATTAGCTGAGGCGGGGTTTAAAAGGAAGGCGGCCGCAACCCACCCCAAAAGCAGCAGAAAGATGAAGAAGGCGTTGATCAGCCATCGCCGACCTGCCACAGGTTTTTATCGCCCTCCGGAAGATAAGAACAATCGACCAAGCGGGTCCAACGACCAGTCACCTCGTATACTATGACCTCCTGGCGTTTGCCACGCAATTGCGCTCGGCCACGACGACCGAACTCGAATTGCTGGCGTGTTTTTGCCAGGTAGCCGAAGGTATCTTCGCTGATCATAAGATTCCCGCTTGCCGTTTCACGGGTGATCTGCTGAATTCGTTGTGCCGTATTTACCGTGTCGCCTATTACTGTGTAATGCAAGCGATCCTTAGTTCCTAATCCTCCGGCGATAACTTTACCAGTCGATATACCGATTCCAACTTCCAAAGCCGGTAGCCAATTGGAGCTGCGATGCTCTTTTATTCTCTTGACGTAATCAAGGATCTCGAGCGCAGCGTGGGTAGCTTGGAGCGCGCTCACCTGAGGCGGCACTCGGTTTGGCAGGATACCAAAGAAAGCCATGATCGCGTCGCCATCAAATTTGTTCACTACACCGCCATGTCGTGCGATTATGGGTACCACTCCAGAGAAATATTCGTTCAAAGTCCGCATTACTTCTTCCGGTTCGGCCTGTTCAGCTAATGTGGTGAAACCTTGCAAGTCAGCATAAAGTATCGTTGCTATCGCCGTTTGACCTTCGAGCAGCACCCCTCCTCGAGTTATCGCAGTGCGCAGTTGGTCACGAACTTCAGGTGTGACCGTTCGTCCGAGTAGATCTCGGTATACTTCACCCTCCCGTAAACCAGCCACCATTGTATTGAAGGTGCGAGCTAGCACACCAACCTCATCCATGCCTCCAGCAACAACCTGAGTATTCAGGTCGCCGCCGGCGACTTGGGCAGATGCCTCAGCGATATCGACCAATGGTCGGGTGATCATGTTTGAGATCAGCAAGCCGGTAAAGACAACCAGCACCAGAGCTACAGCGCCAACCCGGATGACTAACGTCGCCTGTTCAATGTACCCCCGGTAAACCAGGTCCGGATCTTCCCCTTTGAGCAGCGAAACACCGAGCAACCCCATTTCCTCGGTTCCCCTCCTTACGATGAAGGGGGTGAGTACCTCTCCATAGATCTGTCCCGCGACCTCGATGTCGCGATAGGGGGCTTCTTCTCCTTCCGGTGCATGCGCAGCCATTATCAACTCTGCAGTAAGGGCCAATCCAGGAGGATCCCAGGTTTCCTGTGAGCCAAACGTGGAATTGATGAGTTGTCTTGAATCTACGTCGTATACCGATACATTTGCACGGGCATCTTCGCCAATGAGGCGTACGAGATTTTCTAAATACTCCCCGACCAGCACCGCGCCGAAGACAGTCCCCTCCTCGTCGACCAGAGGTCCAGCGACAAATAGGACGAATTCCTCCTGCTCACCAAGACGGATGGTTTGCATGCCGGCTTGTTTGTTGCCGATCGCGTCCTCCGACTCCTCCGCCTGAGGATCAGGGAAGAGAATACGTTGGACGAACGGCCAATCACGATAGAAACCCTCGCCACGCAGGACAAGGTAATCCCCATGAGGTGCGTCTGGGCTACTGCGCCTCGCAGCAAGTAAACTGGTCCCCTCCCGATCCAGGACCACCGCCATATCGACATCGGTGTTGAACACCAAGGTTAAGACCCGCTCACGCAGATCCTCTGAGTCACTGAGAGCCACCGCCTCCGGAATGCCCTCTGTATTAGCTATGGCCCGTTCGATTTCTAGCAACCTCTCCTCAACCCGTACGACCTCATCTGTGGCTTGCTGCCCGCTATCGCGCAGTTGGCGTAAGAACCGCACCCGGTCTGCTTCACCCAAGATCCGGTTCACAAGTAATGTGGCAGCCAATGCCAGCACAAGCGCCATAAACATGAACGGTAGCGTTATTTTCCAGCGCAAACTGAATCGCACACGTGGTCGGTCAGATAGAGAGGTGGTACTCATTTCCCGCTCGTCTCTTAGGGAACCATGATGCTCATCGGAGGAAGAACGACAGGACGATTAACAAACCGATAAACGTTCCGGCGAGTGCGCCGATGCGCCTTAGATCCTTGACCACATAGCTGTAATCAGGGTCAAAGTCGTACCTTGCTTGAAGAGAGCCAAGCGGCTCCTTCACCCTGGCTGAGGCCGCTGCTCTAAGCGTATCCGGCGGTAAATTTGGCCGCCGATCTCTTTTTTTACGACGTCTTTTACTCATCAAGCCCCTCCATACAAAACACAGGGACAGTAGCGGCTCTCCCCAAGCACTTCGTACGGCTATCGAACACGGAATATAAATCAACCACAGCTCTATCCGCTAACCAACTCGCCAAATACCACAATCCGCTGATTGTCTACCATGTAAGGATAACATGAGATGAGGGTGATCGTGGGTTTAGCCGTTGGTTCCATCACATCCACCTCAGTCGATCCCACGATTCGCAGTCCAGTGACCCGATAGAGGTATTGCCTTGTGGCGGTGTGCACGTAAATTTCATCGCCTGGTTTAAGTTTATCGAGATCACGGAACAACTCACCGAAGATATCGTTATGGGCGGAGAGGATGAGATTTCCGACCTGGCCAGGATCAGCGCTGCCAATGTGTTGGCCCACCCCTCGTTTAAGTTGCTCCCATCCGTCTCCCTGGACTACCGGGGCTGAGGCGTTCCACAAGACGGGGATAAAGATATCGCGCGCTTGCTCAGGCCCGGGAGAAGGGATAGCCACAGCGGGTATAGATTGGACCAATGGACGCAGGTTCTCAGGGATTTCCGCTTCGTTCGGTCTGGCGCCACCGGGTGAAGTTGGCGGGGTGTGACCAGATGGTAAAACCACGGCAGTGATTAACGGGGTTGGCGTTGGCGTCATACCTCCAATCGCGGCTGCCACCTCCTGATTGAGCTGTTGCAGGGCTTCAACGCCGTTAAACAGGATAAAGGCCAACCCGATTACAGCTCCAATCTCAACCAATAGAAGTAGGCGGTTAAACACTGATCGCAGGACACCACGTTGCTTGGTGGGAGATTCATCCGGAGAGGCATCTTCTTGGGAATCTGATACCGCGCGGAAGTCGTTGACATGCGAGACTGAAATGGATTCCTGGCGGAGCCGCAGGGCGCGACCACTACGTTTAAACTGACGAAGGCGCTCGTCGCGCGCTTCAAGCTTCTTGCGAGCTAGAAGCGCCTCAAGCTCCTCTATCGCCAGTTCCTCAGCCGGTCTCCGGTCTCTTGCCATCACACCTCAAGGGTCGCATAACAACTCATAACATAGATGCAGGATTAGTGCCATGACCCGGCGGGATTATACACGAAAGCCGCTTAAGGGACCGCTAGACTGTCGGGAGAAAAGAACATGTCAGGTTTTGTGTAACGCTGAATACACACAGCCCACTCCACTACCGGAACGGGCTGTGATAGAGTCGTATTTCCAATCGACCACACAAATACAATCGTTTCGCTCGTACCCTCCACATATGCCAGATGTCGGTAGCGATACTCTATTAGCAAATTCAACCCAATAAATCGCCAACAGCACCGTTCTCCAACATTCGCAGGCGCACCACCAGCCTTTCCGCCAACTCTCTAGCCGTATTCAGTCGCTTAAGGTGCCCCTCGGTACCTGCCCCTAGACTGTCCCGAATTCCAATTAGCTGGGGGATAAGTACGTTATCAATATATCTAAGTGAGGCACTGACATCAGCAAAATCCTTCTCGTGGGAATACTCCAGCATGGATAGGAAACCCGCCATATCTTCTGTCGTATCTTTCAGGGCAGTTTCAAGATCTGTAGCTGATTTAAGCATCTCAGCTAACCTCTCAGCGATATCCACAGTCTCTTGGAATGTGATCATGCCAGTTCCACTCCTGAAAAACAACGCACTCAATCCAAGTATACCCCGGATGAGACGCTTACCGGTAACCCATCCAGCACAATGGTCCTTCCCTTAATAGCGGGGAGAGATGCGCTGCACGGTTACCGAGGATAGCCAACAGGAATCAGGTAGAGCGGCTCGTGGTCAGCGGGCAGGCCAAGTACGGTTTGAACACGATTGTCCTCGAAAGCGCCGATCGGGACCGCACCCAGGTTTAGCGATATGGCTTGTAGGAGGATATTTTGGGCAGCGTGCCCTGCTTCCATGTGGACATAGCGCGGCGAGCGAGCTTTTCCATACTTGACCTCGGTGCGTGCGTATATCGCGGTAATGACGATTGTCAGAGGCGCCTGAAGGATAGCCTCCTGGTTTAGCGCCGCCTGGCAAAGATCTTGACGCAAGTCGCCCTCAATTAATGTGTTCAGCGCATGGGCTTGGACATCGTAGTGGAAGACACCCTTCTGTGTGAGAACATACAACTCAAGAGGATAAAGAGCACCCGCTGAAGGGGCGGTCCGAAACCCACGCGGGTCTGTGATACCCTGTGCAGACCAAAGCAGTTGCGAAATTTCACTGGAGCTCAACGGATCAGATGAGAATTCTCGCACCGATCTGCGTCGCAAGAGGGATTCCTCAAGTGAGAACAGCCCTTCGGTGCGCGGTTGGGGGAGTGATGTAACCATGGCAATACTAACCTCAGTTGGTGTGCGCTTAGGGGAAATCGCAATCCCACATGCAGTAGAACCCATCACAGCCCCCACGAGCAGGAACACAAACATGGATCTCTGGATGGGCCATTGTAACCAAAGCCTGCTCCACATTCTAGAATACCTACCTCACGAAATAGCAACTTCTGGTTTACTATTAGATTTCCTTACCGGTCACAGACGTATCCAATTTTCGCGCTTAGCTAACGACTTTTCCAACCGGAGACGCCTAATGCTCATCTTGTCTGTCAAATTACCGATCTGCAAGATAGAAAAATGATTGAGATTTATTCGTCCTGAGGACTCGAAATCTCTGAAGGTTGTTGATGAACCTCCGGCTTTAAGACTGCGATATATGGCAATGTGCGGAAGGAGTCAGCGAAATCCAATCCATAGCCAACAACCCATAAGTCGGGTATCTCAAAGCCCAGATAGTGGATCGGCACATCGAGGCTATCGCGCTCTTTTTTCAGCAGCACACATGTACGCAGAGAAGCCGGCTTACGCCCTTTCAGTATCCGGTATAGGTAACTGAGCGTATGCCCAGTGTCGACGATATCTTCGACGATTAATACGTGCCGACCTTCGATGGGCTCACGCAGATCCATCATGATGCGCACTGCCCCAGAGTAGGTGGCTGTCTTCCTATAACTTGAGAGAGCCATAAAGTCCACGATATGCGGCACAGTCAATTTGCGCGTCAAATCGGCCAGGAAGATGAAAGCTCCTTTGAGGATGCCGATCAAGTAGAGCCCATCTTCTTCAGCGTAATCACGTGCAAGTTGGTCTGCGATCTCATTGACCCGGACTTTTATGGCGTCAGCCGGGATCAAAACCCGCGCCAGTGCGGGATGTAGTTCATCCACAAGAGATTCTCCTTACCAGATCTAGGAGGGAAACCATAGCTGACGGTTACGACAACAGATTATCAAACAGGGAGCTATCTCCCATGCATATTGTAGGCGCAATAGCTTGTGAACTCAACCCCGTTGCTGGTCAGCGCCACAACCATTATGAACGCTGGAGAAGACTGCGAATTACCCGTATTTCTGGCAAGATAGCTGCAAGCTCATCGCTCCCAATCCTGGCGCTTTCCTCTCCTGTTTGTGTGGGCGCCATAGCGCTGTGGAAACGATGAAGCGCTGACACCCTATATCTCCAGGTGTCTCAGGGCAGATTCAATGCTTTCAATAACATCTTGGTCCTGCTCTGTCTTCAGAAGTGCTTTTAATGGTTCTATAGCCCTCGGATCGCCGATCTCACCAAGAGCTTCGACCGCGGCTTTTCGCACATACTCATCTGAATCACTCAAAACATCTATTAAAGGTTGCACTGCCCGGGCATCACCGAGATTCCTAAGAGCAAAACAGGTCACCTGTCGAATGGAATCGCTTTCATCCTTCAGCAATCCGATGAGGGGTTCTAGCGCCTGGGGGTATTTCAAGTCGTACACAGCCCACACAGCAGAACGGCGGATATCTTCATCTGGATGGCTCAGAGCCTCAATCAGAGCTTCTACCGCCTCCAATTGGATCAGGGAATCAAGAGCTTCTCGCCGTACTCCAGCATGATCATCGTAAAGGGCCTCCCTGAGCAGTTCCACAGCTTGCTGATCCCCTAGCTTACCTAAAGCATAGGCTGCTGCCTGGCGGATTTCTGATGTGTCTTCCTGCAGAGAGCTTATTAAGAAGGGAAAGATGTCTTCCTCCACCACGCCTAAAGACTCAATTGCGTAATTCTGCGTTGATGGATCGGTGCTGGCCAAGGCTCTTACCAGGGATATCCGCTCAGCGAAAATAATCTTATCGGCAATAGATATACCTGCTTCACTTACTAACATGATCGCCCTGATCACATCATCGTCAGAGGCGGCCGGTTTGCCGCCAAGAGGAAACAATGTGCTTGAACGGACATAACGACTATCCAATTCAGGTCTGGCGACATCGTCGGTCACGATCCACACAGCAACCTGTTTCACAACCGAAGTGAATGTCCCTTCCTCAATAGCTACCAAGAGATACTTTAGCTCTTCCTGTTCGGGCGAGGCGATAATATCAAAAGCGGATGATTCATCGGGGACAGATAGATGTAAATTGGCGCACGCGGCCTTCACTGTCACCTTCGCCGTCTCTTCCTGTGTAAGGTATAAAGTGGTTGTTTGTAAGGAAACCATATCCTGGGCATACCCTTGATTTATGAAGTATGTGCCGATAGGAATGGTAATTTCCATGCTCAAGGGTTCTAGTCTCTCCGCAATGACGCGTACTGCCGATAATCCGGCACCCTCCGTCTGGACCACGATCTTCTCCTGATTGAGCGCCTCTGTGATCGTGAGAACCTCAGCGGGAGTTGGTGTTGGGCGCATTGGTGTAGATGTCTTGACAGGTGTCCTGGTAGCGCGACTTGCCACGGATATAGATGGTTCCGGGCCATTAATTCTTGAAAAGATGCCCGGTATGACACAGCAAAACATCACCAGAAATGCTATTAGACAACCTACCAAAATGCGCTTCCTTCGATCAGACATGATGCCCTCGTTTATAACTACCTATTATACGAGAGATTCAAACGGCGTTTCCTCACCCACCTCATAGATGTGCTTAGACACAATACTGTCACAAGCGGTACCAGTCAAACTTTTACCTGTAATCTGTAACCCTCTTCGTTGTCGATATCAATTGGTGATACATAACCATGTACGATTGAAACCGGATAATTGCTTAAATTAAAAAGAGTCTACCTAAAAAAAGCAGCCAACGGTAAGGAGAAGAATAAGGTGTTTTTATCACCGCTTGATGGAGGGAAACTCAATCAAGAAAGCGCCTTATTCATCTGGGCATTGACGACCTGGATGTTGACGGCGACGGTGATATGGAAGATGGCCTTCAATATTATTCTTCGATTATCTCCCGTATTGCTCTATCCCACATATTCTTTAGATCACGATATATTGTTTCTGTCCTTCGTGTAACCTGGGCGACCGAGGAATCTCTATGATCCATCGTATGCTATTGCAACATCATTGGGACACCTCGCCGCACAAGCAGCAAAAGCAGTCGAAGGGCATCCTGAGCGGAGCGTAGCGCAGTCGAAGGGCGCCCTTCGACTACGGGCCTCGCCTTAGATGAAGCCCGTTCTACACTTGATAAACGGCTCAGGCTCGGCCCTCCGCTCTGGGCGATTAATAGGTTTGGGGAAATGTGTCAATGTGATTGAGACGCAGAAAATATGCGTCGTTCTAGGGATCCTTTCATTCAACAGAGGGCGGCACGGAATGACATTAACCTCTGTATGTCATTCCTGAGGGAGCCGTGAAATGGCGACCGAGGAATCTCTATGATCCATCGTATGCTATTGCAACATCATTGGGACACCTCGCCGCCTTTCAGGAGTGACGTTTCCCCGGGCGAATGTCATCCCGAACGAGCTCCGCCAGTGAGGGATCTCCTCCAGAGCATCGTTAGGGAATGAAGTTAGCAGCGTGGAGACTCCTCGCAACCTTGTTGCTCGGACATGACATGTTGTTTTATGAAATCCCCCCTAACCACATTCAATCCTCTCTCTTCTTAGCCTCCTCCCACAGGGCATCCATCTCCTCCAACGTCATCCCGGCTAAGTCGCGACCTTCAGCCCTGGCGGCAGCCTCCAGGTGACCAAAGCGGCGGCGGAAGCGAAGGTTCGCCTCCCGTAACGCGGCTTCAGGGTCGACGCCGAGCCAACGGGCATAATTCACCACGGCAAACAGAAGGTCCCCCATTTCGGAAGATTGTGCCTTGGGATCTATTGCCTGCTGCACCTCCACTAGTTCTTCAGCGATCTTCGCCCGAACGCCGCCTATATCAGGCCAATCAAACCCAACCCGCACCACGCGCTCCTGAATCTCAGCCGCCTGAGATAAAGCCGGCAAACTAAGCGGAACCCCATCCAGGATCCCCCTCCCAACTCCCTCAGCCTGGCGCTCGGCCGCCTTGAGAGCCTCCCAATTGTGCAGGACATGGTCTACGCTGGCCACACGCACATCACCGAAGACGTGGGGATGACGGCGAATGATCTTGGCCTGGATCCCGGCGATCACCTCCGCCATGGAGAAATCTCCCTCCTCTGTGGCGATCTGCGTCTGCAGAACGATCTGGAGCAGCAGGTCACCCAACTCCTCCTGCAAGGCATGCATGTCCTCAGCGTCGATCGCCTGGAGGGCTTCATACGTCTCCTCCATAAGATGCCCCCGCAAGGTCCGATGGGTTTGCTCACGGTCCCAGGGACAGCCATCAGGCGCTCGCAAGTGAGCCACCGTCGCTTGAAAACTCTCGAAAGCTGATTCCACCGGGAGCGGAGGCAGGTAGAGCGCGGTCATGCTCCCAATATGTGTACTGCGATCGACGGCATGCAACGGCATTGCTTCGACCTTCTCTTCCGGAGTCCCGGCGATATGAATTATCTTAACCGGGTGATCGTCAGGGTATTGATTCATCAAGGTAAGCTTGACTTCTGCTGCTACAAACCGCGAGTACATCTGCCCAATTAAGACCGGTTTATCCGGTGAGAAGGGAGGATGGTGCCCGGCTGCAAGTTCGAGAGCATCAGCAATGCACAGGCCATCAAGGGCGTCGATCCCGACCAACGTCAGACACGGTTCGACGAAGCTGATTCCGTGGATAATCCTGAGCGACAGCTCGGCTTCGGCCGCGGCCTGGCGTAAGGTCTTCACGGTCGCTTCGCCAACTGACGGATCCCCCGGTACGGCATAAACGACACCATCCGGACGATCCGCCAAATCGAGTAACTTCTCTACGATCGCGCTGTAGACGGCATCAAAATCATCCAGTTCGTTGTAGAGAGAATCGAACGTCTGCACTGCCAACCCTGACGGGAGGTGATCGACAACCGGATGGTCACCAGTGCGAAGGTGAACCTCCCCAGCTTCTGATAGCACCTGCCACGCCTCACGGGTGAGCAACAACGGGTCGCCTGGACCCAAACCAACGATGGTGATCCCTGCAGCCACAAATCCCTCCCGGAGAAATACAACGGTCGGGGAACGACTGATTCCCCGACCGGCTAATACATAGTTCTTTAACTCGGTTAACGCTTGGTGTAGGTGGGCGCCTTACGGGCTCGCTTGAGGCCGGGCTTCTTGCGTTCCTTCATCCGCGCATCACGGGTCAGGAAACCACCAGCGCGCATTACCGGCCTTAGTTCCGGATCCATCTCCACCAGCGCCCTGGCCAACCCGTGGCACACGGCGCCTGACTGTCCGGTGATACCACCACCTCGCACCTTCACCGAGATGTCAAATCGACCCTCCATTTCAATGGCCCTTAATGGAGCCGTGATTTTTCCCATGTCACCAAGACGGGGAAAATAGGCTTCCGCCTGCTTGCCATTGATGATGTATTGGCCGTTGCCGGTCATGACCCGCACCCGAGCGCTGCTGGTCTTGCGGCGACCGATACCTTCATAGTACTGAACAGACATAATTGTTACCTTCCTCTTATTATAATCGTGAATGATTACTTATTTCCCGATCCAAACCGTTCCTTCGATTACCCACCTAATGCCAGTTGTTTAGGTTTCTGGGCAGCGTGCGGGTGCTCCGAACTTGCGTAGATCTTGAGCTTTTTCATAAGCTTGCGGCCGTAACGGTTGTGGGGAAGCATTCCCCAAACAGCAGCCCTGATCACCCGGTCGGGGTATTTCGCCAGTTGGTCGCGCAGGCTGATCTTTTTCAACCCTCCAGGATAACCTGAATGGCGATAGTAAAATTTGTCATCGAGCTTCTTTCCAGTGACGGCGACCTTTTCGGCGTTGATGATAATCACAAAATCCCCAAGGTCCACCCCAGGGGTGAATTGCGGCTTATCCTTACCGAGAAGGATGCGCGCTACCCGGGTGGCCAACCGACCCAGATTATGGCCGGCAGCATCAATCACATACCAATCATGGGTGATCTCACCAGGTTTGGGATAATACGTTTTCTGCACGTTCACAACTCCTACTCTCGCTCATCGTAACTCACAGCTTCAAGACATAGGCCTTGAGCAGCAGCGACCTGCCCCTTCCAGCGAAGCTGGGGATCATCGAGCAAAGCCTGGAGGTCATGAGCGCTCAGGCGACCTACCCCCACATCAATCATGCCAGCCACCAGACGACGAACCATATGAAACAGGAAGGCGTCGGCTTCAATCTCGAAAACCAGGATCTTCAGCTCCTGCTGCCATTGAGCTTGAAAAACCTGGCGCACTGTATGCCCATCGGGAATAGGCGCGCGCCCAAAAGCCGCGAAATCCCGGCATCCTATCAGGGTGGCTGCAACAGCTTCCATCGCCTCCAGGTTGGGTTCAGGCCAGATGCGCCATGCGTATCGCTCACCCAGCGGGTCGCGAACAGGCGAAGTGATCAGCGTGTAGCGATAACAGCGTCGCTGAGCTGAAAACCGGGGGTGAAAACCCGGTGGAGCGACATCGGTCTGACGCACGGCTACGTCTGACGGCAGGTTGGCGTTAAGTGCCTGTGTAAGCCGCATCGCTTCGTGTTGCCATGCTAACTCGAAAGCGATCACTTGACCTCGGGCGTGAACGCCAGCGTCGGTCCGACCAGCAGCCATAATCGAACGCCCTTGCCAACCCACATTACCCAGGGCGTCCTCGACTACAGATTGCACAGTTCGTATGCCCTGTGCTTGTCGCTGAAATCCATGGAACTCTGTGCCGTCGTACGCGATGATCGATTTATAAAGTTCCATCGGCGCGCTCCCTAGAGCGCTCGCCTGACTTACTCTTCCACCAACTCAAGCAAAACCATCTCGGCCGCGTCGCCTGCTCGCGGGCCAAGCTTGACGATCCGAGTGTAACCTCCCGGTCGGTCGGTATAACGCGGCGCGATCTCATCGAAGAGCTTCTTTACGATCTCTGGATCGTTAAGGCGGGTAGATGCCAACCGGCGAGCGTGGACGACTTTCGCTTCATCCCCCGTGGCGTTGCCTCGCTTGGCGCTGGTGATCAGCTTCTCAGCCGCACCGCGAACAGCTGAAGCCTTCGCCCGCGTGGTGCGGATGCGCTCATGACGGAATAGCTCGGTGATCAGATTGCGTCGCAAAGCTTTCCGGTGTCCTAAAGATCGATTTAATCGTCGTCCTACCACTCGGTGTCGCATTGCACTCACTCCGCCTCGACTACCGCCTCTGCCTCATCCTCCAGGTAGCCCTTTTCCTGCAACTGCTCCTTCAGCTCATAAAGGCTTTTCTCGCCGAAATTGCGAATGGAGAGCATCGCATCCGATCCTCGCTCCAGCATATCGAGAATCTCGCCTACATTGGTAATCCCAGTTCGCTTGAGCGAGTTGAAGACACGTACAGAGAGGTCAAGATTTTCAATCGGTATTTCGTAAACCTCACTCTCTAGCTTTGGCTCTTCTTCCTCGGCCGCGGCGAGCATTAAGCTCTCTTCGGTCACACCAGATATGTCACGCAGATGGGCCATTAGGATCTGGGCGCTTTTGCTGAGCGCCTCTTCGGGCTTGATTGTACCGTCGGTCCAAATCTCAATCATCAAGCTATCAAAACTGGTATCTTGCCCGACGCGCGCTCGCCCGACTTCAAAATTCACTCGGCGAACTGGAGTGAATATGGCATCCGTTGGGAGCTCACCTATTGGTAACCGACCCCGCTCATCGGAAGGCGAGTAGCCACGTCCGGTTTGGACGTTCATCTCGATTTCCAGGTGAGCTTTATCATCGTCAACCGTGAATAAATAGATCTCTGGATTAACGATCTCCACCTCAGCCGGCGCAATTATGTCAGCGCCGGTAACCACGCCTTCACCCTGCACCTCAAGCTGTAGTCGAGCGGAATCTCCATCATGCAGGATCATGCGCAGCCTCTTCATGTTTAACATGAGCTTAAGCACATCCTCACGAACCCCAGGAATGTCGGAAAACTCATGTGGCACATCGGTGATGCGGATCGAGGTAACTGCGACGCCCTCTAGAGACGAAAGAAGTACCCGCCGCAGCGAGTTTCCAATGGTGATGCCGTAGCCGCTTTCAAACGGACTGATGATGAACTTGCCATAGTTGCGAGCGACAGCTTCTCGCTCGATTTTGGGCATGACCATGTTCGTGGATACGACCACTTTATCCCTCCGTGATTCACAGCCCTAAGGCTGTTCCCTAACATACTAACCTTGCAGTCGTCCGATACCGACCTTGAGACGGGTGATATCGTTGGCGTTTGCCTTTGTTCACCCGAGAGCTACCTATCAATTCCAACCCAGTGCTTTGTTAATCCTGATTTGATAAAGCACTAGTCACCATCAGCGCGAATAAAACTCGATGATCAACTGCTCGTTCAGAGTGGCGTCAATATCCCTGCGCTCAGGCATCTGCAGCACGTTGCCGCTGAGGGTCTTCAGGTCGCGCCCCAGCCAACCCGGCAGGGTTCGAGCCTCCGCCACAGCAGGCAAATCCTTAAAATAGACTCGATTTCGCGAGCCCTCTCGGACTTCAATTTGATCACCTGACCGGACAAGCATTGAGGAGACATCAGTCCGCCGACCGTTCACATTAAAATGCCCGTGGGAAACAAGCAGCCTTGCCTGTGCTCGGCTCTCAGCGTAGCCGAGTCGATAGACGACGTTATCCAGACGGCGTTCAAGCATCTGGAGCAGGTTTTTGCCGGTCAGCCCCCGTTTCTTAACCGCCGACCGATAATAGCGATGGAACTGGCGCTCTGTCACGCCATAGATGCGGCGTGTCTTCTGCTTCTCGCGCAACTGCCGTTGATAATCTGAAACCCGGCGATGGCGGTATTGGGCTTGGCGCCCGTGCTCGCCAGGCGGGTAACCCCGGCGTTCAAATGCACATTTAGGTGTGAAGCACCGTTGGCCTTTAAGGAAGAGTTTCTCACCTTCCCGCCGGCATAGTTTGCAAACTGGTCCGGTATACTTCGCCATTATGATCCTTCCATTGATTAAACGCGGCGTTTCTTTGGCGGCCGGCAGCCGTTGTGTGGGATCGGTGTGACATCGCTTATCGAGCGCACACGCACCTCGGAGGCTTGAATCGCTCGAATGGCTGCCTCCCGCCCGGGACCCGGTCCTTTCACCATCAAATCCACCTCTTGCAGCCCAAGTCCCCTCGCTTCTTTGATGGCCTGCTGTGCTGCCAAGCGCGCCGCATAAGGCGTGCTTTTCCGCGAACCTTTAAAGCCAGCAGATCCAGCGCTGGCCGAGACTACCACGTTGCCCTGCGTATCGGTTATAGTGACGATCGTATTATTGAAGGTGACATGAATGTGCACCTGACCATGCGACAGCGTCCGCTTAGTCTTGCGCGAACCTCCACGTCTCGAACCTGGTCCTCTGCTTACCATAAGTCCCTGCCTGTCCTTTCTGCTCCCAGCAGTAATGCGGTTAGCCAACAGCCTCTCAGGAGACTTCAGCCGCGTGGGTGGAAGGAGACCCTTACGTCACCCGGTGTCAGCTAACTACTTCTTCTTCGTGCTACGCCGTCGTCCACGACCGGCGACGGTCTTCTTCGGCCCTTTGCGGGTGCGGGCATTGGTACGGGTTCGTTGGCCCCGCACTGGCAAGCCACGCCTGTGGCGCAGACCGCGGTAGCAGCCGGTCTCCACCAGGCGTTTGATGTTCATTTGCACTTCACGCCGCAAGTCGCCCTCGACAGTAAGATTCTGTGCGATGTAATCACGCAACGACGTGATTTCTTCCTCGGTCAAGTCACGCATCTGGCAATCTGGGTGTACACCGGCGGCGAGAAGCGCTTTGCGCGCAGTGGTGCGACCAACCCCATAGATGTAGGTCAACCCAATTTCCGCTCGCTTGTTACGTGGTAGATCAACGCCTTCAATTCGTGGCATTTGCCTATCCTTGTCGTTGTTTGTGGCGCGGGTTATCACAGATTACATAAATTTTTCCCCGCCGCCGTACAATCTTGCACTTTGGACAGCGCTTGCGAACTGAGGAGGACACTTTCATTTTCGACAACCCCTTCGCTCGATAAATGGATGCACCTGGCCAGCAAAGTATTGATTATAACGGAATAGAATTCCTTCGTCTAGATCATCGCCCAGAGCCGTGAGTACCCATGGGCCGTTTGGGGTAGCCGCCACTGAGTGTTCAAAGTGAGCCGTCAGTTGCCCGTCTCGCGAGGCGACCGTCCATTGATCCTCCAGTATATGGGTTTCTGGATCACCAGATAACACCATTGGTTCAAGTGCAATAGTCATTCCCGCCCTGAGCGGCATCCCCTTCCCCGCCTGGCCATAGTTAGGCACCTGCGGATCCTCGTGCATTTCGCGTCCGACGCCATGGCTGGTGTACTCCCGCACGACATTGTACCCATGTTGCTCGACGTAGTCTTGGATGGCAGCTGAGAGATCGCCTGTCCGATTGCCGATTAGCATCTTTGCAATGCAAGCAAAGAGCGCCTGCTCGGTTACATCGATCAAACGCTTAGCTTCTAGCGAAATCTCACCCACTCCTACCGTCAAAGCAGAATCAGCAACGAAGCCCTCAACCACCGCTCCGCAATCAATGCTGACGATGTCTCCTTCCTTCAAGCGCCGTTGGCTGGGAATACCATGCACCAGCTCATCGTTTACACTCACCGTGGTCGCCGCCGGAAATGGATACGGCCCTGGATAACCCAGAAAAGCCGGTTGAGCACCGTGTTTTCGCAGCACCTCTGCAGCAGCAGCATCGATCTCTGCTGTCGTGACCCCAGGCTGAACCATCGATACCGCGGTAGCCAGCGCCAGGGCATTGATCCGTCCTGCTTCACGCATCAGCGCCAATTCACGTTCGCTCTTGATCACCACTCCTCGGCGGCGATTCATTGGGCTGCTCCTTCCGGCAAGACAGCCATCAGAGCGTCGGTAACTGCCTCAATCGACTGATCGCCGTCCACCTCCACCAGCAGACCTCGCTGGCGATAGTAATTGATCAGGGGAGCCGTCTGTTTGATATAAACCCGGATGCGCTCAGCAACAGTCTCAACTCGATCGTCATCCCGTTGGTAGAGCTCCGACCCATCATAATCGCACACACCTGGAACGAGCGGCGGATTGAACTCATCATGGAAGACATGACCTGCCGCGCGGCACATCCAGCGCCCCGATAACCGGCGGACTAATGTCTCCTGAGCCACCTTGATGTATAACACCACATCCAATTTGCCGCCTAGATCCGCTAAGATGGCATCCAACGCTTCAGCCTGGGTCGGGGTGCGCGGGAAGCCATCCAGCACAGCGCCGTCGGCGCAGTCATCCTGTTCAAGCCGCGCCCGGATCATGGCGATGGTCATGTCGTCGGTCACCAACTGCCCATCAGAAATAAATTCCTGGGCTAGCTTTCCCAATTCGGTCTGTTTTTTAATGTTCTCGCGGAATATGTTCCCGCTCGAGATGTGGGGAACGCTCAAAGCCTCCATCAGGCGTTTGGCTTGAGTCCCTTTCCCTGCGCCCGGCGCACCCAAGAGCATGAGATAGATCGACATCAATCATACTGCTTAGCGGACCAACAAGGCTTGGTCGTAACCGCGCAATTTAAGCTCGGCCTCGATCGAGCGGTAGACATCGCGGATCACGCCAACCACGATCAGCAAACCAGACGATGAAACCAGTAGCAATCCGGTGTTAGAACCTCCAACTGGCCATATAAGGCCGACCAAGAAAGGCATCACCGCCACCATCCCCAGGAAAACCGCACCTGGAAGGGTAATACGCCGCAGCACCCGGGTCAGGTAACGTTGGGTCGCGACTCCCTTAGTCACCCCAGGAATCTGTGCCCCGGAACGTTTCAGATTTTCCCCGTAGTTCTGCTGGGCGAACAAGACATCAGTATAGAAGAAAGTGAAGGCCACCACCATCAGAAAATATAACACCCAATATGTGTTGCTGATCCCACCAAAGGTGCTTTGCAGCCAAATAGCGATATTCTGCACTGTAGCGTTGGTGGAGCCAATGAAAAATTGCGCCAACACCGCCGGAAAAGTTAGGATGGATTGGGCGAAAATGAGGGGGATCATGCCAGCCATGTTGACCATCAACGGCAATTTCCCCTTGACCGGCATGGACATCCGGTGCCCGACACGCCGACCGGGATACATTACTGGGACGTTCCGACGGCCCTCCTGAACAAATACGATGGCGAAGATGGTGGTTACCAGGATCAGTATCATGAAGATCAGCAGCGAACCGCGCTGCTGCTGATCGACCAATATTCGCCCCAGGTTGGAAGGAACACGGGATACAATTCCAGCGAATATGATCAACGACAAACCTTGGTTGCGGATACCGTACTCCGAAATCAATTCGCCAATCCAGATGGCGAACATCGTGCCGGCGGTCATGGTCAGAATGGTGGTGAACGTTTCTAAATTTAAGCCCAGTTGGTAGTTTAAGACATCGGCGCCTTGGCCAGTGGCGTATTGTTGGAAGAGCCGGATCTGACCCACTGCATTCAACGCCGCCATGGGAACTGCAAGGTAGTAGGTCCATTTTTCCATCCACTTGCGGCTTTCTCGAGGGTCATCTTCCATACGTCGCTGCAAGGATGGGATGATCGGCACCAACAATTGAAGGATGATCTGAGCCGTGATGTATGGATAGACACCCATCGCTAGCACGGAGAAATTCGACACCGTCCCCCCCGAAAGCAGGTCCAGCAAGCCGAACAGCGTTTGTCCCTGACCTCCAAGAACGCCGGCGATGGCCTCACGATTGATGCCCGGGACGGGTACATGAGCGACAAAGCGATAAATCACCAGCAAGCCAACAGAGATCAGCAGCCGGTTACGGATATCGGCTGAAATAAATAAGAACCGCCAAGCTGAGCGTCTCATTTTGAGCTCCTTTCGGGCGTCGAAGGCAGCCTCATCGCTCGATGATCTCCACCGTGCCCCCAGCAGCCTCGATCTTGACCTGGGCGCTGCGAGTGACCCGATGTAAGCGTACTTTGAGCGGCGTGGAAACCTCACCCCGCCCGAGCAGCACCACTGGATTGCGCAGATTGCGCACCAACCCGGCCTCTTTCAGGCTTTCCGGTGTTACTTCCGCTTCAGCTGCAAACCCTTCAAGCCGACCCAGGTTGATTTCATTCCATGTTACCCGGCGGAAATTAGTGAAGCCACGTTTGAGCGGCAGTCGTCGGAAATAAGGTAGGTTACCGCCCTGACGGTGGAGCTTGC
>Ga0209986_10002235_pt1 | contig 17951 bp, 13 predicted proteins | sample BlataG_FD_183168 | JGI IMG/M metagenome (GOLD analysis project Ga0209986, IMG submission 183168) | Deep subsurface microbial communities from Black Sea to uncover new lineages of life (NeLLi) - Black_00105 metaG (SPAdes) (version 2) | ecosystem: Environmental > Aquatic > Marine > Oceanic >...
CTGGTTGGGTTGGGTACCGATGGGATGTCCTCGGACATGCTTGCCCAGATGCGTTGCGCTTATTTGCTGCACCGACTTGACAACCGGGATCCGCGGGTGGCCTTCGTGGAAGCACCACAACTGCTTCTACAAAACAACGCTGAAATCGCCGGACGCCAGTTTGGCATATCTCTAGGCGAGATCGCCGAGGGTGGTCCTGCTGATCTCGCCATTATTGACTATTGGCCCCCAACACCACTAAATGAGGCCAACTTTCTTGGGCACCTCATCTTTGGCCTGGTGGACGCTACCGTTGACACGACGGTCTGCCGAGGCAAGATCCTGATGAGAAATAAGCAGATCCTCTCTCTTGATGAAGAACGAATCTCAGCCCGCTCACGTGAACTTGCGCCAAAGATGTGGAAACGGTTATAGGGTATCTTTGATTTTGGACTTCGAATTGTATAGGTGAGAACGCTTGTCTCCGCTTTATGTTCGTCGGAGGAATGATATCGTCCCACCATTTCTGGGATATCTTATGGCTGACCGTGATCACCTAGAATGCATATTTGGAAAGGCACGATAACCAGCATGGCTAATCAGGATCAGGACAAAACCATCGAGACGGTCAAGATCAAACAACCCAATTCTCGGCAATGCTTCGTTTGTGGTATAGATAATCCTTGTGGCCTTAAGATGTCTTTCTACGAGGTGGGGCCGGGGCATGTGGTGGCGGAGTATACTGTATCTGAACGCTACCAGGGTTATCCGGGTGTCGTTCATGGTGGGATCGTGGCTGCCATGCTTGATGAAGCCTTGGGACGGGCTGCGATGGTCGGAGACCATAATCACTTCATGGTGACTGCCAAAGTGGAGGTTCGCTACCGTAAGCCTGCTCCCATTGGTCAACCTTTGCAACTCCACGGAAGGCTTGGGCGACAGCGTGGCAGGCTGATAATTGCCCGCGCCGAGTTGCGTCTGCCTGATGGCACCCTGGCAGCTGAAGCGGAAGGTTTGCTTGTTGATCTACCAGACCGGATTGCCGATCAGGAGCAACTCGAAACGCTGGGTTGGAAGGTCTACCCGGACTGAGCCTAACTCAGTGGCAAGGAACCTTTGATGTGCCCCTTCGAATTCTTCCGACCGAAGACTTTAGCCGAAGCCCTCGAACTTCTAGAGCGCGGCGTACCACTTGCCGGTGGTGCAGCCCTGACCCCCCGTCGCGGGGAGAAACCGGCAGTGATCGATCTGCGGGAGCTGGGCTTAGACAACCTTGAAATTCAAGCTAGCACCATCCTGATCGGCGCCGGGCTAAACCTGCACAAGATGGTCGATGCTGTGCATATCCTCCCAGTAGCGCTGAGGGAGGTTTTTATTAAAGAAGCGGGTTGGAATCTGCGAAATATGGCGACGCTTGGTGGGACGATCATGTCCAGCGACGGGCGGTCTCCGTTGCTAACCGTTTTGCTGGCATTGGGGGCCAAAGCGGTGATTGAGCCGGGGGGGGCAACACGGTTCCACTTGTTGAGTTGCTTCAGCAGCGGGAAGGAGATGGCTTTCATCGGTTGATTACAACAATTCAACTTTTGAAGCCCCTGGCCTTGGTTTATGAACAGATATCCAGAACACCGGCGGATCGACCTATAGTATGTGCAGCTGTCGCTTACTTTCCTGAGGATGACGCTGGGGATCTATTCCAGGTAGCGCTGGGTGGTTTCGGCTCACGACCCATTCGGGTTGAAGAAGCCGAATCCATCCTGGAGCATGGTAGGGATATCGACGCGGCGGTGGAAGCCTGCCGTAAGGTCTACGCCGAGGCAGGAGATGCCTGGGCGAGTGCAGAATACCGCTCACATACAGCTGGTGTGCTGGTGCGACGCTTATTGGCGGAGTTGCTGAGCTAATGCGTATTCATTTCACCCTGAACGAGGTGCGGACTGAGATCGAGGTATCACCAGATGCCACCTTGCTCTCCGTCTTACGGGACCAATTGGGTTTGTATGGTGTCAAACATGGTTGCGAGACCGGGGAGTGTGGCGTCTGCACGGTCTTGCTCGACGGTGTGCCGGTGAACACGTGCGTGATGCTGGCCCCCCAGGTGGATGGGCGGGAGGTGACGACGATAGAAGCGCTCAGAGAACACCCCGACCTGGGTTGGCGACCGAGCGCTGGCCTTGACCCGATCCAGCCAGCCTTCGTGGAGACTGGCGCCATACAGTGTGGATATTGCACGCCAGCGATGATCTTGGTTGCCCGAGCCCTACTCGCCCGTGAACCCAATCCCTCTGAAGAACAGGTGCAGGAGGCATTTTCTGGTGTGCTCTGTCGCTGCACGGGTTACTTAAAGCCCGTACAAGCTGTACTTCGGGCGGCTGGGGTATTAAGGGGTGAGGTTGTTGAGCCGATTGAGGGCCCAATCCCGGCTCCATCAGGATTATTTCCGGCACGAGGTGATGAGCCTAGGGGAGAAGATGTAATGCCTGGTGGTTCGGAGGTGCTCACCCGTACCAGCGTGATGCCGCGTATTATAATTGCGTCACAAGCTAAGCCTCGGCGTGTAGTCGGCCGCCCGGAAGTGAAAGTAGATGCCCTCAAATTAGCCCAGGGCAAGCCGGCTTTCACTGCTGATATCGAAATGCGGGGCATGCTGGTGGCCAAGGTACTCCACAGCCCACTCGCTCATGCTTGCATTAAAAGTATTGACTGTTCTAAAGCCCGTGTACTGCCCGGGGTCGCCGCGGTACTCACCTGGGAGGATATACTCAGGGTAGTCTATTCAACCGCGGGTCAATCTGATCCAATTCCAGGACCTTTAGATTCGTTTTCATTAGACAAGAAGGTGCGCTTCGTTGGCGATCGAGTAGCCTTTGTCGCGGCTGAGACTGAGAGTATCGCCGAGCAGGCGCTTGGTTTGATTGAAGTGGAGTATGAACCTTTGCCGACGGTCCTTGACCTCGAAGGGGCGATGGCCGAGGGTGCGCCGCAGATCCACGACGAACCCGAGTATGTGGATTTCGCCGAATCCGATCCGAAGCGAAACCTGGCGGCTCAGATCCGTATAGATATTGGTGATGTCGAAGTGGGCTTCGCTGAGGCGGATGTGATCATCGAGGGAACTTACCAGGTTTCTAAGGTGCAGCAGGCTCACATTGAGCCGCATGTTGTGGTTACCTACTGGGATGAAGACGACCGCCTGGTGATCAGGACCAGCACCCAAGTCCCCTTCCATGTCCGGCGACAATTGGTGTCAGTGCTCGGCTTGGCGCTGAAGCGCATCCGGGTGATCAAGCCGCGTATTGGTGGTGGGTTCGGCGGTAAACAGGAGGTGCTGATTGAGGATGTGGCCGCCCATCTTACGATCGCCACCGGTCGGCCGGTTCGCTTTGAATATAGCCGGGCGGAGGAATTCTTCGCCGCTCGTTCTCGCCATCCGATGCACATTCGCATAAAAACTGGCGTCAAGCGCGATGGCACGATCACCGCGAATGAGATGTATGCGCTCAGCGACACCGGAGCCTATGGCTGTCATGCCCTGACGGTAACCGGGAACACCGGTCACAAGGCGATGGCGCTCTATGTGGGCGACGGTCCTTACCGAGAGGCGCCTAACATTCGCTTCTATGCTGATGTTGTTTACACCAACACGCCGCCCTGCGGCGCTTACCGGGGCTATGGCGTGCCACAGGGATTCTGGGCGGTTGAGCGCCATATGGAGGTGATCGCTCGTCAATTAGGGTTGGATCCACTGGCTTTTCGACTGCAGAACGCGCTGCGGGTGGGAGAAATCCACCCCTTCAGCGCCGCCTGGTCGGAAGGGCGTGAGCCACGCCCAGAGACGATAAATACCTGCGGACTGGAGGATTGTGTGCGACAAGGGGCAGCGGCCATCGGATGGGCGGATAAGTATGGCGACCCCGAATGGCATCAAGTGCCTGGGATGCCACACCTGCGGCGAGGGATCGGGGTTGCTATGGTGATGCAAGGCACCGCCATCGCCTATCTCGATATGGGCAGCGCGAGTATAGAGATTAATGACGACGGTTCCTTCAACCTGCTCGTTGGCGCCACCGACCTGGGCACTGGCTCGGACACCGTCCTGGCGCAGCAGGCGGCGGAGGTGCTGGGGGTGCCCTTGGATGATATCGTCATTTACTCGTCGGACACTGACTTCACCCCTTTCGACAAAGGCGCATACGCCTCGAGCACAACCTACATCTCCGGCGCCGCAGTCTTTCAGGCGGCAAAGCAGGTGGCAGAGCGGATCCGTATCCGTGCATCGCGTATGCTCAGTGAGGAGGGGATCGAGCCTATCGACTCGGAGGATATCCAACTCGCGGATCGTTGCGCCTGGGCGCCAAACGGGCGGTCAGTGACCCTGGCGGAGGTTGCGTTGAACGCGCTCCACCATGAGGATCAGGAACAGATCATGGCGACAGCGTCCTATATGTCACCTGTAGCACCGCCGCCTTTTGCCGCCCAATTTGCTGAGGTAACCGTCGATGTCGAGACTGGGCAAGTGCGCGTCCAAAAATTGGTGATGGCGGTCGACTCAGGTGTAATCGTCAACCCCTTGACCGCCTCCGGTCAAATCGAAGGCGGGATGACCCAAGCGCTGGGTTACGCCGTGTGTGAGGAGATGGGTTACGATGACGCCGGTCGAACGCGAGAGGTCGGTTTTCGTGATTACCATATCTTCGCCGCGCAAGAGATGCCCGAGTTGCAGACTATCTTCATTGAAACGTTCGAGCCTTCACATCCATTTGGGGTCAAGGCTGTGGCCGAGATACCAATGGATGGTGTGGCGCCAGCTGTAGGAAACGCGGTCATGGACGCCTGCGGTGGAAACGTAGTTGAGGCACCTGTCGCCCTGGAGAGGGTGTGGAGGGTGTTGAAGGATGGAAGGGATCAGGTTTAAGGGATTAGGGATCAGGATACATGTATTCAATTCGCTATAAGCACGTATCGCTTTCTGATCCCTAATCCCTGATCCCGTATCGTATATAATTTAATCTGTTGTCGATATGCTTCGAGGTCCATGTCTAAAATTTATGTAGTTGGCCACATTAACCCAGATATTGATGCTATCGCCTCGGCGATGGGCTATGCTTGGTTATTGAATAGTCAGGATGGCGACGATTTCGTACCGGCTCGGGCAGGACCGATCAACGCACAAACAGCCTGGGTGTTGGATCGCGTAGGCATGCATCCACCAGAATTACTGGCTGACGCCTCACCCCGGTTTGAGGTCGTAGTCCAGAGATTTGACAGTGTGACCCCGGAACGACCGCTAAGTGAAGCATGGGTCATCGCCAATCGGACCGGAACCGTGGCTCCGGTGGTGGAAGCGGATGGAAAGCCCTACGGACTGATCACTGGGCTCAGCCTATTTCGTTTGCTGAATCAATTGGTGGGCGCCCATCCTGAGCGGCAACAGATGCGTTTGTCGGAAATCTTCGATGTTCCCAGTCGGGACGTGGCTGATGTCGATGTGCCGAAGTTCCAGGCTGGTTTGCGTATCCGAGATGCTCTACCAAGGATATTGCGTGAGGAGCGGAATGACTTCTGGGTAGTAGATGAGGAAGGTCGCTACTTAGGCATTTGCCGTCAACCCGATTTGCTTAATCCGCCACGCCTGAAGTTGATCCTGGTGGATCACAACGAGGTTGGGCAGTCAATCGGTTCGCTTGACGAAGCTGATCTGCTTGAAGTGCTTGACCATCATCGGCTCGGCAACCCGCCAACCCGGCTGCCGATACGTTTCCGGGTTGACCCGGTTGGTAGCACCAGCACACTGGTGTCGGAACGGATTGAAGATTCTGGTATCAGCGCACCGCCAGCGCTGGCAGGTCTGATGCTTGCTGGGTTGCTCTCTGACACACTTGGACTCACCTCACCCACGACAACAAAGCGCGACCACCAAGCTGCTGAACGGCTCGGAAGCTGGGCTTTTACTGGCGGAGGGCTGTTGGAGGAGGATGATGTCGCTTCTTTTAGCAACCATCTACTCCGAGTAGGCGTCGGTCTTGAAGCCCGTGATCCGGCTTCTGTAGTCAGTAGCGATTTGAAGATCTACGATACAGCAAAGAACTGTTTCGGCATCGCCCAGGTGGAGGTGATGAACCTGATCAAGCTTTCTAATCATCTTGATTCGCTCAATGAAGCGTTGAACCGGTTGCGCGATCAGCGCGGCCTGGATTTTGCTATATTAATGGTTACTGATATCGTCGATGGATCCAGTCGCATCTTAATGCAGGGTGCACCATTGGTGCTGGATGAATTACCCTACAAACGATTGTTGGATGGCACGTTTGACGCTCGTGGTGTAGTTTCCCGAAAGAAGCAATTGTTGCCCGTTGTCCTGGCTTTGCTGGAGGAATAAATGGGAATCTATGAGCGGTTGGCGGCCTTAGAACGCGAGGGCGGCTCGGTGGCCTTGGCAACAGTTATTCGAACGCACGGATCCGTTCCGAGGCACCAGGGGAGCAAAGTGCTGATCTACCCCGATGGCCGCGTAGAAGGGACAATTGGCGGCGGCGAATTGGAGAGCCGGATTATCGAAGAGGCGCTCCAGGTGTTGAAGGATGGTAAGCCGCGCATCCTGGACTACACGTTCAGAGACCCTGAGAAGGGTGATGTGGGTGTGTGCGGCGGCGAAATGGAGGTCTTTGTGGAAGCGATCCGGCCCAGCTCAACGTTGGTTGTGATCGGTGGAGGGCATGTCGGCGAAGCGGTCGCTCATATCGCAAGTTGGCTGGGCTTCCGCGTTGTCGTGTCTGATGACCGTCCGGATTTTGCCACCCCAGAAACATTACCCGGGGCTGATATATACATTTCCGGTAAACTTTGCGAATTGCCAGACAAGATGAATATTACCGAGGATACATACCTGGTGCTCACTACGCGGGGCGCTTCCATCGACGTTGATGGCTTGCCAGCATTATTGGACACGCCAGCTGCCTACATCGGCGTGATTGGTTCTCGCCGGCGTTGGGAGACCACCGCTTTGCAGTTGATGGAGAAGGGTGTGCCAAAAGAGAAGGTCGACCGGGTGACATCCCCGATGGGGATTGAATTGAACGCCGAAACCCCAGAGGAGATCGCAGTGAGCATCTTGGCTGAAATCATTATGTTACGTCGTGGCGGGACGGGGGAGGCGATGGCCCATACCCCCATCGCGCGGAAGCTCAGCAGGAAAGGTTAGCCCTTAATGTGGGAGAATTATTACACGCCGAATTCACTCCAAGCTGCGTTGAATCTGCTTGCTGAACATGGCGACCATGTTCGAATTGTAGCTGGTGCAACGGATTTGATCTTGGAGTTGGAACGTGGTCAGCGACCGGGCGTGAAAGCCCTCATTGATGTGACCCGCATCCCTGGTCTGGATCGCATCATATACGACGAGGCGGATTGGATTCATCTTGGCCCATTGGTAACCCATAATCATGTGGCTGGTTCGTCGCTGGTCATCGAACGGGCTTTTACCTTGGCTCGGGCTTGTTGGGGGGTGGGATCCCCCCAGATCCGAAACCGGGGCACGGTGGCAGGCAATCTAATCACCGCCTCACCGGCCAATGACTCAATCGCACCACTAATGGCTCTCGGGGCGCAATTAACTCTGCGCTCGGCTGATGGAGAGCGAGTGGTTCGGTTGGAGGATTTCTATACCGGTTTGCGACAGACTGTTATGCGAGCCGACGAATTTCTTATCGATATCGCTTTTCCCAAGCCTTCGGAGCAGTCCAGGAACACATTCATCAAACTTGGATTGCGACGTGCGCAGGCGATCTCAGTTGTCAATGTGGCTGTGGCGGTGGAGATGGAGGGGGTCGCGGTAGAACAGGCGGTGATCACGCTTGGCTCGGTGGCGCCGATAGTTATCCACGCACCCACGGCGGAGTTATTCTTGGTAGGTAAGGAACTTTCACCAGCGGTAATCGCTGAGGCCGGCGATCGAGCAGCGGCTGAGGCCAAGCCGATTGATGACCTACGTGGTTCGGCGGGTTACCGAGCGGAGATGGTTCGCGTGTGCACCATGCGAGCTCTGCGTGCCTTGGCAGCTGAGAACGAGCGGAAAGGGTACCCGGAGCGACCGGTCATGCTTTGGGGGGTGGAGGAAATGCAGGTGGAGGCCCCCCTTCCGGAATGCTTAGAGCATCACGCCGGTATACCGATCGAGACAACGATCAATGGCCATCACTATACCTTCGAAAGTGGCCATGAAAAGACTTTGCTCCGGCTTTTGCGCGAAGAGGCCGGTTTGACAGGCACCAAGGAGGGATGTGCAGAGGGTGAGTGCGGCGCCTGCACGGTCTTTCTAGATGGGGTGGCGGTCATGTCGTGTATGGTCCCCGCGCCGCGGGCTCATGGGGCGGAGATTGTCACCATTGAAGGTTTGGCACATGATGATCATCTCCATCCAATCCAGCAGGCGTTCATCGATGAAGGGGCTGTCCAATGTGGCTACTGTACCCCAGGTTTCCTGATGTCAGGAGCCAAGCTGCTCGAGGAACGACCACATCCCAACCGTAGTGAAATCGAGCAAGCTATCACCGGTAATTTATGCCGTTGCACGGGGTATTACAAAATCATCTCAGCTTTTAAGCGAGCAGCCTCGATTCACGCCATGACGGCGGAATAAATGGGATGCTGAGGCACCCATATTGACAGCTTGGTCTTAGACAGCTGGATGGATAGACCCTAGGTCACTCTTTTGCCGACTGAGATCCTGAGGGTTGGCATCTAGAACGAATGGAGAAGAGATCATGGGACGAGAAACTTGGCGATTTCAGAAGCTTGATGAAGAACGGATCAAGAGTAAGCGTTTAAATCCCATTTGGCGAGGAGTGGGATGTGTGTTGGTTGTGGTTCTTGGTATCGTAGGTTTTTTCTTCTCTGGGTGGTTTCTAAGCCAGGGTTTGGTCTATATACCACGATTTTCAGTTCGGATTCCCCTACTAACCACGATAAATGGTTTGGTGATAGTGCAGCTGATTGTCTCCTTCCTCTTTATGATATTCAGCTATGCCATAATGAGCGCGATTTATGCCGTGGCGTTCCCTGTTCAATTAGGAGAGACGGACGCGCCTCCACTGAAGCGTCAAAAATCTAAGAAAAAACGCTGAGGAGGATAAATGGATCGCACAGTCCCTCGTACGGGCTCGGAGGAGATCGAGCTCTATATCCGTACTTACTACTCACTACTCAGATCGACGATTGATGTCCAGATCAGGACGCTGGAGGAGGTCCATGCCAACATGGGCTCCTCGCTGCATCTCGACGCCAAATCGCCCCATCCAGACATTTCAGCCTTTATCTATGCCGCATTACGTCTTCCGCCTTGCATTGCGGATGTGGAGCGGATCATCCTGGGTCAAAGCCAAGAGGTCTTCATCGAGCGAGGGGTGGGGGATGTTGAGACATGGCAACCTGCCGTGGCGAAGGCGCGCCGTCGACGCAGCTTCACTGACGGTGAGGGAACCCTGGCGTGCTATGTCGCCAGTCGTTCGGACATCGACGACATTGTTCCCCTGCTGACCGCATTTCAGATTGAGTGGAACAAGCTCAATTTCCTGTTACAGGGGGATCAGGTTAAGACCTACCTGGAGAATCCAATCGAGGGGGACGAAGGTTTGGCGGTCCTCGCCCGTGGGATCGGAATGGAAATAGAAGGCATTCGCAATTTACACCATGTATGGGAGGACGCTTTCTGGCCGATGATGCGAGCTATTGCCGCGCATCGGAAGCGCTTTAGTGTACGCCTGTTGGCGGGGTCGCTGAAGGATTACCGCCGAGCGACCCAAATGTGGTGGCAGCATATCGAACAGGCGATGCCCTTTCTCCTGCACCGACCGGTTTATTTCGTCTCCAGCAATAATCATAGCTTGGTCAACCTTGTAAGTAGTTATGCCTTGCGCCAGGAAGAGCGGCTCCTGAACTTTCTCCAACATCCCGAGAATTCCAGCCTGTTAGCGGAATGGAGGGAAATCGAATCCCAACAAGTGCCTTCAAGCCGGGAGAACTTCCTCTACTATTTACTCAAGAAAGTCCTCACCACCTCCGGAGGAAAATCCATCCACCATGAACGGGCTGAGGCGGAGAAAGCCTGCGGGGTCCTTCGCGTCGCGAGCGAGCAAGGTTTTGACGTTGAGGCTCAAGTGATCGAGTTGAACCGCATTCAGCCTGACGGGGTAGACCCGCGTCTGCGATGCTCTGGAATCGAGGATTTAGCCAACAGCGAGGCCTTGATCGTCAATATCGACTACCCGCTTGGCATGGCCGCATATCTAATCCTTTCGCACCTTTCGACACGAGTGGGGGAACTGCGCGGCGTGTACATTATGGGTAAGGCGGCGACTTTGAATGGGGTAGTCGGGGATGTGATGATCCCCTCGGTGGTTCATGATGAACAGTCGCAGAACACCTACCTTTTTGAGAACTGCTTCGCGGCGGCTAATGTCAGCGAAGATCTCGTTTATGGCACGGTGCTTGACAACCAAAAAGCGGTTAATGTGCGTGGCACGTTCCTGCAAACGCCGCGCTATATGGATGTGTTTTACCGGGAGGGGTACACCGATATTGAGATGGAGGCGGGTCCATACCTCTCGGCGATATATGAAATGTACCGTCCTAAGCGCTACCCCGATAACGAGATTGTTAACTTGTATGGACTGCCTTTTGACTTGGGGATTCTTCACTACGCATCCGACACACCCCTTAGTAGCAAGGGCGTGAATTTGGGCGCCGGTTCGCTCTCTTATTATGGCATGGATCCGACATATGCCGCCAGCTTGGCTATTCTGCGCCGCATTTTTGATCTTGAGATCGGCAGGTGTCGTGGTGAGCCCACACCCTGTTAAGGGTCGAAGGACCAACGGCTTCAAGGGTGAAGGGTGAGGAGCTGAGAATGTCTGTTGTCGGTCAATCTGTCCATCGCGTCGATGCGCAGGGAAAGGTTACCGGAGAAACCCTATTTCCTGGCGATATTCATAAACCGAATCAGGCATACATGAAGATCCTGTTTGCCAGGCGTCCGCACGCCATTGTCCGACGCATCGACATTTCCGACGCAGATACCATGCCTGGTGTGTTGGCAGTCTTCACCTCGAAAGACGTACCGGTGAATGAGTACGGCTTAATCATGCCCGACCAGCCGGTACTTTGTGGTCCGGGCTCAGCCAAACCCTACACAGATCGTGTGCGTTTCGTGGGAGACCAGGTGGCTCTGGTAGTGGCCGAGAGCGAAACAGTCGCCACAGAAGCGCTAAAGCGGATTAAGGTTGATTATGAAGATCTACCGGTGGTAACCGATCCTTTGGCTGCGATGGACGACGACGCCCTGATGCTTCACCCGGAAAAGGGTAGCAACATCTTTCGCCATTATCGTATCCGCAAGGGCGATGTAAAGCAGGCTTTCTCACAGGCTGATGTTGTGATCGAAGCGGAGTATCGCACACCGGCTCAAGAGCACGTTTACCTGCAGCCTGAGGCGGGCATGGCTTACATCGATGACCAGGGTCGGGTGACGGTTGAAGTAGCCGGGCAATGGACTCATGAGGACCGGGAACAGATCGCTCATGCTCTAGACTTAAAAGAGGATCAGGTGCGGGTGATTTACCCCGCCATCGGCGGCGCCTTTGGTGGACGCGAAGATATGTCGGTCCAGATTGTGCTCGCCCTGGCTGCGTGGCGATTGCCCCAGCGTGGCATCAACCGACCGGTGAAGATCATTTGGTCGCGAGAGGAATCCATCCTGGGACATCACAAGCGCCATCGCTTCGTCATCCGGGCTAAGTGGGGCGCCACGAATGATGGCAAGGTGATTGCCGCTGAGGTAGATGTCATCCAAGACGGGGGTGCATATGCTTACACCTCCACCAAGGTGTTGGCCAACGCAACCTTGATGTGCACCGGTCCGTACGAGATACCGAACGTCAAAGTAGATGCTTATTCGGTGTATACCAATCACATCCCCGGCGGGGCCATGCGTGGTTTTGGCGGACCACAAGCAGCCTTTGCCGCCGAAGGTCAGATGAACAAATTGGCGGAAGCGTTAGGGATTGACCCGGTAGAGATCCGCGCCCGGAATGTACTCAAAGAAGGCGATTTGCTTTCGGTGGGCACGCCGCTCCCGAAGGGCGTAACTATCGATAAAGTGATCGAGAAAGCGGCGGAGGCAGCAGACTGGGAGCATACTGAGAAAGGTTGGCAACGTCCCGATCGTACAGCATTAGAGAAGCCTGAAGAACCTTACTTGCGCCGAGGAGTTGGTTTTGCCTGTGGCTTCAAGAATGTAGGTTTCTCTTTTGGAGCCCCAGAACAGTGCTGGGCGATGGTCGAGCTCCATGGCGGTGCTGAGATAGAAGAGGTCGTACTGCACCACGCCGGCGCTGATGTCGGTCAGGGAGCACATACGGTGATGACGCAGATGGCGGCCGAAGCGGCGGGCGTGCCGATTGAGAAGGTGCGATTGATCGTTTCCGACACAGCAGAAACAGACGACTCGGGCTCGACCTCGGCTTCGCGCATGACATTCATGTCAGGCAACGCCATTCTTGGAGCTGTGGAAGCGGCTTTGGCAAAGTGGCGTCGCAAAGAGCGACCAGCAATTGCCACTTATCAGTATCGAGCGCCACCCACTACACCATATGATTCTCAGACTGGCAAGTCGAAGCCCAACTTCGCTTACGGCTACGTTGCTGAAGCGGCCAGTGTGGAGGTGGATATCGAGACTGGGCACGTTCGTCTGCTGACAGTGGTATGCGCTGACGATGTAGGAAAAGCAGTCAACCCGCAACTGATACAGGGGCAAATTGAAGGTGCGGTTGTTCAGGCTGGGGGTTATGTCTTGATGGAGGATTTCCAAGAGGTGGATGGCTCCGTTCATACGGCTCACCTTTCCACATACCTGATCCCCACGGTCCTGGACATACCCGAACGGGTTGAGTCAGTCATCCTCGAGTACCCTGATCCGATCGGCCCGAGGGGCGCACGGGGCATGGGGGAGATGCCCTTCATTCCGCTTGCTCCCGCCATCACCGCCGCCGTGCGCGATGCGGTGGGCGTGTGGTTTGATGAATTCCCACTGACGCCAGAGCGCGTACTTCGTGGTTTGCGTGAGGCAGGGGTACGATGAGGTCGGATCGCCCGCTCGTTCTGATCCGGGGTGGGGGGGACCTGGCGACCGGAACAGCCGCTCGCTTACATCGCTGTAGTTTTAATGTGGTTGTGACTGAGATCAGCAAACCCCTAGCAGTACGCCGGCTGGTCGCCCTAGCAGAAGCCGTGTACGCCGGTGAGGTTCATATCGAGGACTTGCGCGGCCGTCGGGTAGAGGACTTGGCGACCGTGCCTCGAGTCCTTGAAGAAGGGGCAATCCCGGTGCTTGTTGATCCAGCCGCGGCATGTCGGCGAAGCCTTCAGCCACAGGTGCTGGTCGATGGACGGATGCGCAAAGAACCCCCAGAAATTGGGATGGAGGCAGCACCGCTGGTCATCGGATTGGGACCGGGGTTCACTGCTGGCTTGGACTGTCACGCAGTGATTGAAACCAACCGGGGACATAATATGGGTCGTGTGTATTGGCAGGGCAGCGCTGAGGCTGACACCGCCGTTCCGGAAGAGGTCGCCGACTATGACGTCGACCGGGTGTTGCGCGCTCCGAACTCGGGGCGGTTTGAGGGAAGGATGCGGTTAGGATCGATCGTCCGAGAGGGAGAGGTGATAGCCGCGGTTGATGGTATCCCATTGGAGGCTCCCTTCGATGGCGCCCTACGAGGTCTTCTTCATAGTGGTCTGGAGGTGGAAGTCGGGATGAAGGTAGGCGATTTGGATCCACGAGGTGAATCTTCATATTGCTATCAGATCTCGGACAAATCGCTTGCCGTAGGCGGCGGGGTTATAGAAGCAATCCTCTCGCGCCCACAATTTCGTGTCCGCCTGGGGGGATGAGATGCGTCTGGCGGATGCCCTGCGGGTGGATCAGAAGCAGGTTATCGCGTTCACCGGCGCTGGGGGTAAATCTACTGCAATCGATCGCCTGACAAGGGAACTCTCGGTGAGCAGCCCGGTGGTGGTGACGACCACGACCAAATTCCTCCTCAACCAATCCTCGATAGCTGAAGCTCACCTCATTGCCCAAAACCCTAGGGAATTGGACCGCCTGTCCACACTGCTCGGCAAACACTCTTCGGTATTGGTCACCGGTGAGGCGGCAGAAACGGAATCGAAGTGGTTGGGGCTAAATCGATCCACTATCGATGCGCTTCATGCCATCGCCAAGACGGCTGGAGCTGTATTGCTGATAGAGGCGGATGGCGCTAGAGGACGTTCCTTGAAAGCGCCTGCAGGGCACGAGCCGGTTATCCCAGCTTATGTCGACCTGGTAGCGCCAGTAGTTGGCCTTGATGTGATTGGTGCTGCTTTGGACGGTAATTTGGTGCACCGACCAGAGATTGTCGCTTCCTTGCTTGGATTGACGATGGGGGACCGCCTAGGGCCGGAACATGTGGCTTCCCTGATGTCGGATCCATCGGGCGGGATGAAGGGTGTGCCCCAGAGTGCAGAAGTCCGCGTTTTACTAAACAAGGTAGAGACACCAGATCGCATCGAGGACGGCGGCATAATTGCCGGCAGGCTCCTAGCATCGTCCCGGATAAGTGCTGTTGTTTTGGCCTGCGTAGCCAAGCCCAACCCTGTGCAGGAGGTTGTTGGGCGTGTAGCGGGTGTTGTCTTGGCGGCAGGAGATTCAAGGAGACTCGGGCAGCCCAAGCAACTTGTTAATTGGCGGGGCCGACCGCTGGTCTGGCACTCGGTTCAAGCGGCGCTTGGAGGTGGGCTGTCACCGGTGGTTGTGGTTGTTGGCGCTGAACCGAAGAGTGTTCGCCGGGTGCTGGCTGATGAACCGGTGATCTTCGTCGAAAACCCGGAATGGTCGGCTGGTCTAAGCACATCGCTAAATGCCGGATTAGCGGAAGTTGAGGAGCATGCTGAGGCGGTTGTCCTGTTGTTATCCGACATGCCTTTTGTCGACGCAGCGTTGGTGAGCGCGCTGGTTCACGAGCACCGTCGTACTCTTTCACCTCTGGTGGCTCCTCGAGCGGGTGGTCGCCGGGCGAATCCTGTGCTCTTCGATAGAATAACTTTTCCCACGCTTCACGCAGTGCAAGGTGACCGTGGAGGGCGAGAACTTTTCCAGATATTCCCCCAAGTCTGGGTCGAATGGGATGAATCGATCCTTTTTGATCTCGATTCGCCCGAAGACCTACCACGACTTATGGAACAGGAATGATCGCCTAGTTGATGGCAGAAGACCATGAGACCCGTCACGGTTTGGACACCCCTGAAGGATATCATCAGGCACTGAATTGCGAGTTCAGGAATGTGACCCATTGACCTGGTTTCGATCAGGGTGCTATAATTTACTCATGAATGTTACCATTCGCAGGCAGAAGAATGCATCGATGAATAATCACAACGCTGATGGCAGAGACCATCGGGCGGAGGGTTTTTCTGCCTCGTGACAGAGCAGCTTTCGTAGCTCATCGCCGCCCGATGTCGCATCGACCGGGCGGCTAAATGTTTACCCACCTGGAGGCATGATGTACAGGACACACTCTTGCGGTGATATACGCCCTGAGCATATAGGTCGGAGGGTCACCCTCGCTGGTTGGGTCAACCGGCGACGGCATCACGGCGGGGTAATTTTCCTGGACCTACGCAATCGTTCTGGGATCGTCCAGGTTGTGGTAAATCCGGAAACCTCAACTTCTGCTCATGATGTCGCAGAGACCGTGCGTAACGAGTGGGTTGTGCAGGTGGAGGGTGTTGTTCAGCAACGTCCAGCAGGAATGGAGAATCCGGCGCTTCCAACCGGGCAGGTTGAGGTTGATGCCGATAAGATTAAGGTGCTCAACCCTGCCCGTACGCCTCCATTTCCGATTAACGAAGAGACCGAGGTTGAGGAGATGATACGTTTGAAGTATCGCTATCTCGACCTGCGGCGTCCGCGCATGCAGAGGATCCTTGAGTTGCGCCACCGGGTTGTGAAGTACATCCGCGACTTCCTCGATGAACGGGGCTTCTGGGAGATCGAAACACCCATTTTGTTCAAGACCACACCGGAGGGCGCCAGGGATTACCTGGTGCCATCCCGGATACATCCCGGGGAGTTCTACGCGCTGCCCCAATCACCGCAGCAGCTTAAGCAGTTACTCATGGTGGCGGGTGTCGAGCGCTACTTCCAAATTGCACGCTGCTTCCGCGATGAAGATCTGCGCGGTGACCGTCAACCAGAGTTCACCCAACTAGACCTGGAGATGTCCTTTGTTGATCGTGAGGATGTGATGTCGCTTACCGAGGAGTTGTTCACCGCCATGGTCGAGGAGCTCCTGCCGGAGAAAAGGATTCTCGTCAAACCTTGGCCGCGATTGACATACACCGAGGCGTTGGATCGGTTTGGCCAGGACGACCCAGACATCCGTTTCGGGATGGAGCTGAAGGACATCTCAGATCTGGCGGATGGTTGTGGTTTCAAGGTTTTTGAACGAGTGATGAAATCTGGTGGACGGGTAGGTGGTCTTAACGCTCAAGGTTGTGGCGAGTTCAGTCGCCGAGAGATCGATGAATTGGCTAATTTTGCAGCAGATTTCGGCGCCAAGGGTCTAGCCTACCTGGCGGTGAGTGTGTCGGGGGAACACCGATCCTCGTTTGCCAAGCACTTGGACGATGATCGGTTGCAAACTATGATGGATCGACTAGAAGCAGTCCCGGGTGACCTGTTGCTCTTTGTAGCCGATCAGCCGCATGTGGTGTTCGAATCCCTTGGTCGGCTGCGGATTCACCTAGGCGATCGGCTTGGCTTGAGCGACCCGGATGATCTAGCCTTTTGTTGGGTGGTCGATTTTCCCTTGCTCACGTGGAATGAGGAAGAGAGTCGCTGGGACCCCAGCCATCACTTATTCACTGCGCCTATGCCTGAAGATGTTTACCTCCTGGACGCTGATCCGGGCCAAGCACATGGGCAGCAATATGATATGGTGCTCAATGGCCTCGAGGTAGGTGGAGGCAGCATCCGGATCCATGATCGGGGCTTGCAGGAAAAGGTCTTCCAATTAATTGGCCTCGAATTGGAGGTTGCTCAAGCGCGGTTTGGGCACATGCTTGAGGCTTTCGAATTTGGCACACCGCCTCATGGTGGAATCGCCCCTGGGATCGATCGTATCTGCCGAATTCTAGCTGGCGAGCCGCACATCCGCGAGGTGATCGCCTTTCCGAAGAATCAGGCGGCACGCGATGTGATGGCCAACGCTCCATCACCAGCCGGTGTCGAGCAGTTGGAGGAGTTGCACCTGCGCCTGGTTGAAGGCGCATCAATAGCGGAAATGATGGACAAGGATGAATGATCGTGGTATATATGGCTTTAACCCTGCTGTGTACGTGATGGTGCAAGACGTTTTGAGCCAACACTTAGGATAAGGGGTTCTCGCTCCGTTGGGGGACGCGATAGGCTACGGCCAAGGCGAAACCCAAGGGCTGGACCCCACCTGCGAATGCAGGTTCAAAACAAAGCAGCACACGGCATGGCGGGGCGTTTTTATTACTGTCGGCGATAGGATCTACTAAGTCGCCGATTTCATTTTGGCATTGAAGTCGAAGGAACAAGCTGTACCGAGGGGCTTCGCTCAGGATGATTGCCTCGCTATATTTTCCCCCTAAAGTGAAATATACCCCAGAGACTGATCGTCTTGCACTCTTGCCTGATCTCAGGTAGACTCTTAAAAACTTATATGTGGGGGGGGCGAGATATGACCGACGACCGTGAGAAAGCGCTTGAGGCGGCGGTTGACGCAATCAAGAAGCGGTATGGAGACGGCGCGGTGATGCGCTTGGGGGAGGCGACCCATCTGATGGTGGAGTCGATTCCAACCGGGTCACTGGCGTTGGACCTGGCGTTAGGGGTGGGGGGCATCCCCCGT
>Ga0209986_10002236_pt1 | contig 17949 bp, 16 predicted proteins | sample BlataG_FD_183168 | JGI IMG/M metagenome (GOLD analysis project Ga0209986, IMG submission 183168) | Deep subsurface microbial communities from Black Sea to uncover new lineages of life (NeLLi) - Black_00105 metaG (SPAdes) (version 2) | ecosystem: Environmental > Aquatic > Marine > Oceanic >...
TCCCGTGCTCATCTCTACAACTAAAAATTTATTTACCTTTTCGGAAGTCTCAGCAATTATCTTTTCCGGAAAAGGAAATAGAGTAATTGGCCTGATTAATCCGATATTAATTCCCTCTTTTTTAGCATTACTAATTACAGTTTTTACAATCCGAGCTACTGTTCCGTATGCAACTACTATTAAATCAGCATTATCTAAATTAATCGTTTTATATCTAACTTCTTTTTCTTTTAGTTCATTATATTTCCCTTGAATTTTAAAATTTAATTTTTCCATTTCGTAAGGATCCAGATTAAAGGGAACAATATAATTTTTTTCCCTTCCTTTGCACCCGGTTAAAATCCATCCTTCTTTATCTGGCAAATCAATCTTTTTTCTTTCCTTAAACTCTACAGATTCCATCATTTGCCCTATAAGCCCATCCCCTAATATCATTGCGGGATTTGTATATTTATCAGCTAAATCAAAAGCATCCATGGTTAAATCTACTAACTCTTGCACAGAAGAAGGAGCCAGTACAATTAAATGATAATCACCGTGTCCTCCTCCTTTGGTAGCTTGAAAATAATCAGCTTGTCCAGGTTGTATACTACCTAATCCTGGTCCCCCTCTTTGCATGTTTACTATTACGCACGGTAACTCAGCACAAGCAATATAAGAAATTCCTTCTTGCTTTAAACTTATTCCCGGGCTCGAGGATGAAGTCATGGTTCTTACTCCTGTGGCGGCGGCTCCGTAAACCATATTTATTGCTGCTATTTCACTTTCAGCTTGTATAAAAGCTGCATTCTTAATCTTGGGCAATTTTTTAGACATATAGGCAGTTAATTCACTTTGAGGGGTAATTGGATAACCAAAATAAAAATGGCATCCTGCGCGAATCGCTGCTTCTCCTATGGCTTCATTCCCTTTCATTAACATCTTTTCTCCCATTTTCCAGCCTCCTTGAAAAAATTTAACTTTAATTTTGATAAAATTTATTTACTTAAATACTTCAATGGCAATATCCGGACAAACCAATGCACAAAAAGCACATCCGGTACATTCTTCAGGTTTAATCTGTTTAGCCGGGTGATAACCTTTTTTGTTAAATTTTTCAGACATAACCATAATGTGTTTAGGGCAAGCGGGGATGCATAGTTCACATCCTTTGCATCTTTCTTCATCAACTACAATTTTTGCCATATTTTTTCCTCCTTCCTTTTTTAGGCATAATTCCACGGTAAACGCATAAAACGTTTTATATAAAATATTGGTTCTACAAAATTTCCCTTTCTTGTTTTTTTTGAAAATCGTTCGTCTACACAGATAAATTTAACAGGAACCTCTAATTTTTGAGCTGCTTGTTTTATCAAAATGTGTCCTTTTTTAATTGTTTCTTCATCGGTTTGGCTACTTAAATTCGGATTACTAACAATTCCGCTAATCTTTAATCGAGAAGAATTTTCTATTTCCTGAGCCATTTGCTTGATTTGAGGTACACTTTGAGTAAAAGGTCGGTAAGAATTTACAACTAATAACATTTCATAGCCAAAATCTTGAATAAAATTTCTGAAATTACCTAACACAACAGACCCTACATCATCCCCACCTACATCAAGAATTAAGCAATAATCTGGGTTTTGAATTAAACCTTTTATTTCAGGAGAGATTAAAGGTACGTCAGTAAAGGTAAATTTACCTTCAGGAGAAACTACTTTCACGCCCTTTAGATTTAAAGCATCTTTTGCTTCCCGAGTTCTAAAATAAGGATTAACAATATCTAAATCTACAATAGCAACTTTGGTGTGACTTTTTCTACAATATATTGAATAATTAATGGCAATTTCTGTCTTCCCGCTTCCAAAAGCTCCTACAAATATCTTTATCCGTTTATTCAATATACTTTTTCCACCTCTTCTCCCTTTAGAACTCTTAAAGCACCATCGCATAAAGCCAGCATCTCCTCTTCACCCGGATAGATCATAACTAAAGATATAAAGCTTACCCTATCTTTTACCATATTAACAAATTCATTATTATAGGCTATCCCCCCGGTTAAAATAATGGCATCTATTTGACCTTTTAATACCGTAGCTCCTGCTCCAATCTCTTTTGCTACTTGGTAAGCCATGGCCTCTAAAATTAATTTTGCTTTTTTATCTCCCTGTTTTATCCTCTTTACTACTTCTCTGACATCATTAGTGTTTAAATAAGCTACCAATCCACCTTTACCTTTTATCTTTTTCATAATCTCATTTTTGGTAAATTTACCGGAAAAACAAAGCTCTACCAGAGCACCTACAGGAACTCCGCCGCTTCTTTCCGGAGTAAAAGGTCCTTCTCCATTAAGAGCATTATTGACATCAATAACATTTCCTTTACAATGAACTCCTACCGAAATTCCTCCACCTAAATGGGCTATAATAAAATTTACTTTCTCATAATCTTTACCTAAATCTAATGCTGCTTTTCGCGCAACTGCTTTCTGATTCAAGGCATGGAGTATACTAATTCGCGGAATCTCTGGCATACCTGAAACCCTGGCAACAGGTTTCATCTCATCAATTACTACCGGGTCAACTATATAAGAAGGGATAGATATCCTCTCAGTAATTCCATGGGCAAGTAATCCTCCTAAATTAGAGGCATGTTCTCCGCTTACTCCCTTACCAAGATCCTCTAGCATTTTGTCATTCACCCGGTAAGTACCACTAGCAATAGGTTTTAATAATCCTCCCCTACCCACTACCGCATCGAGAACAGAATGGTCAATCCCTTTTTCTTTTAAAAAACTTAAAATTATATCTAGTCGAAATTCATACTGGTCAATAATCTTATGAAAAACGGATAATTCCTCAATACTATGCTCTATCTTTTTATCAAACAGTAATTGTTTATTAGAAAATAATGCTACTTTAGTGGAAGTAGAACCAGGATTTATCACTAATATTTTATAATCTTTGGCCATAAAAATATCACCTCTCTTAGATCACCTAATCTTATTTATTTTCAGTCATCTCACTCATTAATACTCCCAGGGCGATAGAATACAATTTTGACTGGGCACTATCTGAACGAGAAACCAATACTACGGGAGCCTTTGCCCCTAAAAGTAATCCTGCTGGTACTGCTTTAGCCAAATAAACCAAACCTTTGGCAAAGATATTTCCTGATTCAATATTTGGTACCAATACAATATCTACTTCTCCGGAAACAGGACTTTCAACTCCCTTATGCTTTGCTGCCTCTTTGGAGATGGCGTTATCAAAACCTAATGGTCCATCCACTATTCCCCCAACAATCTGTCCCCTCTCACTCATCTTAGCTAAACAGGCTGCGTCGATAGTTGCCGGCATATCAGGATTCACTAATTCTAATGCTGCAACAACTGCTACTTTAGGCTTCTCTATTCCCATTGAATGGGCATAATAGATAGCATTCTGAATTATCTGGGATTTTTGTTTTAAATCCGGACTGATGCTCATAGCTCCATCAGTCATAGTAAGTAAACGATCATAACCTTTAATCTGCAGGGTATAAACATGGCTAAGCATCCTATCAGTCCGTAAACCAATCTCTTTATCTAAAATTGCCTTTAATATCCTTGCTGTCCCTATCATCCCCTTCATCAATATAGAGGCCTTTTTGTTTCGGACTAATTCAACAGCATATCGGGCAGCTTCTGTTTTATCAAACTTGTCAATTATCTCATAATTAGTGGGATCAATACCCATTTTATTAGCTATCTGAATAATTTCTTTTTTATCGCCAACTAAAATTGAATCGGTTATTCTTTCTTTTCGAGCAGCTTCAACTGCTTTTAATACATCTTCTGCTCCGGCAGAAGCTACTGCCATTTTTTTAGGACCATAATCTTTTGCCTTTTCTAATACTTCATCAAAAGTTTTTAACATTTTTTCTGTTCACCTCTTTATTTAAAAATTTACCAATTTGTCAATTGACCGATTTACCGATTGACCAATTCTCCAATTAAACTGTCGTTAGTCGTTAGTGAATAGTCGCTAGTATTAAATACAAGATACAAGTTTACGGTTTTTAGTTCTTAGTTTATAGTTTTTAGATAAGGAAAATTAGCTTATAATTTTCAGTTGTCAGTTTATTACCTTCTGTGTCATTGCGAGCTCTGATTTATCAGAGCGCGGCAATCCCCGTTTAAGATTGCTTCGTCACTTCGTTCCTCGCAATGATATTTCTATTTCTTAATTCTGACTTTTGACTCCTGATTTTTATCTTCTATTTTCCTAACCATCTAACCAGTAAACTAGCTAACCAACTAACTAATCCTAAACGAGATACGAATACAGTTTCTTACTTTTTCATTTTCTTCTTGATTACATTACCTATTCTCTTAATTCCTTCTTCAATATCTTCCTCGCTCGGATAGCAGAAAGACAGCCGCATAGTGTTTAAGCCTTTTCCATCAGCAAAAAATGGAGCACCAGGCACATAAGCTACATTCTCTTCAATTGCCTCTTTAAACATTTCCTCGGTATCTATGTACTCGGGCAAGGTAGCAACTACAAAAAATCCGCCTTGCGGTTTAGTCCAGGTAGCTTCTTTTGGAAAGTATTTCTCCAAAGCATTCAGCATTACATCTCTTTTTCTCTTATAAATTTGAATATTAGATTTGATGTTTTCTTCTAATTTACCTGATTGACAATACTCATAAGCAATTAATTGGCTTAAGATGCTGGTACATAAATCGGTTGCCTGTTTCAGTATAGCAATCTTCCTTATTATTTCTTTATTACCTAAGATCCAAGCCAATCGCAAGCCGGGACATAATATCTTGGAAAAAGTACCCAAACTAATAACAGAACCATTTTTTTCCAAAGAATATATAGAGGGAATTGGTTCTCCTTCAAATCTGAGTTTTTCATAAGGATTATCTTCTACAATAAATACATTAAATTTATGAGCAATTTCGATTATCTTCTTTCGTCGAGCCAGAGACATAGTTACTCCTGCAGGATTTTGAAAATTAGAAATGGTATAAATAAACTTAACTTTTTTTCCTTCATTTTTAAGTTGGATAAGTTTTTCCTCTAAAATATCCATCCGCATCCCATCTTCATCCATAGGAACACCTACTAATTCTCCTCCATAACTATGAAAAGCATTTAAAGCAGCTAAATAACTGGGTAGTTCTACTATTCCAATATCTCCGGGACTTAAAAATGTTTTACCCACTAAATCTAATCCTTGTTGGGAACCAGAACTAATAATTATATTTTCTAACTCCCCATTATTTCCGTCTTTTGCTAAATGATCTAAAATGCATTTTCTTAATTCAGGTAATCCTTCGGTGCTGCTATACTGTAAGGCTCGAGCACTATTTTTGGATAATACATCCTGGGTTATTTCCTTTATATCTTCTACTGGGAAAGTTAAGGGATCCGGCATTCCTCCCGCTAAAGATATCACTTCCGGATTTTGAACTAATTTCAAAATCTCCCGAATAGCTGAAGCTTCCATTTTTGAAGCTAAGACAGAGTAAAATTCTTTAGTATTTATAGACATTTTTCCCGCTCCTTTTTATTTTTTATTTTAAGTATAAAATATTTTATTTATATTCCAGGGCTTTCTCTTCCCCTTTTAACACTCTAACTGCTCCTAAAGCCAGGGCTTTCATCTCATCAGTTCCCGGATATATGGTAATAGGGGCGATAAAATTCACCCTCTCTTTTATCCAATTTACAAAAGTTTTACCTAATGCTCCTTTATCCCTTGCTCCATTGCCAGCAATAACTATAGCATTCACTTTTCCCTTTAATACCGCTGCCATCGCCGCTATCTCTTTGGCTACTTGATAGGCCATGGCTTGATATAACAGTTCAGCTTTCTTATCTCCTTTAGCAATTCTTTCTTCCACTTCTAACAAATTGTTTGTACCCAGATAGTCTACTAATCCACCCTTTCCAATAAGTTTTTTTAACATTTCCCGAAGAGTGTATTTTTGGGAATAACACAATTTTACCAATTCTACACTGGGCAACCCTCCGGTTCTTTCAGGAGTAAATGGTCCTTCTGCACTGGCATTGTTTACATCTATCATTCTTCCCTTACTATGAGCGCTTACTGAAATTCCTCCTCCTAAATGAACGACTATTAAATCGAGTTCTTTGTAAGATTTGCCAAATTCCTGAGCCATTCTTCTTGCTGCTGCTTTTAGGTTAAGGACATGACACAAACTTTCTCTTTCAATATCAGAAATCCCGGAAATTCGAGCAACGGGTTCCAGTTCATCGACTGCTACAGAGTCAACAATAAATGAAGGGGCTCCTATTTTTTGAGCCAGGTCATAGGCAATTACTACTCCCAAATTTGAGGCATGTTCTACCCTTGGTCTTTCTTTTAAATCTTCCAGCATTAATTTATTTATTCTATATGCTCCGCTTTTAACGGGTTTTAATACTCCTCCCCTGCCTACTATGGCATCTAAAGAATTAATGTCGATATTCTTTTTCTTTAAAAAATTAATAATTATTTCTTCTCTAAACTCATGCTGGTCAAATATTTTTTTATACTTTGACAATTCTTCCGAACTATGTCTTATTGTCTCTTTATCCAATAATTTATCATCTTCAAAGAGAGCAATGGCAGTAGAGGTTGAGCCGGGGTTTATTACTAATATTCTCAAATTTTTTTTCATATATATCTCCAATTATATTATTAAGCAATTTTTGTGCCAGTTTATTGAGTAATCCTAATAAAACAAAAAATAGCTTTTTACTAATTGGTAAAAAGCTATTTTTGAAATAAATCAAAATTTTTTATTTTTATTTTCATTTGCATATTATTGCACATTATTGCACATTGTGTAACATTTTGTCAATAATCACATAGGAAGCAATCTCAAACGGGGATTGCCGCGCTCTGATAAATCAGAGCTCGCAATGACACGAAACATAATGAACTGAAATCTGAAAACTGATTTTCTTCACGCGATACTCGATACGCAATACGCGATACGATATACTAACGACTAACTAATTGGTGAATTGGTGAATTGCCCTCTACTTGTATTCGTATATCTTTTTAATATTATATTTTTTTATTTTATAATAAAAACTTCTCGGGCTGATTCCTAACTTTTTTGCTGCCTTTAAACTATCCCCATTGGCAGACTTTAAAGCATTTATCAGGGCTATCCTTTCCGTATCATCTTTTATCTTCTTTAAACTATTTTTATCTAAATTATAATCAATTAAATTGTCAGGTTCAAAACTGATAGCTGGTTTTTCTTCGATTGTTTCAACTTTATTTAATTCAGCTAAAGGAGGAATATGTTTGGGTAAAATTAATTCTTCGCTCAATTTCATATTTATTACTGCTCTTTCAATTACATTTTCTAATTCCCTTACATTTCCCGGCCAGGAATAACTCGATAATATATTTAATGCTTCCGGTAAAATCCCTTTTACGTTTCTTCCAAAATCTTGATTATATTTTCTTATCAAATTATTAACTAAAAGAGACATATCCTCTTTCCGCTCCCTTAAAGGAGGGATATAAATAGGAATAACATATAATCGGTAATAAAGGTCATCTCTGAATCTTCCTTCTTTTACCGCATTTTTTAAATTAATATTAGTTGCTGAAATTATCCTAACATCCACATTAATAGAACTTCTTCCTCCTACTCTTACAATCTCTTTCTCTTGAAGCACCCTCAATAGCTTAGCTTGTAAATTTAGGCTCATCACTCCGATTTCATCTAAAAATATGGTTCCTTTATTGGCTTCTTCAAACAATCCCTTCTTCCCGGTCTTCTTTGCTCCGGTAAATGACCCTCCTTCATAACCGAAAAGCTCACTTTCTAATAAAGTATCCACCAAGGCAGAACAGTTTACCCGAATAAATTGCTGATTTTTTCTTTTGCTAAGATGATGTATGGCATGAGCAAAGAGTTCTTTCCCGGTTCCACTTTCTCCCTGAAGTAGAACGGTCGCTGGAGTTTGGGCAGCCTTTCTGGCTTGTTCTTTGGCAACAATCATACCCCTGCTTTTTCCTACAATATCTTCAAAAGTATATTTTGATTCTAAATGTCTAACCCTTTGTTTAACCCGCTTCAACTCTTCATTTAAATATTCAATCTCGGAAACATCATGTATCACTGCCACGCTACCCTTTAATACTCCATCTACTATTACAGGCGCAACATTCACTATCACCTCTTTGCGATTAGGTCCAACTCTCATCCTTACACCATGCACCGGTTTCTTAGTTCTCAGTACTTTTAAATGCATACTTTCGCCCTCATCAGCAATATCAATAGTAGGCGGTTTTCCTAAAACATCTTCTTCTATTAAACCGGTAAGCCGGGTATAAGCGGGGTTAATAATGGTATGTAAACCATTTTCATCCGCTACTGAAATAGCATCATCGGTAGAATAAATTATTGCTTTTAAGGTACTCTGAATCTCTTTTTGTGTGGCAATTTCTTGCAGCCATTTATCTTTATTTGTATTAATCTTCTCTTTCATAAATACCATTACCTATTTAACATTTTTTGGGCATGTTGGATAGTAATCTCACTCATCTGACTTCCATCTAACATCCGAGCGATTTCTTTAACCCGCTCTTCGCCTTCCATCTCTTTTAGTGTTATCCCGGTCTGATTATTTAAAATATATTTTTCGATATAAAAATGTCTCCCGGCTCGACAAGCTATTTGAGGCAGGTGAGTTACACAAATTACCTGTCTTTTCTTAGAAAGCGCCTTCAGTTTTTGAGCGATTACCTCGCCCAAACGTGCCCCTACCCCGCTGTCAATTTCATCAAAGATCAACGTCGGAACTTGATCTACTTCTGAAAGTATTGATTTTAAAGCTAACATAATTCTCGAAACCTCTCCTCCCGAGACAATTCGAGCTAAAGGACGCAGTCTTTCTCCTACATTAGGAGAGATCATAAACTCAATATCATCTATCCCTCTTGGACCTATCTTATATTTTTTCCCTTCAATTTCTATTCCGTTATCATCTTCGTAATTATTAATTGAAACTTTAAACTGACATTTCTTCATATTTAAATCTTCTAATTCTCTTATCACCATCTCCTCTAAATCCTCGGCAATTTTTCTCCGATTTAGGTTTAGATGGTGAGAAATAGCGGATATTTTATTTTCCAGAGAATCGAGCTCTTCTTTTAACTTTTTTACCTTATCTTCACTATAATCAATGTCTTCCAATTCCTGATATATTTTTTGGCGATATTCCAATATTTCTTCTACGGTGGAGCCATATTTACTCTTTAAACTATTAATCAGATTTAATCTTCCCTCAACTTCTTTTAATTTTTGGCTATCCAATTCTATTTCGTCTTTATACTTTACAATTTCATTAACAATATCCTCAAATTGGTAGCCTATTTCTTTTAAATTTTCTCTTATCTTCTCTATCCGCCGGTCTAAGGAAGATATCTCCCCTAAATCTGTAGAAACTTCACTTAAAGAATCTCTTACCGAGACTTGTTCTGACCCGCCTTCGTAGAGAATAAAATTAGCTTTTTCCATGGTCTCAATTATCTTCTCGGCGTTTCTTAATACCATCTCTTCCTCTTCTAAAACCCTATCCTCATCTTTAACTAAAGAAGCTTTGTCTATTTCTTCTAATTGAAATTTTAAAAAATCTATCCGTTTTAAATTTTCCTCTCTATCTCTTATCAACTGGAATAACTTTTTGCACTTATCCCGCCATATTCGATAATTATCAGATAATTCTTTTCTATATTTAATAATTTTATCTCCACCCAGATTATCCATCAGGTCAATATGCTTGGAAGAGTCTAAAAGAGATTGATGATTATGTTGTCCGTGTAAATCGACTAAAAATGTACCAATCTCTTGAAGTGTGGATAAATTTATCAACCGTTGATTAATCCAGCATTTATTCCGCCCTTTCTTATTAACTTCCCGTCTAATAAGTAAAGCTCCCTCTTCATCAACAATTTCCGCATCTAAATTTAAATTATCCATCAATTCTTTTTCTTGTGGCGCTAACAGAAACAGACCTTCAACTACTAAACTATCCTCTCCATCTCGAATTAAATCAGTAGCAGTAGAACCTCCCAAAATTAAATCTATTGCTTCTATGATAATAGATTTTCCGGCTCCGGTCTCACCGGTTAAAACGTTTAATCCTTCTTCAAATTCAATATTCAATTCTTTTATTAAAGCCATATTCTTTACATTTAATTGAAATAACATTTATTTCTGTACCCACCTCGTGACTTATAAGTTACTGTCCCTGTAGAATTTATTTATCTATCTGTCCGCTCCATCTTAATTTTTCCCGCAAAACAGCATAAAAACTCTTTTCCTTAAAAGTAATTAATCGAGCTTTATGGTCTGATTTTTTTATTATCACTTCATCCTTTGGTTTTAAAACAAAGCCCTCCTGCCCATCTATAGTTACCATTACTTTCTCTTCACTTGATTCCAATTTTATTTTTACCTGGTCATTTTCACCAATAATTAAAGGCCGGGCAGATAAAGTATGGGGGCAGATGGGGGTGAGTATTATAGAATTTATATTAGGATTGAGAATGGGACCGCCGGCAGAAAGAGAATAAGCAGTAGAACCTGTAGAAGTAGAGACAACCAACCCATCCGCCGAATAAGTAATAACATAATCATTATTAACATAAGTAGCCAAGCAGATAATTCGGGCAAAAGCTCCTTTGCCTATAACTACATCATTTAAAGCAGTAAATTTTTCAATCTCTTCTTCTCTTCTTTTCACTGTACAATTTAACATCATTCTCTCATCAAGAAAATATCTCCCCTGATACAGTTTCTCTAAAGACTTTTCCAGGTCATCGATTCCAATTTGAGTCAAAAAGCCCAGTCCTCCTAAATTCACTCCAAAAACCGGTATATCTTCGGCAGCGGCCAATCTGGCTGCTCTAAGGAGAGTTCCGTCTCCCCCCAAAGAGATTATTAGATCAACTTCTTTAAGAAATTTTTCAGTAGGGCAGTTTAATTCTTCCTTCCCTATTTCTTTGCCCATATTTCCTTCTATACACACTTTTAGTTTTTTAGAATTTAGCCAATCAATTATCCTGCAGGCTGTTTCCCGAGTTTTTTCTTTTTTATAATTCACCATTAAACCAACGCTGTCTAATTTCATCTCCACCCTCCTTGAAGTAAATAATATAAAACCAAACTAAAAATTGCTCCTGCTAAAAAATATATTATCTTTATTGCCTTTTGACGCTTAATGCTTTCGAATTGAAACTTAACTTCAGAAATACTTTTATTTTTCATATTTAACAAGAGAATACCGCACGGCTGGTAAGCAAGATAATATTCCAACATCTGTCTTCGGGTCTCCCGATTAGTAATATAGGGAATCTTCTCTCCGCTTTTGACTTCTACTACAAAGACTTTCCCTCTCTTCCTTGCTAAATAATCTATACGTACTAAGTAGCGATGAATCTTGTCTCCGATAGTTATAAGGAGCGGTTTGCTTTTTTGGGCATCTATAATCGCATAACCGTTTTTCCTCAATATTTTCTCTGCTTCTTTTTCCGCCTGCCTGCTTTTAGAAAATCTCTTCCTTAATCTCTTAGCCCTTAACCAATTACTTATCTTGATAAATAGAACCAGGCAGATCATCCCTCCGCTAATAAATAGAACAAAGACTAAAACACCATTTTCGTTTATATTCAAAAACTTCACTCCAAATATTATTTTTTGGGAGAAAGTTTCTGGTGAGCTTGTTTTACCACTTCTTCAACAATTTGAGGAAAATTATTTATCTTGTCTTTTCCAGAATTTTTTACTAAATAGATGATATATTCTATATTGCCGGAAGTTTTTTTTAAGGGAGAAAAAGTTAAACCTCGAATACTAAAACCCCTTTCTTGTGCCTTATCGCCAACTCTCTCAATTACCATCTGATGAACTTCTGCCTTCTTTACTAATCCGCCCTTTTGAATAAACTCCCGTCCCGCTTCGAACTGTGGTTTGATTAAAGCCACCACTTCTCCTTTTTCTTTAATTAAATTATACACCGCTGGCAGGACTTTATCTAATGAAATAAAGGAAACATCTATGGCAGCTAATTCAAAAAGGTCATCAAATTTATCAGCAGTAAGATATCTTATGTTGGTTCTGTCTATAACTACGACTCGGCTATCTTTTTGTAGTTTCCAGGCTAATTGTCCGTAGCCTACATCTACACAATAAACTTTCTCAGCTCCGGATTTTAAAAGGCAATCAGTAAAGCCCCCTGTAGATGCACCAACATCTATTACTCTCTTTCCTTTGACCAAAATGTTAAATTCTTTTATAGCCTTTTCTAATTTTTCGCCACCCCTGCTTACATAAACAGTTTCTTTCTTTATTACTGAAATATCACTATCGAATTTAACTATTCGTCCTGCTTTATTGAATTTTTCTCCATCAACTAAAACTTCTCCGGCCATTATTGCACTTTTAGCTTTTTCTCTGGTGGTAAAAAATCCTTTTTCAACCAGTAATATATCCAAGCGTTCTTTCTTTGCTTTTTTCAAATCTATAAATTCACCTCTCGGGCTGAAATTCTATCTGTTAAAACTAAATTACCGCGCATAATATCCAGGCCATTACAATTCCTATAAAGGCTCCCACTATAACTTCAAAAGGAGTGTGTCCAACTAATTCTTTAAAACGCTTGTCTTTTAACTTTATTTCTTTAAAAAATTCTAAAATAATTTTATTTAATGCTTTAGCTTGCTCTCCCGTCTCTCTTCTTACTCCGGCAGCATCGGCCATAATAATAAAAGCTATGACTATAGCTAAAGCAAACAAAGGAGAATCCCAGCCTTCTTTTAAACCAATGGTAGTAGCCACGCACACAGAAAGAGCGGAATGAGTACTGGGCATCCCTCCTGCCCCAACAAATCTCCTAATATCCCATTTTTTTTCGGTGATATAAAATACCATTAGTTTTAAGCTCTGATTTAAAACCCAGGTTATAAAAGCAATTATTATAATCTTATTTCTAAAAATTAGAAATAAGTCAGCAATATTAATCTCTATCACTCCCTATTTTTCTATATTATTCATTTTAGTTTTCTGGTTTAATCCAATTTTCGTCTCTAATTAAAGGCATGCTTATATCTATATGTCCGACTAAACTCTTCATCTCATTTCCCTCCACTAATATTTGCACACCTTTAATCGGAGGAATTTCAGTTAAAGTATTGACTACAGAATAGACGGTCATCAACTCACCACTGCTTCCTCCGGGATGATTTTTAAATATTTCCTCAGATAGGTCTATATAGACAATATCATCAGCAATATATACTTCATTGATTTGAGTTCCTTCGGGAATTGTAGAATAAAGTTCGGAATTTTCCGGACCTTTTATCAGCTCAATAACTGCCTGTCTGGCTAAAGAAGGGGTTTGTGGTATTTTTCTTTTTTCAGGTACCAAGTACATCGCTTGAGAATCAGAAAAGTAAAGGTTAATTTCGACCATTTCTTCTGTCGGCATAGGTTGAACTTCTTTTATTTCTTCTTCCTTATAAGGAACTTCTTTAGTAACAATGGGCTTTTCCTTGTATCTTTCCCAGACAGGGACAATAAACTTATTAAATATTGTATAGCTAAAAATTACAATTACTGCGAGTATTAATAATATGAAGATAATTTTCGAGTTATTTCTTTTCTTTTTCAGCTTTCTATTCTTAGCCATAATAATTAATCCTATACACCATTATCAGGGGTATTTTCTATATAATATTTTATTGCTTCAAACAAGGCTTGAGCGCTTTTTTGCTTAAATTCGTTATTTTTTAATAATTTTTCCTCTTTAGGATTAGAAATAAAAGCAACCTCTACAATAACAGCTACCATATTTGCTCCCTTTAGTACTACAAATGGTGCTTGCTTTACTCCCCTATCTTCTAATTTTAGATAATTTACTAATTTTTTCTGTACAATTTCTGCAAAATCGAGACTATACTTAATGTTAGCGCTTTCTTCCAGGTCAGCAATAATTAAGGCTAAATCAGTATCTACTTCCGGGTGAGCCCTGCTGGCTCTATTTTCTCTATCTGCTACATCTCTGGCAGAAGCACCGATATATTTGGAACTTAATACGAAAGTCTCTATTCCTTCAGCACTGGGACGATGATTTAAAACCGAATTAGCGTGTAAACTTACAAATATAAAACCATTTTTCTGGTTAGCGAAATTTGTTCTATTTTCCAAATAAACAAACTCATCTTTACTTCTGGTTAAATAAACGGGAATACCAGAACCTTTTAATAATTTCTCTAAATAAAGAGCGATTCCCAAAGTAACTTCTTTTTCTTTCAAGCCGGTAGGTCCGATCGCTCCCGGGTCTTTCCCCCCATGTCCGGGGTCAATAATTACTACTCTCTTGCCGGTTATCTCAAGTCCGGGAGCAGGTTTTTCTTCGGGTTTGGCGGGAAGAGTTCCAGAAACAGCTGCCTCTTTACCTGATTTAAATATATCAATTACTACTCTATCGGGTTCAATAAGGCTGAAAAGCTCATATCTGGCTTCCCGATAAAGGTCAAATACAACTCTGGTAATTTCCTGGTTAAATTGAGCTGTCCTTACTGTTTTTATCACCCCATCATCTATCTTTATCTGCTTGGAGGTATCTTCTAATTTTACAATAGACCCCATTATATCGATAAATATTCTATCCGGATTTATTAATTTATCTGCTCTAAATTCTGTCTTTTCAGATAAATCTATCACCACCCTGGTTTTATCGGGATGAGAATAACTTCTAACTTCTAATAGATAAGGTCTTATGGTATTAATGGATAAAGTCTTGGTCTGGTTCTCCCATTTAATATCTACTTCGGCAATAATTTTGACCACTTCTAAGGGAATCATTACTCGATTATCTATAATCCGAGCTGGCATTTCCAAGGGAACCACTTTTTCATCTATCTCTAAAGAAGGGTCATCGATTACTAAACGCACAACGTGATTATTAATTTTTATAGTCATCAACTTTAAAGCTGGAAACCAGGTAATCCTTCCACCTAAAGCTTCCACTACATTACGAGCCGAAAAAAATAATCGGTCATTTTCGATAACTGAAGGGACAACTGTTTCAAGAGGCTTATTATCTAACAATATCTTTATTTCTGAAGATTGTGCGAAAATTGAAGAAAGGGGAAATAAAATAGCAAATAAAGCTGTTATTAAAATTATGCAAAATATCTTTTTCATATAACCTATTCTATCCCTCCTGGATTAAATATCTGATAGCTAAAACTTTCAAAATAGCTGCCAAAGGAACAGCCACTAATACTCCTAATATTCCTAATAACTGACCGCAAATTAACATCGATAAGATTACTGTTAAAGGATGCAGACCTAATCCTTTCCCTAAGATATTAGGATTAAGATATATTGCCTCAAGCTGATTAACCAAAACAAATAAAACTACGATCATCAGCAATGTCCACCAAGGGCTGCCCAAGGCAAAAATTAAAGTCAGAACAACTCCTACAATAGGACCTAAATAGGGAATAAAATTAAAAACTCCACTAACAATCCCGATAATCAGGGCGAATTTCAAATTTAAGAAGTACAACCCTATACCAATCAAGGTCCCCACAATAAAACAGACTATTATTCGACCACGAATAAAACCACTGACAATATTATCTATCTCTTCCAGAACTTCTTTAAATTCCTTTTTATTTTTCTTTGATACGAAAATATACAAATTTTCTTTAAATTTAAACATATCTCTCATTAGATAAAATAATATTAAAGGGATAATTACTATACCAAAAGTAATGCTGGAAACTATATTGGACAAATAAATTATAATGCTTTGGGAAAAACCCAACACACCCTTCTGTAGTTCAGATAAATTTTCTTTGAGTAAAATCTCTACATCAGCCGGGTCTATAAATTTTGAGAGTTGTGGTTTTATAGATAAAATTAAATTTTGATAATTTTCGATAAATTTAGGAATTTCTTTATATAAAATATTAAGCTGGTTAATTACACTGGGGATTAGAAAAAATATAATTAGGATTAACAAGGCAACTATTATCCCAAAAACAATAATGATAGCTAATGCTTTCGGGGCTTTTTTATTAAGAAGAAATTTATATAAAGGGTCGAAGAAATAAGCTAACATCAAAGCAAAACTAAAATATATAAATAACCACTTCAGTTTACTCAATACATAAAATAGAATGACAATACCAATGGTTATACTGATAATAAAATTTAATTTCTTCTCTTTTACAAATTCCATAAATATTTTTCACCTAAAACAACTTTTTACTTATCTATTTATAACAGATTAGCTCATATTATTCAATTTTTTTCAGCTTTATGTCATTTAAAAATCAAAAGTGCACTGTTTTTCGATGATTTAAAATTCAAAAGTGCACTAACCTGAAATGTTAAAAAGATGTAATCTAGAACTAAATCTTAAAAGGAAAAGAGGTTCTAAATTATGTCTACACAATTACACAAAAACTTTACCGATGATCAGGTTAAATCATTCTTAAAAAGTTATTTGGATAAAGAAATCAAGATTAGCTATATTTTGCAAATGCTTAAAATTAAAAGAAGAAGATTCTTTAAATTGTTAGCAAAATATCGCACAGATCCGGATAACTTTTCTATTCAGTATGAAAGAAAAACAATTAATCGAAAGATAGGTCCGGATATAGAAAAAAATATTGTAAAAGCATTAGAGATTGAAAAAGGCCTAATCGAGAATAAAGAAATACCGATTAGATACTATAATTACAGTTACATAAAAGATCTTTTAGAACAAAAGTATAGCCAGCGGGTATCTCTGCCTACCATAATCGACCGGGCCAAAAGAAATAATTTTTACTTTTTAAGGCCAAAGAGAAAAGCTCATGAGAAAGAGGTAATAACTAACTACCCGGGAGAACTCATTCAACACGATTCTTCTCATCACCTGTTTGCCCCTTATGCTGCCAGTAAATGGTATCTGATTACCTCTTTAGATGATTACAGCAGGCTTATCCTGTATGCTTGCTTAGTAGAAAGAGAGACCACCTGGGAGCATATCCTGGCCTTAGAGGCAGTCTTATTAAAATATGGATTCCCTCTGGCCTATTATGTAGATAGCCATTCCATCTTTAGGTTTGTACAAGGTAGAGATTCCTTCTGGAGAAACCATTACAAGCTTACTGATGAGGCTAATCCGCAATGGAAACAGGTTTTGGATGACTGCAGGGTAAAGGTAACCTATGCGCTTTCTCCGCAGGCAAAGGGAAAGATTGAAAGACCCTATAGATGGATTCAAGACAGATTGGTAAGGACCTGTTACCGAGAGAATATTAGGGATATTAAAGAGGCCCAATTAATCTTAAATAATCTTGTCCAAAGATACAATTACAGGATAGTTCATTCTACTACCGGGGAGATCCCCTATACCAGATTTCAAAGAGCAATAAGAGAGAAAAGAACTCTCTTTAGAGAATTTAGGATAATGTCACCATATAAATCAACCAAAGATATCTTCTGTTTAAGAGTAGACAGGATGGTAAATTCTTATCGCAAAATCTCAATAAATAATTTAGAATTAAGAGTACCTAAAGCTCCACTGCACGAGAGTATACAACTTCGGATTAGCCCAGATAAAGAATCTGGTTTATCCGAAGTAAGATTCTGGCATAAGGATGAGCTTTTAGGTATGCAAAAAGTTAAAAATAGTGAGCTTAATTTAGTGCACTTTTGATTCTTAAATAGTGCACTTTTGAAATTTAACTAACATTTTTTTCAGCTTTAAGGATTCTATCCCAGGTATCCCGTAAAGATACAATTCGGTTAAACACTAACTTATCCGATGTTGAATCGGGATCCACACAAAAGTAACCTTTTCGCATAAACTGGTATCTGCTTCCGGAAGCCGCTCCCACTAAACTGGGTTCCACTAAGCAATCAGTTAGCACTTCCAGAGAGTT
>Ga0209986_10002237_pt1 | contig 17948 bp, 12 predicted proteins | sample BlataG_FD_183168 | JGI IMG/M metagenome (GOLD analysis project Ga0209986, IMG submission 183168) | Deep subsurface microbial communities from Black Sea to uncover new lineages of life (NeLLi) - Black_00105 metaG (SPAdes) (version 2) | ecosystem: Environmental > Aquatic > Marine > Oceanic >...
TTGCTATGCACAGGCTGATTGCCAAAACCCCTTTGGGGGAGATCTGTCACCACGCGAACGGAAACTCACTCGACAACCGGTTCGCCAACCTGATGAACATGACGAACTCTCTCCATTCCGATATCCACGGTATCCGTAAATGGGGACATCGCTGATGGCTCTTATTAAACTCAGTTCGCAGATCGTTGACATCAAAGGCAAGTTTGGTGCCATGCAGTATACCCGCGACAAGTCTGGTCTGCATTTCAACCCCACCCGCAAATACCGACCGAAGTACAGTCCCCCGAAGTCGAGCTATATCGGCGAACATCATTCACCGATGGGCGGCTATTACGGCGGTCTAACAGCATGGTGGACCATGGCTGCCAGTTGGAATCAGATGACGACGGCCATGGCCTTGCTCTGGACGATATTCGCCATACTTCACCCACTCACCCGACCCGATGGGCGAAGTTACACCATCACAAATTGGAACTGGTTTGTTCGCTGTAATTACTATCGGGCCTATCATGGTTTGGAGCTTGATCTCGAGCCGCCACCCTGGGAAGAAGAACCGCCCTGGGACTGAAAAACCAGGAGAAAACGACAATATACAATCAACTCACTTGTCTATGTATATTTGATGTAAATGTTTTGATATTATATATGTGTGTGTGTGCCCCGCTTTTAATTTTCAAAAACAAAACACAAAATTGAAAAAAAACTTCATCAAAAACGTCAAAAAGCGAAAAATTTTCCACAGCATAAAATCGTCAAATTGGACTTTTTCGATAACTCAAAATTAAATTGTGATGTGAGTTTTCGAGGAAAAACCAGGCAGCCTACTTTTCGATTGGTTGATTTTGTGGATATGTGGATAGGCATTCGCAAATTAAATAGTGCAGGTTTTCGTCGGCCCCTCCATGGGCCGACTTTGGGATTTGCGGTACCGCAAATCCCTTGCCCTGTCGGGCACTCGGGCCTCCCTGCCCTCGGCGGAAAAAAATCCGCCAAGTTTCCGCCGCGTTTTGCGGCAACGAAGGGCGGATTTCCTACACCAAAATATCTCCGTCAAGCGCTTGACGGAGATATTCTGGCATAGCCTTGTAGAAGGGGGGCTGAGGCAGCCCCGCCCCCCAGAGGAATATAGTCGAGGACACGTCCCTCTCCGCTGCAGGCTCACTCAATTCACTCTGGCACTACGTGCCAGCCTGACGGGGTCTCGGTTCGTGGCCTACCGGCCACAGCGGCGGCTTCGCCGCCTTACGGTTCAGGGAATGGAAAAATACTCAGCTTGCTCACAGCTAAATGTGGGATTCGCACTCTCTTGTTATCAATATATTGTGGCCTTGCAGCTGCGTATCACTCGCGTAGTCGGCACTACCACCTGTAAAACTACTCAATTTGTTTTATGGACCAGTTCGCCGCCGGCTCGTTGTGCGGCCAGGCGTATTGACTTGGGGCGTCGGCAATATTGAACGACAGAACTTCTATTAGCTGGCCCCTGGACTGGCCTATAGGGTACCTGCATATCGTTCTCTTTAGCCGGGGGCCAGCTTTATTGTTCCCGTTCCCCAAGTGTCTAAGGCCGATAACACTTCCGCTCCGATCTTATTTTCCCGCCTTTTTGACCTCGTTAGACGCTATTATCGGCAAAGTCCCATACTATATGTTCTGCTACGTCAAAAACGCGTATAACACTTATAGCCGCGAGAGGATAGGGCAATGCAGGGGTGCAACCCGAGCGTTCGCGGTTCGGAGAAGCAAGGGTTTTTCCAGGGATGTGGGGCACCGTGTCGGCGGTGCCCTGCTTCTCTATTGACATGCTTTTCCGAGGAAAAGCGATAAACCCCACAACGGAAAGGCCCAACCATGAGAGTACTCGGACTAACCATGCCAGACGGCAAAAAGCAATTCTGCGATGCTCGATGCCACAAATCAACTAATCGAACCTGTCATTGCCTCTGTGGGGGCCTTCTGCACGGCAAGGGCGATTCCTACGCCAAACTGATAGCCCCCTACGCCCAGACCTACATTCACCGCATACAGGGGACCAGGGCCGTTGTGTGGCTCAATCCTACCCTGGTCAAGCTACGAGAGGGGTAATGGATGGCCGATGGCCCTTCTCTACTTGTAACGATAGAAACATCGACCGACATCGAGCCGGCCATTTCTTATCAGGAGTTCCGCATCAAATCCGACCTCGATGCATGGACCGCCGCCCGGAACCTCTACGAGTGGCTGTCTGACTGCGATGGACCGCCTTACCTTACCCGTCTCGAATCCTGTCGAACTTTCGCCTGGTTTGCTCGGCACGAGCAAACCGGCCGCGTGAGGATCGTGACAACGACATGCAAACTCCGATGGTGTCCTCTTTGTCAATCTGCACGCAGGAACTGGGTGTCGAGCCAGGTCAGTGAGTGGCTTGCCGCTCACCGGATGACGAAGTTCGTTACGGTGACCTTGAAGCATTCTGATTGCGGACTACTCGAGCAGATCGCCTACCTCCGCAAGTGCTTTGTGAAGTTGCGGAGCTCCTCGTTTTTCCGGCGGAAATGCCGCGGTGGTATCTGGTTTCTGCAGGTGAAAAAGAGCAAGCGATCCAAACAGTGGCACCCTCATCTTCATTGTCTCATAGACTCTGAATTCATGGACAGAAGGACATTATCGGGCCTGTGGGAGAAAATCACAAAAGATTCGATGGTGACCGATGTTCGTTTGGTTGTCGATGATGATAAGGCTGCGAATGAAGTCGCTCGTTACTGTGCCGGCTCAGCCCGACTTGCCGAGCACACTGCCATCGATGCCGTTGAAATTTTCTATGCCCTGCATGGAAAACGTATTTGCGGAACGTGGGGCACCGGCCGAGAAATTAAACTACGCCCTCCGAAATTCGAAGACCCTGATTCATGGATATCGGTCGGCGGCTGGAAGGAAGTTACCGGTGCTGGTCCAGCGCATGCCACGGCCCGCATGATCCTCGAGGCGTGGAAAAATAACACACCACTCGCTGCCGGTATTTCCATGGCTTGCCAGGGAAATACCGCTGCGGAATTCCTTAAGGAATTTCGCAGTCGCCCTGGTTACCAGCCATACCTCGATTTTTTCCATCACACCTGACTTTGATATCTGATCTTATTTTTGTTATCATGTCCGTATGGGAATTCAACCGAAACCAGATCCTGATCCGGACGATTCTTGTCCTTACTGCTTTGCCCTCGGCAAAACGCCGAGCTCTCTCAAGGTTATTTTTTCCGGACTCCGTGCCGGCTTGTATGCCGGAGGTGACGATGTCAACTTTCTCAACCGCTATTACGATGTTCCCCGCCTTCCCGGTGAACAATGCAAATGGAAGACCGCTGATGGTGTCGAGCCGCATATTTGGGTTGCCTTGGCTGTCCCATATGCCATGGTCAGTATGGGCTGGACCGGCCGGGGTGGTATATTTCAGTCGTGGGACTTGCCGGTTTGTACACGCTGGTTCGAGAACCAACGCTTGTGGGAAGTTTCCTACGCTTGTGGTGGCCAATGTTATGTTACCAATGCCGGTATCGTGGGCGGTACCGGTGGAAACCCTGCCAAGTCTCTAGCTGGCATGATCGAATCGGTCACACCGATGATTGACCCCGATCCTCGCATGGAATGTTTCCCGATGCCTGATAGTGAAATTGCCGTCCGATACGCCGGAAAACGCGATGCAACAAATATCATGATTAAGTTTGACACCACCTGAGATATCTGCTATGTTCCAATTTGCCATCACATTACGGATGGTTTTTTTTTTGAAAAGAGGTGTGATATGGCATTGATTAAGTTTGGTGGTGGTATCGTTGACATGCGTGGTTCGATTGCCGGAACTGTACATGCCAAGAACCGTTTTGGTAGCTACATTCGTCCACGGACGAAGCCGGTCAATCCGAAGTCCAGCCGGCAAACTGCAATCCGGACCATCTTGATGTTTCTTGCCGAGCAGTGGCGGGAATCCCCGATGACTGATGCGATTCGGGGTGCGTGGCAAACCTACGCGGATTCGGTCAGTTGGAACAACAAACTTGGTGAGCAGGTGACCCTGACCGGCTTCAACATGTTCATCATGTGTAACGCGGCCAGAATTACCGCGGGCGGTGATCTTATCACTGCCGCCCCGGAAACCCTCGGCCTGCCTCCGGGCGATCCTGCCTTTGCCGTTGCCGGTTCGGCGGCCAGCCAGGAACTGAGCGTTACTTTCGATCCACTCTTTGATTGGGCAATCATCGATGATGGTTTGATGAGCGTTTACATGGGTCGTCCTCAGTCCGCAAGTCGTAACTTCTTTGGTGGTCCGTGGCGGTTTGCCGATGCGATTGAAGGTGATACCGCATTGCCGCCCACATCGCCTGCAACCATGACCGCACCGTTTACCCTGGTCGAAGGCCAGAAGATATGGTGCCAGGCCAGAATACAGGAGGCGGACTGTCGTGTCAGTACGCCGTTCACTGCAGTCCCTTTCTTGTGTGGGGCATAGACTTAGATCACAACGTGACCGGCACCATTGTCCCCGACTCCACAGGCGACTTTCGTACCATCGGCACCCACGAGGGCAAGGGTTACTGCAAACATCTCACCGAATCATTTTACATTTGGTGGGATGGGACTGATTCGTGGATCATCAGTGCAGCACTTGGTGTGACCGGTGCTGACTATCACAAACGCACCGACCCGAACATCGTTGGCATCTATGGTGCCGAGGGTGCTGCGACAGGTGATGCCACAGTCGCCCAGGGCTTAACACCGTAACCTCTGATTCATTTGGAGTACTTATGCAAGGCTTCATTATGCTTTGGCATGGTGCTGTTGTTAATATCCCTGCAGGTTGGGCGTTGTGTGATGGCAATAATGGGACGCCCGACTTGCGGGATAGGTTTGTCATCGGTGCCGGCGGCACCTACAACCCCGATGATACCGCCACGACAAATGTTGCAACTGACTCGGGCCTTGCATATTATGCACTCTGCTACGTGAAGAAATTGTGATGGGGTCTTAGAAACTTATGAATTGGCTCATCAACATTCTCTACTCAAAGTGCAAAGATTACATCGATGCCTACTTTGCAACACACCCGCCGGCCTGCTGTTTTCACCATCGGCCCTGCCCTCCTACTCCCGACTGGAACACTCCCGACCTTGCAGCAAGCACTGCCTGGATCACCCGGGAGGCTTCGCCCTTCGTTCCAACCGGCACCCGTGCAATCCTTCTCCGATGCTTTGGTCAATCATCGGCTTCAGACCAACGCCTCCAAATTCGAGCCATCGGCGATACCCCATGGCACAATATGGGTGTTCTGCGTACTCAGGTTGCGAATCGATACATAGAAATGGATAAAATTGTCACTTTAAACGATGCCCTTCAATTCGAAACGAAAGTCAGTGCCGTTACTTGGATAGCTGTTTACATGACGATACAGGGTTACTGGAAAACCGGCATCATTCAAAACAGCTTTTTTAATCGCGGTGATCCTTCAGTTCCTGATTTCACAACTGACAATTTCATAAAAGACACTACATGGCGTTCTCTTGATCTGTCCGGTATCATCCCAGCCGGCACGAAGGCGGTCCTCTTAGTCTGTGACTTTCGATCGACCATTGGTGCCAGACGTGTCCGTTTTCGAACTCACGGCAATTCCAATGTTTATAACATTTCGCATTGCCGCAACCCCATGGCAGACCTAAATTACGCCTACGACATTACGGTCCCTACCGATGGTCATCGACAAATCGAATATAATGTCACCGCTGCTACTTACCCTGAATTGAATCTTACTGTCAAAGGCTGGTGGTTTTAAGAAAGGAGATTTTTCAAATGTTCGGTAAAGACTTTTTCAAATGGTTCCAGTTTATAATTGAGCTCATCAGGTTATTGTCAAAGATATTCGGCAACGGTGAAGATGCCGAGGAAATCGAGACGGTCCTCAACAACGTCAACGGCAAAACCGCAAAGCCCAACCATGCTTCAGGTAAAACTTGAACCTCCGACATCTGAAAACTCTCGGTTGGTTAAGCTTACCCATGGGAAGTCTGCCATCGTTGATATTGATGTCACTCCTGATGTTTGGAAATACAAATGGCGTGCGATAAAATGGAATTTCCGATGGTACGCTTATTCGACAAAATTCCTGGATGGTACACCTGCTCGCATTGCTATGCACAGGCTGATTGCCAAAACCCCTTTGGGGGAGATCTGTCACCACGCGAACGGAAACTCACTCGACAACCGGTTCGCCAACCTGATGAACATGACGAACTCTCTCCATTCCGATATCCACGGTATCCGTAAATGGGGACATCGCTGATGGCTCTTATTAAACTCAGTTCGCAGATCGTTGACATCAAAGGCAAGTTTGGTGCCATGCAGTATACCCGCGACAAGTCTGGTCTGCATTTCAACCCCACCCGCAAATACCGACCGAAGTACAGTCCCCCGAAGTCGAGCTATATCGGCGAACATCATTCACCGATGGGCGGCTATTACGGCGGTCTAACAGCATGGTGGACCATGGCTGCCAGTTGGAATCAGATGACGACGGCCATGGCCTTGCTCTGGACGATATTCGCCATACTTCACCCACTCACCCGACCCGATGGGCGAAGTTACACCATCACAAATTGGAACTGGTTTGTTCGCTGTAATTACTATCGGGCCTATCATGGTTTGGAGCTTGATCTCGAGCCGCCACCCTGGGAAGAAGAACCGCCCTGGGACTGAAAAACCAGGAGAAAACGACAATATACAATCAACTCACTTGTCTATGTATATTTGATGTAAATGTTTTGATATTATATATGTGTGTGTGTGCCCCGCTTTTAATTTTCAAAAACAAAACACAAAATTGAAAAAAAACTTCATCAAAAACGTCAAAAAGCGAAAAATTTTCCACAGCATAAAATCGTCAAATTGGACTTTTTCGATAACTCAAAATTAAATTGTGATGTGAGTTTTCGAGGAAAAACCAGGCAGCCTACTTTTCGATTGGTTGATTTTGTGGATATGTGGATAGGCATTCGCAAATTAAATAGTGCAGGTTTTCGTCGGCCCCTCCATGGGCCGACTTTGGGATTTGCGGTACCGCAAATCCCTTGCCCTGTCGGGCACTCGGGCCTCCCTGCCCTCGGCGGAAAAAAATCCGCCAAGTTTCCGCCGCGTTTTGCGGCAACGAAGGGCGGATTTCCTACACCAAAATATCTCCGTCAAGCGCTTGACGGAGATATTCTGGCATAGCCTTGTAGAAGGGGGGCTGAGGCAGCCCCGCCCCCCAGAGGAATATAGTCGAGGACACGTCCCTCTCCGCTGCAGGCTCACTCAATTCACTCTGGCACTACGTGCCAGCCTGACGGGGTCTCGGTTCGTGGCCTACCGGCCACAGCGGCGGCTTCGCCGCCTTACGGTTCAGGGAATGGAAAAATACTCAGCTTGCTCACAGCTAAATGTGGGATTCGCACTCTCTTGTTATCAATATATTGTGGCCTTGCAGCTGCGTATCACTCGCGTAGTCGGCACTACCACCTGTAAAACTACTCAATTTGTTTTATGGACCAGTTCGCCGCCGGCTCGTTGTGCGGCCAGGCGTATTGACTTGGGGCGTCGGCAATATTGAACGACAGAACTTCTATTAGCTGGCCCCTGGACTGGCCTATAGGGTACCTGCATATCGTTCTCTTTAGCCGGGGGCCAGCTTTATTGTTCCCGTTCCCCAAGTGTCTAAGGCCGATAACACTTCCGCTCCGATCTTATTTTCCCGCCTTTTTGACCTCGTTAGACGCTATTATCGGCAAAGTCCCATACTATATGTTCTGCTACGTCAAAAACGCGTATAACACTTATAGCCGCGAGAGGATAGGGCAATGCAGGGGTGCAACCCGAGCGTTCGCGGTTCGGAGAAGCAAGGGTTTTTCCAGGGATGTGGGGCACCGTGTCGGCGGTGCCCTGCTTCTCTATTGACATGCTTTTCCGAGGAAAAGCGATAAACCCCACAACGGAAAGGCCCAACCATGAGAGTACTCGGACTAACCATGCCAGACGGCAAAAAGCAATTCTGCGATGCTCGATGCCACAAATCAACTAATCGAACCTGTCATTGCCTCTGTGGGGGCCTTCTGCACGGCAAGGGCGATTCCTACGCCAAACTGATAGCCCCCTACGCCCAGACCTACATTCACCGCATACAGGGGACCAGGGCCGTTGTGTGGCTCAATCCTACCCTGGTCAAGCTACGAGAGGGGTAATGGATGGCCGATGGCCCTTCTCTACTTGTAACGATAGAAACATCGACCGACATCGAGCCGGCCATTTCTTATCAGGAGTTCCGCATCAAATCCGACCTCGATGCATGGACCGCCGCCCGGAACCTCTACGAGTGGCTGTCTGACTGCGATGGACCGCCTTACCTTACCCGTCTCGAATCCTGTCGAACTTTCGCCTGGTTTGCTCGGCACGAGCAAACCGGCCGCGTGAGGATCGTGACAACGACATGCAAACTCCGATGGTGTCCTCTTTGTCAATCTGCACGCAGGAACTGGGTGTCGAGCCAGGTCAGTGAGTGGCTTGCCGCTCACCGGATGACGAAGTTCGTTACGGTGACCTTGAAGCATTCTGATTGCGGACTACTCGAGCAGATCGCCTACCTCCGCAAGTGCTTTGTGAAGTTGCGGAGCTCCTCGTTTTTCCGGCGGAAATGCCGCGGTGGTATCTGGTTTCTGCAGGTGAAAAAGAGCAAGCGATCCAAACAGTGGCACCCTCATCTTCATTGTCTCATAGACTCTGAATTCATGGACAGAAGGACATTATCGGGCCTGTGGGAGAAAATCACAAAAGATTCGATGGTGACCGATGTTCGTTTGGTTGTCGATGATGATAAGGCTGCGAATGAAGTCGCTCGTTACTGTGCCGGCTCAGCCCGACTTGCCGAGCACACTGCCATCGATGCCGTTGAAATTTTCTATGCCCTGCATGGAAAACGTATTTGCGGAACGTGGGGCACCGGCCGAGAAATTAAACTACGCCCTCCGAAATTCGAAGACCCTGATTCATGGATATCGGTCGGCGGCTGGAAGGAAGTTACCGGTGCTGGTCCAGCGCATGCCACGGCCCGCATGATCCTCGAGGCGTGGAAAAATAACACACCACTCGCTGCCGGTATTTCCATGGCTTGCCAGGGAAATACCGCTGCGGAATTCCTTAAGGAATTTCGCAGTCGCCCTGGTTACCAGCCATACCTCGATTTTTTCCATCACACCTGACTTTGATATCTGATCTTATTTTTGTTATCATGTCCGTATGGGAATTCAACCGAAACCAGATCCTGATCCGGACGATTCTTGTCCTTACTGCTTTGCCCTCGGCAAAACGCCGAGCTCTCTCAAGGTTATTTTTTCCGGACTCCGTGCCGGCTTGTATGCCGGAGGTGACGATGTCAACTTTCTCAACCGCTATTACGATGTTCCCCGCCTTCCCGGTGAACAATGCAAATGGAAGACCGCTGATGGTGTCGAGCCGCATATTTGGGTTGCCTTGGCTGTCCCATATGCCATGGTCAGTATGGGCTGGACCGGCCGGGGTGGTATATTTCAGTCGTGGGACTTGCCGGTTTGTACACGCTGGTTCGAGAACCAACGCTTGTGGGAAGTTTCCTACGCTTGTGGTGGCCAATGTTATGTTACCAATGCCGGTATCGTGGGCGGTACCGGTGGAAACCCTGCCAAGTCTCTAGCTGGCATGATCGAATCGGTCACACCGATGATTGACCCCGATCCTCGCATGGAATGTTTCCCGATGCCTGATAGTGAAATTGCCGTCCGATACGCCGGAAAACGCGATGCAACAAATATCATGATTAAGTTTGACACCACCTGAGATATCTGCTATGTTCCAATTTGCCATCACATTACGGATGGTTTTTTTTTTGAAAAGAGGTGTGATATGGCATTGATTAAGTTTGGTGGTGGTATCGTTGACATGCGTGGTTCGATTGCCGGAACTGTACATGCCAAGAACCGTTTTGGTAGCTACATTCGTCCACGGACGAAGCCGGTCAATCCGAAGTCCAGCCGGCAAACTGCAATCCGGACCATCTTGATGTTTCTTGCCGAGCAGTGGCGGGAATCCCCGATGACTGATGCGATTCGGGGTGCGTGGCAAACCTACGCGGATTCGGTCAGTTGGAACAACAAACTTGGTGAGCAGGTGACCCTGACCGGCTTCAACATGTTCATCATGTGTAACGCGGCCAGAATTACCGCGGGCGGTGATCTTATCACTGCCGCCCCGGAAACCCTCGGCCTGCCTCCGGGCGATCCTGCCTTTGCCGTTGCCGGTTCGGCGGCCAGCCAGGAACTGAGCGTTACTTTCGATCCACTCTTTGATTGGGCAATCATCGATGATGGTTTGATGAGCGTTTACATGGGTCGTCCTCAGTCCGCAAGTCGTAACTTCTTTGGTGGTCCGTGGCGGTTTGCCGATGCGATTGAAGGTGATACCGCATTGCCGCCCACATCGCCTGCAACCATGACCGCACCGTTTACCCTGGTCGAAGGCCAGAAGATATGGTGCCAGGCCAGAATACAGGAGGCGGACTGTCGTGTCAGTACGCCGTTCACTGCAGTCCCTTTCTTGTGTGGGGCATAGACTTAGATCACAACGTGACCGGCACCATTGTCCCCGACTCCACAGGCGACTTTCGTACCATCGGCACCCACGAGGGCAAGGGTTACTGCAAACATCTCACCGAATCATTTTACATTTGGTGGGATGGGACTGATTCGTGGATCATCAGTGCAGCACTTGGTGTGACCGGTGCTGACTATCACAAACGCACCGACCCGAACATCGTTGGCATCTATGGTGCCGAGGGTGCTGCGACAGGTGATGCCACAGTCGCCCAGGGCTTAACACCGTAACCTCTGATTCATTTGGAGTACTTATGCAAGGCTTCATTATGCTTTGGCATGGTGCTGTTGTTAATATCCCTGCAGGTTGGGCGTTGTGTGATGGCAATAATGGGACGCCCGACTTGCGGGATAGGTTTGTCATCGGTGCCGGCGGCACCTACAACCCCGATGATACCGCCACGACAAATGTTGCAACTGACTCGGGCCTTGCATATTATGCACTCTGCTACGTGAAGAAATTGTGATGGGGTCTTAGAAACTTATGAATTGGCTCATCAACATTCTCTACTCAAAGTGCAAAGATTACATCGATGCCTACTTTGCAACACACCCGCCGGCCTGCTGTTTTCACCATCGGCCCTGCCCTCCTACTCCCGACTGGAACACTCCCGACCTTGCAGCAAGCACTGCCTGGATCACCCGGGAGGCTTCGCCCTTCGTTCCAACCGGCACCCGTGCAATCCTTCTCCGATGCTTTGGTCAATCATCGGCTTCAGACCAACGCCTCCAAATTCGAGCCATCGGCGATACCCCATGGCACAATATGGGTGTTCTGCGTACTCAGGTTGCGAATCGATACATAGAAATGGATAAAATTGTCACTTTAAACGATGCCCTTCAATTCGAAACGAAAGTCAGTGCCGTTACTTGGATAGCTGTTTACATGACGATACAGGGTTACTGGAAAACCGGCATCATTCAAAACAGCTTTTTTAATCGCGGTGATCCTTCAGTTCCTGATTTCACAACTGACAATTTCATAAAAGACACTACATGGCGTTCTCTTGATCTGTCCGGTATCATCCCAGCCGGCACGAAGGCGGTCCTCTTAGTCTGTGACTTTCGATCGACCATTGGTGCCAGACGTGTCCGTTTTCGAACTCACGGCAATTCCAATATTTATAACATTTCGCATTGCCGCAACCCCATGGCAGACCTGAATTACGCCTACGACATTACGGTCCCTACCGATGGTCATCGACAAATCGAATATAATGTCACCGCTGCTACTTACCCTGAATTGAGTCTTACTGTCAAAGGCTGGTGGTTTTAAGAAAGGAGATTTTTCAAATGTTCGGTAAAGACTTTTTCAAATGGTTCCAGTTTATAATTGAGCTCATCAGGTTAGTGTCAAAGATATTCGGCAACGGTGAAGATGCCGAGGAAATCGAGACGGTCCTCAACAACGTCAACGGCAAAACCGCAAAGCCCAATCATGTTCAGGCTAAAACTTGATACTCCGACTTCCCATAACTCATGCCTGATCAAACTGACTCAGGACATGTATGCTATTGTTGACATTGATTGTGATCCTGAAATCTGGAGGTACAAATGGCGGGCGATAAAGTGGAATTTCAGGTGGTATGCATACGCGACCTCACGCCGGGATGGGACACCTGCTCGGGTTGCTATGCACAGGCTGATTGCCAAAACCCCTTTGGGGGAGATCTGTCACCACGCGAACGGAAACTCACTCGACAACCGGTTCGCCAACCTGATGAACATGACGAACTCTCTCCATTCCGATATCCACGGTATCCGTAAATGGGGACATCGCTGATGGCTCTTATTAAACTCAGTTCGCAGATCGTTGACATCAAAGGCAAGTTTGGTGCCATGCAGTATACCCGCGACAAGTCTGGTCTGCATTTCAACCCCACCCGCAAATACCGACCGAAGTACAGTCCCCCGAAGTCGAGCTATATCGGCGAACATCATTCACCGATGGGCGGCTATTACGGCGGTCTAACAGCATGGTGGACCATGGCTGCCAGTTGGAATCAGATGACGACGGCCATGGCCTTGCTCTGGACGATATTCGCCATACTTCACCCACTCACCCGACCCGATGGGCGAAGTTACACCATCACAAATTGGAACTGGTTTGTTCGCTGTAATTACTATCGGGCCTATCATGGTTTGGAGCTTGATCTCGAGCCGCCACCCTGGGAAGAAGAACCGCCCTGGGACTGAAAAACCAGGAGAAAACGACAATATACAATCAACTCACTTGTCTATGTATATTTGATGTAAATGTTTTGATATTATATATGTGTGTGTGTGCCCCGCTTTTAATTTTCAAAAACAAAACACAAAATTGAAAAAAAACTTCATCAAAAACGTCAAAAAGCGAAAAATTTTCCACAGCATAAAATCGTCAAATTGGACTTTTTCGATAACTCAAAATTAAATTGTGATGTGAGTTTTCGAGGAAAAACCAGGCAGCCTACTTTTCGATTGGTTGATTTTGTGGATATGTGGATAGGCATTCGCAAATTAAATAGTGCAGGTTTTCGTCGGCCCCTCCATGGGCCGACTTTGGGATTTGCGGTACCGCAAATCCCTTGCCCTGTCGGGCACTCGGGCCTCCCTGCCCTCGGCGGAAAAAAATCCGCCAAGTTTCCGCCGCGTTTTGCGGCAACGAAGGGCGGATTTCCTACACCAAAATATCTCCGTCAAGCGCTTGACGGAGATATTCTGGCATAGCCTTGTAGAAGGGGGGCTGAGGCAGCCCCGCCCCCCAGAGGAATATAGTCGAGGACACGTCCCTCTCCGCTGCAGGCTCACTCAATTCACTCTGGCACTACGTGCCAGCCTGACGGGGTCTCGGTTCGTGGCCTACCGGCCACAGCGGCGGCTTCGCCGCCTTACGGTTCAGGGAATGGAAAAATACTCAGCTTGCTCACAGCTAAATGTGGGATTCGCACTCTCTTGTTATCAATATATTGTGGCCTTGCAGCTGCGTATCACTCGCGTAGTCGGCACTACCACCTGTAAAACTACTCAATTTGTTTTATGGACCAGTTCGCCGCCGGCTCGTTGTGCGGCCAGGCGTATTGACTTGGGGCGTCGGCAATATTGAACGACAGAACTTCTATTAGCTGGCCCCTGGACTGGCCTATAGGGTACCTGCATATCGTTCTCTTTAGCCGGGGGCCAGCTTTATTGTTCCCGTTCCCCAAGTGTCTAAGGCCGATAACACTTCCGCTCCGATCTTATTTTCCCGCCTTTTTGACCTCGTTAGACGCTATTATCGGCAAAGTCCCATACTATATGTTCTGCTACGTCAAAAACGCGTATAACACTTATAGCCGCGAGAGGATAGGGCAATGCAGGGGTGCAACCCGAGCGTTCGCGGTTCGGAGAAGCAAGGGTTTTTCCAGGGATGTGGGGCACCGTGTCGGCGGTGCCCTGCTTCTCTATTGACATGCTTTTCCGAGGAAAAGCGATAAACCCCACAACGGAAAGGCCCAACCATGAGAGTACTCGGACTAACCATGCCAGACGGCAAAAAGCAATTCTGCGATGCTCGATGCCACAAATCAACTAATCGAACCTGTCATTGCCTCTGTGGGGGCCTTCTGCACGGCAAGGGCGATTCCTACGCCAAACTGATAGCCCCCTACGCCCAGACCTACATTCACCGCATACAGGGGACCAGGGCCGTTGTGTGGCTCAATCCTACCCTGGTCAAGCTACGAGAGGGGTAATGGATGGCCGATGGCCCTTCTCTACTTGTAACGATAGAAACATCGACCGACATCGAGCCGGCCATTTCTTATCAGGAGTTCCGCATCAAATCCGACCTCGATGCATGGACCGCCGCCCGGAACCTCTACGAGTGGCTGTCTGACTGCGATGGACCGCCTTACCTTACCCGTCTCGAATCCTGTCGAACTTTCGCCTGGTTTGCTCGGCACGAGCAAACCGGCCGCGTGAGGATCGTGACAACGACATGCAAACTCCGATGGTGTCCTCTTTGTCAATCTGCACGCAGGAACTGGGTGTCGAGCCAGGTCAGTGAGTGGCTTGCCGCTCACCGGATGACGAAGTTCGTTACGGTGACCTTGAAGCATTCTGATTGCGGACTACTCGAGCAGATCGCCTACCTCCGCAAGTGCTTTGTGAAGTTGCGGAGCTCCTCGTTTTTCCGGCGGAAATGCCGCGGTGGTATCTGGTTTCTGCAGGTGAAAAAGAGCAAGCGATCCAAACAGTGGCACCCTCATCTTCATTGTCTCATAGACTCTGAATTCATGGACAGAAGGACATTATCGGGCCTGTGGGAGAAAATCACAAAAGATTCGATGGTGACCGATGTTCGTTTGGTTGTCGATGATGATAAGGCTGCGAATGAAGTCGCTCGTTACTGTGCCGGCTCAGCCCGACTTGCCGAGCACACTGCCATCGATGCCGTTGAAATTTTCTATGCCCTGCATGGAAAACGTATTTGCGGAACGTGGGGCACCGGCCGAGAAATTAAACTACGCCCTCCGAAATTCGAAGACCCTGATTCATGGATATCGGTCGGCGGCTGGAAGGAAGTTACCGGTGCTGGTCCAGCGCATGCCACGGCCCGCATGATCCTCGAGGCGTGGAAAAATAACACACCACTCGCTGCCGGTATTTCCATGGCTTGCCAGGGAAATACCGCTGCGGAATTCCTTAAGGAATTTCGCAGTCGCCCTGGTTACCAGCCATACCTCGATTTTTTCCATCACACCTGACTTTGATATCTGATCTTATTTTTGTTATCATGTCCGTATGGGAATTCAACCGAAACCAGATCCTGATCCGGACGATTCTTGTCCTTACTGCTTTGCCCTCGGCAAAACGCCGAGCTCTCTCAAGGTTATTTTTTCCGGACTCCGTGCCGGCTTGTATGCCGGAGGTGACGATGTCAACTTTCTCAACCGCTATTACGATGTTCCCCGCCTTCCCGGTGAACAATGCAAATGGAAGACCGCTGATGGTGTCGAGCCGCATATTTGGGTTGCCTTGGCTGTCCCATATGCCATGGTCAGTATGGGCTGGACCGGCCGGGGTGGTATATTTCAGTCGTGGGACTTGCCGGTTTGTACACGCTGGTTCGAGAACCAACGCTTGTGGGAAGTTTCCTACGCTTGTGGTGGCCAATGTTATGTTACCAATGCCGGTATCGTGGGCGGTACCGGTGGAAACCCTGCCAAGTCTCTAGCTGGCATGATCGAATCGGTCACACCGATGATTGACCCCGATCCTCGCATGGAATGTTTCCCGATGCCTGATAGTGAAATTGCCGTCCGATACGCCGGAAAACGCGATGCAACAAATATCATGATTAAGTTTGACACCACCTGAGATATCTGCTATGTTCCAATTTGCCATCACATTACGGATGGTTTTTTTTTTGAAAAGAGGTGTGATATGGCATTGATTAAGTTTGGTGGTGGTATCGTTGACATGCGTGGTTCGATTGCCGGAACTGTACATGCCAAGAACCGTTTTGGTAGCTACATTCGTCCACGGACGAAGCCGGTCAATCCGAAGTCCAGCCGGCAAACTGCAATCCGGACCATCTTGATGTTTCTTGCCGAGCAGTGGCGGGAATCCCCGATGACTGATGCGATTCGGGGTGCGTGGCAAACCTACGCGGATTCGGTCAGTTGGAACAACAAACTTGGTGAGCAGGTGACCCTGACCGGCTTCAACATGTTCATCATGTGTAACGCGGCCAGAATTACCGCGGGCGGTGATCTTATCACTGCCGCCCCGGAAACCCTCGGCCTGCCTCCGGGCGATCCTGCCTTTGCCGTTGCCGGTTCGGCGGCCAGCCAGGAACTGAGCGTTACTTTCGATCCACTCTTTGATTGGGCAATCATCGATGATGGTTTGATGAGCGTTTACATGGGTCGTCCTCAGTCCGCAAGTCGTAACTTCTTTGGTGGTCCGTGGCGGTTTGCCGATGCGATTGAAGGTGATACCGCATTGCCGCCCACATCGCCTGCAACCATGACCGCACCGTTTACCCTGGTCGAAGGCCAGAAGATATGGTGCCAGGCCAGAATACAGGAGGCGGACTGTCGTGTCAGTACGCCGTTCACTGCAGTCCCTTTCTTGTGTGGGGCATAGACTTAGATCACAACGTGACCGGCACCATTGTCCCCGACTCCACAGGCGACTTTCGTACCATCGGCACCCACGAGGGCAAGGGTTACTGCAAACATCTCACCGAATCATTTTACATTTGGTGGGATGGGACTGATTCGTGGATCATCAGTGCAGCACTTGGTGTGACCGGTGCTGACTATCACAAACGCACCGACCCGAACATCGTTGGCATCTATGGTGCCGAGGGTGCTGCGACAGGTGATGCCACAGTCGCCCAGGGCTTAACACCGTAACCTCTGATTCATTTGGAGTACTTATGCAAGGCTTCATTATGCTTTGGCATGGTGCTGTTGTTAATATCCCTGCAGGTTGGGCGTTGTGTGATGGCAATAATGGGACGCCCGACTTGCGGGATAGGTTTGTCATCGGTGCCGGCGGCACCTACAACCCCGATGATACCGCCACGACAAATGTTGCAACTGACTCGGGCCTTGCATATTATGCACTCTGCTACGTGAAGAAATTGTGATGGGGTCTTAGAAACTTATGAATTGGCTCATCAACATTCTCTACTCAAAGTGCAAAGATTACATCGATGCCTACTTTGCAACACACCCGCCGGCCTGCTGTTTTCACCATCGGCCCTGCCCTCCTACTCCCGACTGGAACACTCCCGACCTTGCAGCAAGCACTGCCTGGATCACCCGGGAGGCTTCGCCCTTCGTTCCAACCGGCACCCGTGCAATCCTTCTCCGATGCTTTGGTCAATCATCGGCTTCAGACCAACGCCTCCAAATTCGAGCCATCGGCGATACCCCATGGCACAATATGGGTGTTCTGCGTACTCAGGTTGCGAATCGATACATAGAAATGGATAAAATTGTCACTTTAAACGATGCCCTTCAATTCGAAACGAAAGTCAGTGCCGTTACTTGGATAGCTGTTTACATGACGATACAGGGTTACTGGAAAACCGGCATCATTCAAAACAGCTTTTTTAATCGCGGTGATCCTTCAGTTCCTGATTTCACAACTGACAATTTCATAAAAGACACTACATGGCGTTCTCTTGATCTGTCCGGTATCATCCCAGCCGGCACGAAGGCGGTCCTCTTAGTCTGTGACTTTCGATCGACCATTGGTGCCAGACGTGTCCGTTTTCGAACTCACGGCAATTCCAAT